>Ga0326726_10003369_pt1 | contig 14667 bp, 6 predicted proteins | sample MHFenrmetagenome_2_FD_207603 | JGI IMG/M metagenome (GOLD analysis project Ga0326726, IMG submission 207603) | Lab enriched peat soil microbial communities from Michigan Hollow, Ithaca, NY, United States - MHF15MN | ecosystem: Environmental > Terrestrial > Soil > Wetlands > Peat | place: USA...
AAGCGGCTTTAGATCTCATGGGATTGATGCCTGAAGATTGTATTCTCATTGGAGACCGCGTGGAGACTGATATTAGAATGGGGAAAGATTCCGGAATTGCTACCGGCATCGTTTTGACGGGTGTCACTGACGAAAAGACTCTCGAAGGATACAAACACACTTCCGTTCAACCCGACTTTGTCTTTCAAAGCATCGCCGACGTCGAAAATCTGCTAATAGGGGGATAGGGTGACCCTTTCTTCTTTCCTCTCCCCTGGTGGGAGAGGGTCGGGGTGAGGGGGACACGGAGACACGAGGACGCGGAGATTAATTTCTTGCTCCTGTAATGTTGATTTTATATTTTTGTTCCACAATGCATTATTTCAGATCGAAATGAATAAATGACTTTCTTTCTTATGGGTAACGTTTCCATTCTTGTGGCCTTATAAATTTAATCAGAGAGAGACATCAGGAATTACAACCTAAATAGGTTTGCCTTCGTCATTTCAGTCCCGCTTTGCGCAAGGCGTTTATCGTGAGGTCGATTTGATCGTTATCCTTGAAAGCAAGATTGTTTCGCAACCGTTCTACCGAAAAATTAGGATAGATATCGAGAAACTTTCTCGCAGCGGTGCGTGCCTCTGCTTCGCGGCCGGTTAAATTACATGTAGCGCAGAGGAGAAGTTGGGCAACAAATTGGCCAAATACAAACTGACGGTTCCGCTCCACCGCCTTTTGCGCCTGTTCAAACGCTTCTTCATAGCGGCCAAGAAGGAGGTAAACCCAGCATAAATGTATGGGCGTAAAGGGATATGAGGGATTGAGTCGCTCCGCCTTCTCGAATACTGCAAGTGCCTCCTTGCCCCTGCACGAATACATAAGGGCACAGGCCGAAAACTCAAGAACTAAAAACGAATTCGCTTCGCCGAGGGCCAAGGCCCGCTCCGCATGAACGACCGCCTTGTCGTGTTGCTTTGTCAAGACAAAAAGATAAGCCAGAACAGCATGGTTGATGGCGTCCGTTTCATTCAAGGAAAGGGCTTTCTGCGCGAGATCGATCGCCCGTGCCCTTTGCTCATTATAGAATGCAGACCCTCGCCCTCGAGCGTTCGCCTCTATTGCATAGCAAATAGCAAGACCCGAATACCCTCTGGAAAAATCCGGTTCCAGAGTGATGACTTCCTCGAAGAGCCTCTGAGCCTGTGCCGTCCCTTCTTCATTGCAGCGAAGGAGCTGCTGGTTGGCCTCCACTGATTTGAGATATGCCTCTGCGTTCTTTGAGCCTCCCCGTGTTTCGGCCGGGGATGGCCCCACCCTCAGCTTCACTTGTAAGGTTTTCATAATCTTTGAGGCAATCTCATCCTGAATGGCAAAGACATCTCTCATGTTGCCATCGTACCGCTCCGCCCACTGGTGATGCCCGGTTTTGGCATCGATTAGCTGCGCGCTTATCCGCACCTGGTCGCCGGCCCTGCGCACACTTCCTTCCAGTATATAGCGTACCCTTAGCTCCTGTGCCACCTGATCCACCGGGACCGATTTCCCTTTGTAGGCGAGCGTGAATGTGCGAGCAACCACGAAGAGATTCGGACTCTTGGAGAGGGCGGTCATGATCTCCTCTGTCAAACCGTCGCTGAAGAACTCCTGCTCCGGATCTTTGCTCATATTCACGAAAGGGAGCACAGCAATAGAGGGCTTATCGGACAGGGGAAAGGCCATTTTACCTTTCGAGGCAACTTCCGACTTTGGACCTCCCTCTTCCTTGGACACCACTTCTGGTGAAGGGGCCGCAGGGGCTAACGCCTTCTCGGGTTGAGAAGCTACGATTTTCTCCTTCGGGATAACCTCTGTTTGTGGAGCAGTAGGAGTATACAGTCTCCATATCAGAACAGCAGCAATTACGACCATCACGGCGGCCAATATGACCCAGTAATAACCAAAAAGCCGGGAGGTTCTTGGCTCTTGGGGGGAAGAGAAATGAACTAAGATCGGCTCGGGAACCTTAGTTTCGGGAGTAGATTCCTCTTTCCTACTATTCTTTAGGTTTGATATGAACCTCTCCCACGCATCACCATTTAAAGAGTCCTCGTAGATAATATCAACATCCTCTAAGCCTGCTCCTATCTTGTCGATTGCAAACTTCAGCCGGACATTCTCCTCGCTCCCTATGTATTCAAAAAGGTTTGCCCAGCGATCTTTCTCGTCTTCCGTAAAAGAATAGGTCCTGCTGGTTCCTTCGTCATATTCCTTTTTCTTTCCGAGGACTTTGAAGAGCGGGGCTTCCTCCAGGTTAGGCAGGGCGTCTTTCCATTTCCTGTAAACCCTCGGAATCAAATTCTCCTTATCTGAGGAACCGGCGGAACCCCCAACCGTGTCGTTGAGCAATGCCAGCAGGTCAAGGTGTTCCTCGAGTGGTATGGAGATGATTTTCCCCTTTCTTTTCATCTCGTTAACGACAAAGGCGATCAGGGATAGGTAAAACCTTCGGGAGGGCGAGTTGAAATGAAGAGTTAGCTCAATCTTCTTTTTGAGATCGATGTGAAGCTTGAACTGGTTCAGGTCGATTGTTATGGGGTGGGTTTTGGTATTTTCCGTCACTTTTTTCGTCCCTCAAATCTTATTGAAAAAACAGCATATTTTGCCAGGGCCAAAAATAAACAAAAAATCTGACGGTTCGAACCGTCAGGAACCATATCATATGCGATAGGTAATGTCAATTTCAGCGATATTATCGCAATGGATGTCTTTTAATCATTCGGTGGAGAATCAATATAGGAAAAAGGGACAATTTTGAAGGACTACGTTCTCAGAATCTACCGCCGTGAGAAGAATGATCCGCAGATAGTTGTCGGAGTGGTTGAAGAAATTGGAGTTGAGGGAAACAAGGCTTTTACAAACCTCGATGAACTCTGGTCCATTCTGAATTCGTCGAAAACAGAGACCGCGAAGGCTGTGAAACTCAATAAACACAATAGACTCAATAGACTCAATAAACCCTTAAAACATAGAAAGCAAGGGGAACTTTAAAAAAAAGCTAAGGAAGAACTTTGGCGGGTCGATCTTTATTGTTTGGTGAATCAGCTAAACCATAACCTTAAAGGTATTTGGAGGGCTAAATCATGGATACCAAAAGAGGGGTCTTAAGAGCCGCGATTTTGACTACAGTGGTTTTACTGTGCCTCAGCATATCTCCACTTGAGTCTGCGTTAGCTGCGGGAGGTGGTAGTAAAAAGATTTGTTCCTTCCTCGGAGACGATCCAAAACCTTCCATTCTTGACCAGGACATATTTAAGTTTAATGGGACAAAAGGGGAGAAAGTCACCGTAACCCTGGAGGAAGATTCGGCAGGATCTCATACTGGGAAACAAGCAAGTCTGTTCTTAATGGATGAGATAACACGAACCTTTTTCTTTAGAACAGCTATAGGTGCTCTGCCCCGTACGATAGCCGCGGTTCTGCCATCCACAGGCAAGTACCTTATTCTGGTTGCTGAACTACCCGGCTTGGCGCGACTCGAAAGCTTTAAAGGAACTTATTGTTTGACATTGACATCTTCTGCAGGAGCCTACGCAACCCTTGCGCCAACACCTTGGGTGGAGCCCACAGGTAATAGCGCTCCCGTCGCCAATGCAGGCCCGGATCAGACAGTTCTTTGCGGCGCTCAAGTCTACCTTGATGGCAGCAAATCCACAGATGCCGACGGTGATGCGCTGACCTATAAATGGTCCACTGTCTCAAAACCAGCAGGAAGCGCAGCAATCCTCTCTGGCCCCTCGGCCGTCAAACCCACCTTTGTCGTGGATAAGCCAGGTACCTATGTGGCACAGCTCATCGTCAACGACGGCAAAGTGGACAGTGTCCCTGACACGGTGAGCATCAGCACAGAGAACAGCAAGCCCGTTGCCAATGCGGGGCCGGATCAGACGGTCTACGTAACAGACACGGTGCAGCTCGATGGAAGCAAGTCGACCGATGTCGATGGAGACTTGCTCTCCTACAAATGGTCTTTTGTCTCGGTGCCGGCAGGAAGTTTGGCTACCCTGTCGCATCCTTCATCCGTTATGCCATCTTTTGCAGTTGATAAGCCTGGGATCTATGTGATTCAGCTCATTGTCAATGACGGCACAGTGGATGGTCTTGTGGATACGGTCACCATCTCCACAGCAAACAGCAAACCGGTAGCCAATGCGGGTGCGGACCAGACGGTCTATGTCGGCGATACTGTGACGCTTGACGGGATTAAATCAACAGATGTGGACGGCGATCCATTAACCTTCTGGTGGTCATTTACATCTACTCCCCCTGGAAGCGTAGCAATGCTTTCTGACCCTACGGCTGTAAACCCATCTTTTGGGGTTGATCTTCCCGGCATCTATGTTCTCCAGCTTGTCGTTAATGATGGGATGGTAGATAGTGCCCCGAAAACCGTAGCCATCACAACCACCAATAGCAGACCCGTTGGCGAAGCAGGCCCTGATCAGACAGTATTCGTAGGAGAGACGGCTCAGCTTGACGGCAGCGCCTCAAGAGATGCGGATAAAGATCCTTTGAGCTTCTTCTGGTCAATTATCTCAAAACCGGAACAAAGTAATACAGCTCTTGATTTCCCCTTCATTATCAATCCAAGTTTTATCCCCGATCTGTCAGGATTATATGTGGCCCAGCTCATTGTCAATGACGGTAAGCTCGACAGTTCCCCCGACACAACTACGATCACAGCAAACCTACGGATGGTCACCGTGCCCAATGTCGTTAACATGACTCAGGCGGCAGCCCAAGGGGCGATCATTGGCGCCAAATTGAACGTTGGGGCAATTACTCAGGCTAACAGTGCCACCGTGCCGGCGGGCAACGTAATCAGCCAGAATCCTGTAGCAGGGACCTCGGTGGCGGAAGGGTCATCCGTTAGTCTCGTGATTTCCATGGGTCCGGTGATGGTGAGTGTGCCTAATGTGGTGGGGATGACCCAAGCTGGTGCCACATCAGCGATTATATCCGCCAAACTGGCTGTTGGAACAATAGCTCAAACCAACAGTTCTACCGTGCCTGCTGGCAGCGTGATTAGCCAGAATCCTGCAGGAGGAAATTCTGTGCCTGAGGGATCGTCGGTTGATCTCGTAGTTTCCCTTGGACCGGTCATGGTCGCTGTTCCGAACGTTGTAGGAATGACCCAAGGGTCAGCCCAATCGGCAATTATTGCAGCCAGTCTCATTGTGGGGGCAGTTACTTCAGATTACCATGACACCATTCCACCCGGGAGTGTCATCAGCCAGAATCCTGCCGGAGGCTCAAGTGCCGCTCCAGGTTCTCCGGTTGATCTTGTCATTTCTCTTGGACCTTCCTATATCCCTCCGGATCCTGTAACAGTGGCTCCTCCGTTGGATCCTACGGTGGTAACGAGTTTAAGCGACGCTACCTCTTTTCTATACTCTGGCAGCAACCCTATTCAGACAGGAGTTGCCCCCGGGACGATAGATTCAAAGAGAGCCGCGGTTTTGAGGGGAAAGGTACTGGACCGTGATAATAACCCTCTCTATGGAGTTGTTATTTCCATCCTTGACCATCCTGAATACGGGCAGACATTCAGCAGGCTGGATGGGATGTTCGACCTGGCCGTGAACGGCGGGGGCTTGCTGACGGTGAATTACAATTTACTGGGTTACCTGAATGCCCAGCGTCAGGTGCAGGTGCCCTGGGAAGATTATGCCTGGCTGCCGGATACAGTCCTTATAAAGGTAGATCCGCTGGTCGCCAAGATTAATCTCACTGAGCCAAACCAAGTGGCGAGGGGCAGTGTAATTACTGACAGCAATGGCACCCGGCAGTCAACCTTGCTTTTTTCACAAGGGACAACGGGACAAATGGTCCTTCCTGACGGGGGCACGCAGAATATTTCAAGCCTGAGTGTCCGGGCCACGGAATACAGCGTAGGGCCAAATGGGCCCAAAGCAATGCCAGCAGAACTTCCTTCCGGCATGGGCTACGCCTATTGTGTGGAATTTACTGTTGACGAAGCCCGGACAGCCGGGGCCACTAACGTGCTTTTCAGTCAGCCTGTTTACCACTACGTTGAAAACTTTATTAATTTTCCTGTGGGAGGCATTGTACCGGTTGGCTACTACGACCGGCAGAAAGGGCAGTGGATTGCTTCACAGAATGGCCAGGTTATCAAGATTCTCGGAATAACCAATGGCCAGGCAAACCTGGACATCAATGGCGATGGATTGGCTGAGGGCAGTGCGGATCTCGCTACCCTTGGCATCACTGAAACGGAACGTGTCCAACTTGCAAGTCTGTATGCCTCTGGGACAAGCCTCTGGCGCGTACCGATCCCTCACTTTACCGTCTACGACTACAACTGGCAATATGGCCCCCCACTGGGTGCAACCTATCCGCCTCCTCCGCCTCCCCAAAAACCTCATACCGACTGTCCGGATAAGAACTGCGGTTCAATAATTGAAAACCAGAACCAGATTTTGGGCGAGGCTGTTGCAATAACAGGAACGCCTTTTCGGTTGCATTACCAGAGCGACCGGGTGCCGGGCCGTAAGGAAAGTCGCACCCGCCAGATCAAACTGAGTGGGGACACTCTCCCGGAGAACCTCAAGAAAATTAGGGTTGTCACTGATATTGCAGGGCACCATAAAGATGAAAATCTCCTTCCATCTCCAAACTTGACCTACCCTTTCGAATGGGATGGAACAAATGGATATGGACAGAAAGTATACGGAGATCAACCATTATATGTGAGCATAGGATATACCTATCAAGGCGTCTATCAACAACCAGCGCAGCTCCAGCAAACCTTTGGCCAGTATCCCGGGCCTCCCATAACCTTTGTTAATTCTCTGCAGGAGATTACGCTGTGGACGACATGGAAAGATACTTTGAGTTTCTCGGATGCTCGCGTTCAAGGGCAGCTCGGCGGCTGGTTCATAAATGAGCTTCATAGGTATGATCCTGGCAATCAAACTCTTTATTTGGGTAACGGAGGCCGCCGTCACTTCAATGCGATTCTACTCAAGAACGGAGCGATTTACACCGGAGCAGGTGGAGGCAGCTTCTTCTGTTCAGAAAACATCCCTGCTACGGGGGCTACCTTTCTAAACAGACTTTCCGTAGCTCCTGATGACCAGGGGAATACTTACTTAGTCGGCGGTTTGGAATGCGATTTTCTTTTCAAGATAGGCCAGGATGGAATCATCAGGAACTTTGTAAACCTATCACCGTATACAAGTGGAGGGGATGTAACTGACATAAGTTTTGATAACAAAGATAGTCTTTATTTTACACACGAAAACAAAGTATCACGACTTAGCTTGAAAACTAAGACCTTTACTAAGGTAGCAGGAAGTAATTCGTTAGGGTTCAGTGGAGATGGTGGCCCCGCAGCAGCAGCCTCGCTGTACCTGCCCAAGGCGGTTACAGCGGGGAAAGATGGCAGTATCTATATTGCAGATACCTATAACAATCGTATTCGACGCATTACCTCAGACGGAATTATCAACACTGTCGCTGGGAATGGAATTGCTGTGTTCAGCGGAGACGGTGGTTCGGCAGCAGCAGCAGCACTGAATTCCCCCAATGGGGTTGCAGTAGCGAATGACGGGAGCATATATATTTCTGATGGTGGCAACCAACGTGTTCGCCGTATTAGCCCGCAAGGAATCATCAACACCGTTGCCGGGAATGGAGTTGCTGGGTTCAGCGGAGACGGTGGTCCGGCAACGGCAGCATCACTGAATTCTCCCAACGGGGTTGCAGTGGGAAAAGATGGCAGCGTGTATATCTCTGACAAAGGCAACTTTCGCATTCGCCGTGTTGCCCCGGACGGAATCATTACAACAATAGCGGGCACCGGGAATGAACCCGAAATCAATGAAGGAGCGCCAGCCACAAGTACAGGAATTTATCCCGGGGGCTTAAAGATAGGCCCTGATGACAACCTGTATTTTGTTGTAAATCAGTTGACAGATTATTGGGATCCGAACGGGTATTCCGCGAGGTTTCGGAAAGTGGCCCCAATTGTTCCACAGTTTACGGATAATTATGTTATCCCTTCCGAGGATGGCAGCGAGATTTATGTGTTCGACCTCGGAGGGCGACATCTTTGGACGCGTGATGGCCTCACAGGGGCAACACGCTATGTATTCAATTATACTTCCGGTTTGGTTACCTCAATCACCGATGGAGATGGGAATACCACTACAATACCACGTTACAACTCCGGGGGGCCGATTGCAATCGTCGGTCCCTATGGCCAGGCGACCACGTTCACTTATGATAACAGCTACCTGGCGAGCATAACAAATCCGGCAGGGGAGGCTTACCTATTCATATATTCAAATGATGGTCTTCTATTGCAAGCTTCCAACCCGAACACATCGAATTTTACGTATGACCCACTTGGCCGATTGGGTCTTGATAAGAATGCTGCCGAAGGTTACCAGGCCCTTTCCCGCATCGAATTAGCCAATGGTTATGAGGTATCCAATACTACAGCGATGGGAAGGGTCACCAGATATCGTGTGGAAAGTCTGTCTGATGGAAGCCAGCGTTTGCTAAACACCTTCCCCGATGGGTTGGTGAGAGAGGTAATTAAGAAGACAGATGGGACTGAGGAAACGCATTTCCTTGATGGTACCGTAGTTTCCAAAGCTATTGGCCCTGATCCGCGTTTTGGTCTGCAACTGCCTATTACTAAGAGTAACATCGTTCGGACGCCGAGTGGCCTCAGGTCTGTAACCACAATGGAGAGAGCGGTCACCCTGGCCGATCCTAACAATCCCTTGAGCCTTTCATCATTGACCGATACTTGGCAGATGAATGGAAGAACTTACACATCAAGTTTCGATGCCAGCTTGGGTACACTAACGTTCAGAACTCCTGAAGGACGAGAGACAGTTGTAACTTTCGACAGCCGAGGTCGGTTGATCGGAATGCAGGCAACTGGGCTGGTCCCTCTCAGTTATACCTATGATGGGCGCGGTCGGATTGTCACTATCACGAAAGGGTCGGGTGTAAACGCTCGCGTCAGCACTCGCGAATACCGTTTGTTTCCAACCGATGATGGCTTGTTGGACCGGATCACTGACCCCGAATTGTCGACGCTGAATTTTACAGAATACGACGCCGCAGGTCGATTAAAGAATGTGGAATTACCGGATGGGAATTCGATCTGGTTCAATTACAATGCAAGCGGTAACATAATTGAACTTCGCCCCCCTGGCCGCCTGCCCCATGGTTTTTCTTATACGGAGACAAACGATTTACGGAGTTATATGCCACCCCACCCACCCGGTGACTTGTCTTATTACACTTACTATGAATATAACCTCGATGGGCAGCTAACTCACGAATATCTCCCAGGTGATATTGACATTTCAAAGGTGTATGGGGCAACGAATGGCCGGATAGAGAGCAAATCTATCTCTTATGGCGGCAGTCAACCGGATCCACTTGATTATTCTTACTACACAACGCCACAGGCTATGGTCGGCAAGCTTGCTGCGCTATCGCGTCCATATGAAACCCTGGAATTTACTTATGACGGGCCTTTGACGACCGGTATGACCTGGTCTGGAATTGTGGACGGAAGCGTAAAGTTCACATATGACAATAACTTCCGCGTGGTTTCCGAAATCATTAATGATACGCATACCATCACATTCCAGTATGATCGCGACGGACTACTAACCAAGGCAGGCGCTCTGACCATAACTCGTGATGATCCCGCCAGACCCGAAACCAAGAATGGTCTGATCAGGGGTACAACGTTGGGCAATGTTTCAACTGCTTTAGACTACAACGAGTTTGGCGAAATCAAGGACTTTACTGTAACATTCAATGGCCCTTCTGGACCTGCAAACATTGTTGAAACCCATTACCCCGTTCGTGACAAACTCGGCCGTATCAAAGAAAAGGTCGAAACAGTATCGGGAGTTACCAATACTTACAATTATGAGTATGACCAAGTTGGACGTCTCTGGAAGGTTTTTGTGAATGGGGTGCTTGTCCGGCAATATGAGTATGATCCCAATGGAAACCGGATAGTCCGAAAGACAGACGGTTCGCTCGATGTGGAATATGATAATCAGGACCGCCTGCTCCGTTGCGGAAGCACAACTTACACGTATAATCAGAACGGATACCTAATATCGAAGACCGAGCCAATTGGACAAACCGCATATTCATATAATTTTGGGAATATCATTCGTGTCGACCTGCCTGATGGAACCATAATCGCATATTATCATGACGGAAAGGGACGACGGATTCGCAAACTTGTTAACGGAAGCCCGATAAAGAGTTTTTTCTACCACAATGATCTTAAACCGGTGGCCGAATGGGACCATGTCCATCAAACCATTAGCCTTTTCATTTATGGAACAAGCTTTAACGTGCCCGATTTTATGTGGAAGGGTGGAGTTTATTATCGCATCATTTCTGACCACTTAGGAAGTCCCAGGATTGTTATTAAAACGAGTGATGGCACCATAGTTCAACAGATGGACTACGATGAATTTGGAAATGTAATTTTGGACACCAATCCTGGTTTTCAGCCGTTCGGATTTGCCGGCGGGATTTATGATCCTGACACAAAGTTAGTGAGGTTCGGTAAAAGGAACTATGATGCTTTCGTGGGTCGCTGGACGGCAAAGGATCCTATCTTATTTGCGGGATTAGATACGAATCTGTATGCCTATGCAGGAAACGATCCCATCTCCTTTTCTGATCAAGATGGGTTAAGCCCTATTGTAGACCTTTCGAAAATGGAATTTCCGTCCCCGTACATTCCTCCAGTGATAAGCTTTTGGAGAAAACTCGAGATTGGTTTTGAGAGGTGGTGGGCAGATATTAGCGAGGGTCATGAGTGGTGGAGGGTGAATAGTTTAGGTCAACCATGTACTAGCGAAGAAATAGAAAATGGACAGTGCGCGACCGAGGCCCCGTGCGCAAATTCCGTGGTCGGCGACCGGGGCTAACCAACAGATTTTATTAGAAAATCTGTTGGGTCAGGCCCTGACAGGCTGTTGAAAAACAAAGCTTTTACGAGCAACGTCGAATAGCAAGTTGGCCCCTAAGAGTGAGTTTAGAATTAAAGAATTAAGGGGACATCCTATATTGTTTTTGTCAAGAGAAAAAGTAAGAAAAAATAAAATCTTTAAAAACAATGAGTTAAAAAGAAGTCCTCTTTTTGGAAACACCCCTCCTTCTGAATCCCTTCATGGATTCCTTTTTGATTTCGACGAATCTCTCGCCAATGACGAACTCTGAATCTCAGCGTTATCATTATCCGATGTGCCGCACCCGGGTGGCCACCTATCATCCTTTATCCAGATTCCAAAGTTCAGCGAGAGGCCCTGGATTGACCCCCACGAGGTCCTTCACGGCCTCTACGTTGGTGATCGGGCTTCTCTCGTCGAAAATGAAAGATGTCCCTTATTCGGCGGTTAGATAAACCGGGTTAAACGCCTCCTTTTTCCTCATCAAGGTCCAGGCAATCACCAGAAGTTTCGCTGCCAGCTTCACCCTCATCTTAATGTGAATCCCTTTCTCTCGCTCTCGCCCCCGAATCTTGTTCGTGTAGTAAATCATCACATCCCGATTTTTTACAGAGGCAATCAGGGCTGCCTGATACAACGCATACCGAAGATCGGCCTTGCCCCTCTTCGAAATCTGAGGAATCGCTTTATCCGAATCCTTTCCACTTCGATCCGCACTGAGGTCTAATCCACCCATCTTCAACACCTGTTTCCCGCTCTGAAATCGATCCGGCTCTCCTATCGCCCCCAAGACCTTAGACGACACATCCGGACCAAAACCGGGAATGGTCAATATGTAGAAATACTCCGGAAACGCTTTGCACAGCTCCTCGATCCTGTCTTCCGTCTCCTTGATCATCTCTCGGATCTGCCTTAACCCTTCCACCATAACCTTTGCCTCATGGTCCACCCCAGGCACTGCGTCACAACCTATCGACTCCCCCGCCTTCTCCCAGGTCGCCTCTAATCGTCGCCTCTTCTCCGTCGTGATCCGTCGCGATCTCACACGCTCGATAAACGGGTCAACGTCTAATTGAGCCATTTCTGAGGCCGGTAAGCACCACCTGACGATCGACAAACCTTCCGCCCCCAACCGCTCATAGTCCCGATCCATCTCCGGAAAATACTCGGCAATCAAATGATTCCGTATCCGAACCTTGTAGCCATGCTCTTGCTTCTTCAGTCTCTTCTTCAACGAAAGCAACTCTCGCAACCCCCTCAACTCCGCCGATGGGTGCTCGTAATACAAACATTTCCCCTGCGAGATCAAATCTGCGACATTGGCCGAATCCTTCGTATCGTTCTTATCCCACCGCCCATCCATCGACTCCCGGTTTCTCGCCACCGTCACCCCGCAAACCAACACCACTGTCTTCCCTAGCTTGATCAAATACTCTCCGAGCGGTTTATGGTAATTTGCCGTTGGCTCCATCCCATAGACCACTTTCTTCAGCCCATGCTGAACCCGGAGGGCTTCGGCCTGATCCAGAAGTCTTCTGAACCCTTCATGGTCATTGCTAAAGACAAGGCGCCTTAAAAGCGTTTTCCCCGTCGCTGTCCCCAAAAAGGCGTGATGCCGATCCTTCGCTATGTCCATCCCTACGATCAAATACTCATCCGAATATCGTATCTCTTGCCTCAGTTGACGAAATTCCTCCAGACGGTTACGATTCACTTGATCCATTGGAAACCTCCTGCTTAAGAATTTGAGTTTGGTCGCTCTTACTCTTATCTCTTAACAGGAGGTTTCTTTTTTAGGTAGACTGGTATTATACTTTTTACATTTGATGATTGGCAGTCTACCCTCTCCCTGAAACTATATATAACGTAGGTTCTAAAACAACTTGTGTAGGATAAGCGGTTAGCCCTTGACAAAGGACATTTGGTTCCTCCGTCGGGAAAAAGAAGAAATTGGGCAGTCAAATGAGTGTATCGTGATGGAAACATTTCTTTATTTCGCACTCTGTGTGAACCAGACTCGCCATTTCAGTACAAACTAAGCAAGAGGGGGAGCGGAGACGCTCCCCTCTGCTCTTGGTCATAAAGCCGGACCGCACGTGCAGGGGTTAGAGGAGGGATGAAGTTGGAAAAGAGGGTTATGGGTAGATGCTTTAATCCGGACGGTATGGATTCATTCATTTCTTTAAGGAACGGTAATCTTTACCCCTATGTTCGATGTCATATATCTTTATATGTTCGGTTTGACCGTAGACCCAATAAATGATTCGATAGTCGCCCGTTCTCATCCGACATAGTCCACGTAGATCATCGGGTAAAGATTTAAGAGGATGGTGAATCATTTTATCAGCGTTCGTCGAAAGCCAATCAATTTTTTGAGCAATTCTTCTTTGGGTTGATGAGTCAAGTTTCTTGATCGATTCTTCTGCGGTTGGAAGAAATGTTACTCTATACATAATTCTTTTTTCAGAGATTCCCAGCTCTTCCCTTTTCCAAGAAGGTCTTCTTGTCTTGCCTTCCGCATCTTCTTTATAAATTGAGGATTTTGGGACAAAAGCCAATCCTCAAGGTCTTCTTTCGTATCTGCGGTCTCAAATACGGTGATTGGAAAAGTAATGGATTCTTTTTTCCTCTTGGTCAGGCGCATATGTTTTCTCCTATTAACCTATTTCCAAAAAATAATATCACAAAAGATATGTTTTTACAATTGAGGAGCGAACTTAGTTCTCCCCATTATTATTTTAGAGTGAGGGACGGACGGAGGAAGGGGACGTAGGCTCTAAAACAACCTGGGAAAATGAAAAAGGGAAGGTTCTATTTCTTTAACAAAGGGGAAAGGAATGATAGACACGAGCATGAGGATGTGGGTCAGCCCTTAACAAAGGGCATCTGGCTCCTTCATCGGGAAAAAGAAAAGAGTCTTGCAAGAGGAAAAGATGGGAAGGAAAGGTGGGGTCCCCTTATGCGTTTAATAATCTATCCTTTATATAACCTTTGACATAGGGTGGGAATCGTTGGGAATAATCTTTTAAGATTTTTCTCGATAATTGTTTAATATTCAGTTCGTCAAGATCTAAAGTTGCCTTACCTCTGACTGCAAAATAGACCTCATCCAAAAGGGCCTTTTCAGGCGAGGCAATATAAATTCCATTTTTCATCACAAAACCAAAAAAGAGTTTAGGGGAAATTTGTCTAAATTCTATCTCTTTATTTTGGAGAGTATAATTTTTAGTTTTTCTGGTCGTGGCAAAGGTAAGAGTATAAGGAATGAGATTTAGAATTCCATATCTGGCAAGAGCTGATTCAAAGGAGAGGTAATTTGGGATATAGAGTTGGGCTGCAATATTTTCTGATGAAACATTGCCTCCCATGGGAATATAGATACCCTGAGTCACCCTTTCGATGACACCCCCCGCTTCCCATCTCCTCAATGCCACATAGAGACTATTTCTGGGAAGGCTGGTAATCTTCTCCAGATCAGCAATGGTAAAGAAGGGTTTATTTATCTTTTGAAGTTTTTTTAATAATTCTATGCCTTTCATTTTGCGAGGCCCTCAATGGCTGGCCAAAAATCAGTTGGCAAATATTTGCGCAAATCTCGGATGAAATCCTTCTTCGAAGATATTTTCTTTGGCACATAGGGAATTTTAAGTTTCTCAGATATATACCAAAGATCAAATAAGTC
>Ga0326726_10003371_pt1 | contig 14666 bp, 9 predicted proteins | sample MHFenrmetagenome_2_FD_207603 | JGI IMG/M metagenome (GOLD analysis project Ga0326726, IMG submission 207603) | Lab enriched peat soil microbial communities from Michigan Hollow, Ithaca, NY, United States - MHF15MN | ecosystem: Environmental > Terrestrial > Soil > Wetlands > Peat | place: USA...
CGGCTGTCCCGGTGCGGGGTTCAGAATGCAGCGGATGTTGTTCTTGCGGGCAAACGTGATGGTGTAGTAGACGGTTTCGAGCGGAATCTCGAATTGCAGGACGATGCAATCGACGCGCTTGAGAATGTCGGCGGCGGCCTCAACATCCGCCGGCTTCAACGCGTCGTTCGCACCCTTCACGACGATGATCCGGTTCTGTCCTGCGGGATCGACGAAGATCGGGGCGACGCCGCTCGACAGTCCGGCAACCTGGCGCACCTGGGATGCGTCGATTCCGAGCTTCTCGAAATTTTTGATGGTCGCGGGACCGAACAGGTCGTCTCCGACGCGAGCCACCATGAAGACATCCGATCCACAGATCCGCGCCGCGACTGCCTGATTGGCGCCTTTGCCGCCGAACCCCATATCGAACTTCTGTCCGAAAATCGTTTCCCCGGGTTTGGGGAACTGGTTCGTGAACGTGGTGAGGTCAACGTTGGCACTTCCTACGACGGCAATGCGAGGGCGTTTCGCTATGGTTATTCTCATCCGGGCCTGCATATTGGATTGCGAGAAGCGTGGCCGCGGGATCGCGAACGGCGAGTGTAGTCAGGAGAGATAGAGGTGTCAACTGAATTGGAATTTGTTGGCGGCTCACACACAGACGGCGTCTTGAGACGACGCAACACTGCGCACCGCGACAAAGAAACGCTTCAGCTTGGCTTCGTCAAGATGGCCGTTGGTTCGCACGCCTGAGCAAAGGTCGAGTCCGAACGGGCCGACCTCCTGAATCGCCTGCGCCACGTTTTCTGGTGTGAGCCCGCCCGCGAGGAATAACGGTATGCCAATCCTCTCGCGGATCCGCCGGCTCAACGTCCAGTCGTGTGTCTTGCCGGTTCCCCCCAGTTCCTTGACTGGAAGCTTTTGGTTTCCCGAATCGAGGAGGATCGCGTCAACCTCGGCCGCTGCGGCGCACGCCTCCTCGACTGATTCCGGACCCGTGACATGAACCACTTGCACAATCGAAATTCCCGGGAGAGCGTCCTTCAATTCGCGATGGGTGCCCTTCGTGAGGTGGTCGCAAATCTGGATGCAATTGGTCCGGCAAAAGCGGTGTTGCGCAATGATGTCGCTGACACTTTGTCTAGAGGTCAGCAGGAAAGTTCCAATCGGAGGCGGAACCGAAGCGGCAATCTCGGCGATCTGCTCGTCGCCGATCACGCCGGGACCGCTCGGCATGTGCGAAACCAGGCCCAGGGCGGACGCACCGTATTCCACGGCCAAGGCCGCTTCTTCGACGCTACTGACGCAGCAGATTTTTACCCGGGGCGTGAGGGTGCCCTTCATGTTCGCTATTCGCCGTAGGGAACCCAGATGTTCTTGACCTGAGTCGCGTGCTCGAGGAACCAACGGCCCTCGGCGAGTTTTGGATTGAACCAGTCGATGGCACGGCCTTCGTTGGTGAAGGCCTGCTTCAGATTGCCGACGGAGCCCGTCTTGGCAGCCGCCGCCTGGGCTTCGTCGCCAAAGCACCAGATCGCATCGACGTCATCGTGTTCTGCAAGCGTCTTCAAGAGCTGGGAAGCATATCCGGTCACGATGTTCACCGCGCCGCCCGGCACGTCGCTGGTGTCGAAGAGCTGGTAGAGATCTCCGGTGATCAGCGGATAATTCTCCGAAGGAATTGCGATCACGGTGTTGCCCACGGCCAGCGCCGGCATCACGAGAGACAGAAAACCGAGCAACGGCGCCTCCGCCGGACAAATGATGCCGACCGTTCCGATCGGCTCATGCATGGCGATGGCGATATTGCGGAACGGCGGATTATGCACGGCGCCATCGAATTTGTCCGCCCAGGCAGCGTAGGCAAAAATGCGTTCGATGCCGGCATCCACTTCCGCGGCAGCCTGTTTCTCGCCGACGGCAGCCGACAGGCGACCCACAATCTCATCCCGTCGTTGCGAGAGATTCTCCGCGCTGTAGTAAAGCACCTGCGCACGGTTGTGCGCGGTGGCTTTAGCCCAACTCTCCGCCTTGCGAGCCGCCTCGACGGCGTTGCGAATGTCTTTGCGATTGCCGAGCGGCGCTTCACCGAGCAATCGCCCATCCGGGCCGCGCACTTCCATGCTGTAGCCGGAATCGGGCCGCGCCTGCTTGCCGCCGATGTAGAGCTTCACGGTGCGATCGATGGCGGGAATGTTGGGTTCGGCTTTCTGCTCAGCCTCAGTTGTCGCAGGGGCTTTTGCCGCGGGCAATGCCGGAGCATTCCTGAACCAAGCTGGCTCCAGATATTCCAGCAGGCCCTCTCGGCCGCCTTCGCGGCCGTATCCGCTCTCGCGATAGCCGCCGAAACCGCAGGAAGCGTCAAACAGATTAGTGCAGTTGACCCAGACAACGCCGGCCTTCAACTGTGCAGCGGTGTGCAACGCCACGTTGATGCTCTCGCTCCAGACGCACGCGGCCAGACCGTAGACCGTATTGTTGGCCAGTTCCACCGCTTCTTTCGGAGTGCGGAATGTCATGGTCGCCAGCACCGGTCCGAAGATCTCCTGTTGTGCCACGATCGACGTGGGATGCACGTTGCTCAGCAGCGTCGGCGGATAGTAAAAGCCGCGCGCCGGCAACACAACTTGGGGCTGCCAGCAGGTGGCGCCTTCCGCCACGCCCTGATCGACCAAGCGCTTGATCCGATCGAGTTGCACGCGTGCCACGATCGCGCCGATATCGATCGCCTTGTCGAGCGGTGGACCGATCCGCAGGCTGCTCATCCGCTCGCGGACCTTGGCCATCAAATTCTCAGCGACGCTCTCCTGCACCAGCAGCCGCGAGCCCGCGCAGCACACCTGCCCCTGGTTGAACCAGATTCCATCTACCAGGCCTTCCACCGCGCTGTCGAGATCCGCATCTTCGAAGATGATGAACGGAGACTTCCCGCCCAGTTCCAGCGAGAGCCGCTTGTGACTGGCGGCCGTGGCGCTGCGAATCGCTCGCCCGACTTCGGTAGATCCGGTAAAGGCGATCTTGTCCACGTCGGGATGCTTGACCAGTGCCTCGCCGGTCGAGCCGTCACCAGTCACGATGTTGACCACGCCCGGAGGCAGTCCAATTTCCTGACAGACCTCCGCGAACAGCAGCGCGGTAAGCGGCGTGAACTCCGCCGGCTTCAGAACGACCGTGTTGCCGGTTGCCAGCGCCGGCGCAATTTTCCAGGCCAGCATGAGCAGCGGGAAGTTCCAGGGAATGATCTGTCCCACGACACCGCATGGGACGTACTCGGGAAATTCCTGCTCGAGTAACTGCGCCCAGCCGGCGTGATGGTAGAAATGCCGCGCTACCAGCGGAATATCAATGTCGCGGCTCTCCCGGATGGGCTTCCCGTTGTCCATCGTCTCAATCACCGAAAAGAGCCGGGAGTGCCTCTGGATCAAGCGCGCAATCGCGTAAAGATAGCGCGCCCGGGCGTGGGGTGTGAGCGCTCGCCATTTCGGAGCGGCCGCGCGCGCGGCTTTGACTGCGGCATCGACATCCGCGGCCGATCCCTGGGCAACGGCCGCCAACTTCTCGCCATTAGACGGGTCGAGCGTGTCAAAATATTCGCCCGCCGCCGGATTCCGCCACTCGCCGTTGATGAAATGTCCGAAGCGCCGCCCATGGCGATCCAGCCACGCTACTGCTTCTTTAGAGTCTTCGGGAGCGGGGCCGTACTCCATGGTCGCGAATTTTTCTGCGATGCTCATTGGTTGGGTTCGACTCTATCCTTAGAACGATGAATCCTCCGTGATCCCCTGTGTCCTCCGTGGTTCACGATTTCGCACGCATCACTACGCGATCGGATGCCGATACTCTGCCGAATACCGCCCCGTCGCGTGGTGTTCCAGTTGCCGTTCAATGTCTCCCAGCAAACTGCTTGCGCCAAAGCGGAACAATTCTGCCCGCATCCACGACGGGCCGAGTTCCTCTTTCATCATGGCCAGCCAATCGAGCGACTGCTTGGCCGTGCGAATGCCCCCCGCCGGCTTGAAGCCGACTGCCATCCCGGTTTGCTGCGCGTATTCGCGGATCGCGCGAGTCATGACGAAGCCGACGGGCAGCGTCGCATTCGTGGGCTCTTTGCCGGTTGAAGTTTTGATGAAATCAGCTCCCGCCATCATGGCGACGACGCTGGCGCGTGCCACGTTGCGCAGCGTCAGCAGGTCGCCGGTTCCCAGGATGACCTTCATGTGCACGTTTCCGCAGGCATGTTTGAAAGCGGCAATCTCATCGTAGAGTGCTTGCCAGCGTCCGCCAAAGACGTGGGCCCGCGTAATTACCACGTCAATTTCGTGGGCTCCAGCTTCGACCGAGCGGCGAATTTCGGCGACCCGTTCCGCCAGCGGCGAGAGGCCCGCCGGAAAGCCAGTCGATACCGCTGCCACGTGAACGCGGGTGCCTTCCAGCGCATGCAGCGCCGTTTCAATGAACGTGTGGTAGACACACACCGCGGCAACTTTGATGTCGAGCTCTTCGATCCCCAGCTTCTCGACCAGATCCTGGCGGATCGGATTCCGGGCCTTGGCGCAGAGTCGGCGCACGCGCTCATCGGTGTCATCGCCGGAAAGCGTCGTCAGGTCCATGCAGGTGATGGCGCGCAGGAGCCAGGCTGCCTGCCAATCTTTCTTTACTGTCCTGCGTGCGACGTGCGACTGGGCGCGCCGCTCCACCGCGCTGGTGTTCACACGGACATCCCGCACCCAATCCAGGTCAAGGGGAATTCGAGTATTCGGCAGCAGGGGGCGTTCGCCAAGAGTGGCAATCGCGTTTTCTGGGGCGTGCTGCCCAGCGTCACGCCGGATCACGTCGGGCGCGACACCACGATGCTGGTCATGATCGGCTGACATCAGGATTCTCTGCGGAACCTCGCCCGGCGTGGGATCTGGTGTAACCAAAAAAAACACGCGGGGGGACAGGCTCTTTGCCGTTTGATTGTACGGCAGATGCGGAGAAATATGAATTGTGGAATCCTAGCCCAGGTCCCATCTCGGCGAAGGGTTCGGGATGTCAGCATAACTTCTCCAACGGTCATGTCTTGACGCAAGGCGCCCGGCAGGATTTAACTTGTCGCGCTCAAGGTTTTCCCTTGCAACGCACAACTGGTGATCTATAATTCCGCGTTCCATCTACCAGAGGTTCTGCTTGCAGGGAAGGCCGATTGGCTGAGACTTTGCCAAGGACCGCAAATCGCCGGAGGAATGAACTGATGAAACCGTCTCGCAGTGCTTGCCAGTTCTTCGTTGTTATGGCTGTTGTCATGCTTGCTGGTGCGTCGGTGCTCGTGGCTCAAACACAGATCACGACCGGCGTCATTCAGGGCACCGTGGAGGATCAATCCGGTGCGGCCGTCGTGGGTTCCACCGTGGAAGTGAAGAATCTCGACACCAATTTAACGAAGACGCAGAACACAGACAGCAGCGGGCGTTTCGTGTTCTTGTTGCTGCCCAGCGGGCGCTACACGGTTACGGCGTCCCATGCCGGCTTCACGACGGTTGTCCAGGAAGACATTCAACTCACGGTCGGCCAGGCGGTCACGTTGAATCTCACGGTGAAGGTTTCAGCCACCGGGGAGCGCGTCGTGGTTACCGCCACGCCCGCAGTGGACGTGACCGAAATTGCCTCGACCAGCACGATCGATGATAGAGCCGTCGAGTCGACACCTGTTCTAGGAAGGAAGTTCGAGGACCTGCTAACCCTCACTCCGGGGGTCAGCGTGGTGCAGGGCCCCGATGGCGACGAGATTACGTTCAACGGTCAGCGTGGCGTCTTCAACAATATCAGCCTCGATGGCGGCGACTACAACAACGGTTTCTTCGGCGAGCAACTCGGTGGGCAGCGAGCGGCTATCGATATCACTCTGGATGCGGTCAAGGAATTTCAGGTCATTGCCAGTGGCGCTAACGCTGAGTTTGGCCGCAGCGCCGGGGGCGTGGTTAATGTGATCACCAAGTCCGGCACGAACGAGGTGCACGGGTCCCTGTTCCACTATCAGCGCCTGGAAGCCCTTACTGCCAATACTTCGGACGGCAAGCCTCTGAAAGACTTCCATCGTGAGCAGTTTGGCGGAACCGTCGGCGGGCCCATTAAGAAGGACAAGATGTTTATCTTCGGTGCCTTTGAACAGATTCTGGAGAACCTGACGCGCCCCAACCTGAGCGCACCGCTGGGCGATGCCTGCCCGGTCGCCACTCCCGTGGCCGGAGTCGATGACGACCTGATCCTAAACAACACGGAATGTCAGCGTGTGGCCTTGCTAAACTTCTTGCAGAGCGACGTCGGTCAGGACGACGGCCAACCGGTGAAGCATCCGATTCGCAATTCGTCCGCGCTGGCTCGCTTCGACTGGAACCTCACCCCCCAGACCCAGCTCGCCATTTCCTACAACTTCGATTATTCCAAGAACACCAACCAGACCTTCGACGTTCCGACCTATGGCACCTCGGCCAATGGAATTGAAGGGCCCTCGAAAATCAACAACCTCAATGCCAACCTCTACACCACGATTTCGACCACCAAGCTGAACGAAGCCCATTTCAGCTTCCAGCGCGAAGACCGCCCGCGTGCGGCTACGCCCTCGAAGATTCCAGCGGACACGGCCATGGGATTTGCCACGTCGTTCCGCATTGGCAACCCTTTCTTCCTGAACCCGACCGTGGACGAGACGATCTGGCGCACCCAGGTTCGCGACAGTTTCTCCATCATTTCGGGAAAGCACAACTTCAAGTTCGGCGGCGACTGGTTGCACACCAACAACTCGCAGACCTTCCGCGGATTCTTCACGGGCCGCTATATTTTTGACAGCGTTGACGGATTCTTACGCTATGCTTCGCCCGAAGCTCCAGGCGGTTTCGGGCCCACGACCGGGGAGTGCCTGGACAGCGACTTCGCCATCACGGCCTGGATCACGCAGTCCAACGACGAGACGTGTCCTGCCGAGAGCAGTGTGGGCGGTCCCTTGATCTTTTACCTCCAGGACGGCATACCGACCGGACTGGTGAATATTCCCCCTGGGGCCTCCGATATCAAGAACGAGGATCTCGCTCTGTTCGCGCAGGACAAATGGCAGATTACGCGGAACTTCAGTTTGAGCTATGGTCTGCGCTGGGAAGCCCAGATTTTCCCCGACGTCGTCACGCCTCCGAGCCAGACCGTCTATGGCGCGTTCCTGAGCGACCCGCTGTTCCCATCCGACGGAACCCTGCACAGTCAGAAGAAAGAGTTCCAGCCCAGGATTGGATTCGCTTGGGACGTACGAGGCAACCAGAAATCAGTCTTACGCGCCAGTTGGGGCATCTTCAACGGGCGGCAGAACATGTTGTCCCAGGTCGGCTCCATTACCACCAATGGCGTTCAGCAGAGCACCATCTTCACCCAATCCTCATTCGGCGGCGGACCGGCCTGGCCGGGAGACTTCCCGGTTACGCCGACCACTGGTTCCTGTGATGGCCCGCCAGTCAATCCCTTCCCCTGCTTCACCGGCGTCCGCGTTTTCAGCAAGCACTACAAGAACCCGCGCATCTACACAACGAACGCCGCCTATGAACAGGAACTATGGAGTGGGTGGACTGGTTACGTCGACGCCACCATCAGTAAAGGCGTTCATCTGACCACCTTCCTGAACGCTGACGTTGGTGGCTATTTTGCCGACGATGGGACGTTCATCCCGCCCGGTCGGTACTCACCCGACCTGGGCGATCTCTTCGTTACCGACAGCACGGCCAAATCACTCTACCGCGGTCTAACCATAGGCATGCGGAAGAGATTCAGTCAACGCTTCAGCATGGAGTGGAACTACGTTCTCTCTGAGGATCTGGATACCGATTCCAACGAACGCGACCCCTTTACCGATCGGCGGCTTGATCCTCAGAACCCGGATCGCAACTACAGCTTTTCCGATCGCGACGAGCGTCACAAATTCAACCTCTTCGGCTATGCGGAACTACCTGGCAAGATGAACCTTAACGTGCGCCTCCAGGCGCACACTCCGCAGCCGATTACGCCCGTTAGTTGCCCCGATCCCTGCAAGCGCAACTCGATCTGGAAGGACAACGCCTACATCTCATTCAATTGGGGCCTGGAGCGGCCATTCCGGTTCGGCGATCGCTTTGCCCTGATTCCCAGAGTCGAGATGTTCAACAGCTTTAACAACAAGAACAACATAAACCCTCTCAGCACCCCGGCTTTGTTCAACTTCGATGGGTTCCTGCGGCAGGGCGTCGGCGACCCGCTCCAGGCACAACTTTCCGTCAAGTTCATATTCTGAACGCGACTGGAAACTGGCAAGGTTTTTGGCATCCCGAGTGTCACGAAGGACCTGCTTTAGGAATTGGTGCAAAGCAGGTCCCTCGCTCGCCGGGCATACCGCCTCGTTCAATGAAGCTCCCCGCACCGATTCTGGTGACCGATCTCTTCCCCCGCGTAAATCGGGAGCTTGTAGTACTTTTGCGGGACCTCAGCCCAGACGACTGGAAGGGCCCGACCGCCTGCGCGCGCTGGAACGTAAGAGATGTAGCTTCCCATTTGCTGGATACCAACCTTCGCCGGCTTGCCCTGCATCGCGATGGATACGCCAGTCCTGACACGCCGGACCTGCGCACCGATCGCGACTTGGTGGAATTCATCAACCAGATGAACGACCTTGGAGTGAAGGCCGCGCGCCGGTTGAGTCCACGGTTGCTGATCGAACTTCTGGAGACCTCAGGGCAGCAACTGTTCGAGTTCTTTCGCGCGCTCGATCCTTTCGCCCCCGCCATGTTCCCGGTGAGCTGGGCTGGAGAGTCGGAATCGGCCAACTGGTTTGATATTGCGCGGGAATACACCGAGAAGTGGCACCACCAGGAACAGATTCGCGAGGCCACCGGCAGACCAGGCTTGACGAGCCGGGAATACCTATTTCCAGTGCTGGACACGTTCCTGCGAGCGTTGCCACATATCTACCGGCACACCCAAGCGACGGACGGAACCCTGATAAGAATTGAGGTCACCGGCCCCGCCGGTGGGGACTGGTTTCTTCTGAGAGAGCAGGGCCAGTGGCGACTGCTGCTCGAGGTTGCGGAGAAGCCTGCAGCGGAGGTCGAGATGTCGCAAGATGTCGCCTGGAAACTGTGCACGAAGGGACTGGGCCAGGCCGCCGCAGAACAAACGATGCGTTTCAGCGGTAGCCGCGACCTCGGACGGCCGGTCTTGAACTTGACTTGCATCGTTGGGTGAAGAGGGAAGACCCACGTGAGATAGCAACCAGATTCCAGTACTGCTCAGAGGGACGAAGATTTACAATGGCCCACCATTCGACGTCAGCGGGCCCGGCTATGGAAAAGAGAACTCTGCACGCCATCACCGATCTTCTCCCCGGAGGGAGTTCCACCTCAAGTGAGCCAGCCTAATTCCTCGCCTCCGCCATTTCGGGTCGCCGATCTCATCCGCAGGAAGCGGGACGGCGGCGCATTGTCGCGGCCTGAGATCGAATTCCTGGTGGATGGCTGCACGCGAGGAGAGGTCCCGGATTATCAGATTGCTGCCTGGCTGATGGCGGTCGTGCTCCGCGGGATGACGGGAGAAGAAACTGCTTCGCTCACCAACGCCATGTTGTATTCCGGCGAAGTTCTTGACCTGGGATTCCTGCCGGCGAAAAAAGTGGATAAGCACTCGACCGGCGGCGTGGGCGACAAGACATCGCTGATCCTGGCGCCTCTGGTGGCCGCCGCGGGCTTGTACGTGCCCATGATCAGCGGCCGCGGACTGGGCCACACCGGCGGCACGCTCGACAAACTGGAGTCAATTCCCGGCTTTCGCGTCGGCCTGGCGGTGTCGGAGTTCCGTCGCGTTCTTGAGAAATGCGGATGCGCGATGATCGGCCAGACGGAGAAGATCGCTCCCGCTGATCGAAAGCTCTACGCGCTGCGTGATGTGACCGGGACAGTCGAGAGTCCATACCTGATTTGCGCTTCCATCATGAGCAAGAAACTGGCCGAGGGTACGGACGCGCTGGTGCTCGACGTGAAGACCGGGTCGGGCGCCTTCATGAAAAAAGAAGAAGATGCAGTGTTTCTTGCCGAACTGATGGTCGAAACCGGCGAACGCATGGGCAAGCAGATGGTGGCGCTGATCACGAATATGGATCAGCCGCTCGGGCGCATGGTCGGCAACGCGCTCGAAGTGAAGGAGTCGATCGAAGTGTTGAGCGGCGGCGGGCCCCGCGACCTGCGCGAGCTTTGCCTGGAACTAGCGGCCTGGATGTTCTACCTGGGAAACGCGACAAAATCAGTCGCGCAGGGCAGACAACTGGCCGAGGAAACCATCGCGTCAGGCAAGGCACTGCAGAGATTCCGGCAAATGGTGGAATTGCAAGGCGGTGATCCGGCCGCGATCGACGATCCGACCCGGCTCCCGGCGACGAAGCATCAAGTGGATGTGATCAGCCCGCGTGCGGGTTTTGTGTCGGCGATTCTGTGCGAACAAGTGGGTACGGCTTGTGTGATTCTGGGAGGCGGGCGCGAGCGCAAGGAAGATTCCGTCGATCCCGCGGTCGGCATCGTTGTTCATAAGAAGGTTGGCGACAAAGTTGCCGTCGGCGAACCACTGTGCACGATTCACTGCCATTCCGACGCACAGGCGGCAGGCGCAAGAAAGTTGCTGGAAGAGAGTTATACGATCGCCGACGCGCCGCCGGGCCACAAACCAGCTTTGATTCATCGCGCGATTCACAAAGGGGGACACTAAATGGGACGCTTCACGGGCATTCTCGGTCTCCTCACCATGCTGGGCCTGGGGTATGCGTTTTCCACCAATCGCCGCGCCATCCGCTTGAAGACGGTCGGATGGGGGTTGGGGCTGCAGGTGGCGTTTGCAGTCTTCGTTTTGAAAATTGACTTTGGCCGCATCCTCTTCCAGAAGGCAGGCGATGCCGTCAACCGCTTGCTCAGCTACTCATACGTAGGATCGAAGTTCGTGCTCGGTGAAATCGGTGCACAGCGCTCGGCAATGGGCTTCTCTTTTGCCTTCCAGGTGTTGCCGACCGTCATATTTATTGCCGCGTTTTTCGCGGTGCTCTACCACTACGGGATCATGCAGATCATCATCAAGCTGGCCGCGCACGTCATGACCCGATTCATGGGCGCCAGTGGCGCCGAGTCGTTGAACGTTGCCGCCAGCATCTTCATGGGACAGACGGAAGCGCCGCTGACGATTCGTCCGTTCCTGCCCGACCTTACCCGTTCCGAACTGATGACCGTGATGACCAGCGGCATGGCCCACGTCTCCGGCGGCATCATGGCAGCCTATATTGCGTACGGAATTGAGCCGAAACACTTGCTGAGCGCGGTGATCATGACGGCGCCCGGCACGATCCTGATGTCGAAGATGCTCGTGCCCGAGACCGAGCAGCCAAAAACAGCAGGCCGGCTGGTGATGAGCGAGGAAGAAACGCAGGCGGAGAAGCGCGAGAATCTACTCGGGGCGATTGCGCGCGGCACGACAGACGGCCTGCACCTGGCGCTCAACATCGCGGCCATGCTGATTTCGTTTCTGGCACTGATCGCGCTCCTGAACGGAATTATGGGCGGTATCCACAACCACGTCGGCTGGTTCCCGGCAAGTCTGGAAAAGGTTCTTGGAGGATTGTTTGCGCCGATCGCCTGGGTCATCGGAATTCCATGGCACGATTGCTTTGCCATCGGGAATCTGCTCGGTACGCGCATGGCCTTGAACGAACTGGTGGCATTCTCCATGCTCGGTCCGCAGAGAGCGGTGCTCGATCCGCGCTCGTTTACGATCGCGACGTTCGCGCTCTGCGGCTTTGCGAACCTGAGTTCGATCGGCATTCAGCTGGGAGGGATCGGCGCGCTCGCCCCCAACAAGCGCGGCGAACTGGCCAAGCTTGGCATCCGCGCCATGCTGGCGGGAACCATGGCGAACCTGATGTCGGCTTCGATCGCGGGCATGCTGCTGTGAAGATTTTGCAAACAGGTTCGCTGTGGGGGACCTGGGCTTTAGCCCCTGAGGGCGGCGAGCGCCTCGTCAGTAGTCACGAGCCTGGCTCCGAGACTCTGCAAGTCGGAAATCGTTTTCGCGCCAATTGGTGGATCTAAAGTCTCGATTGCGTCCTTCACAATGGCCACTCGTCGTTTTCGAGCCAGCAGACCTTTCGCGGCACAGCTCACGCAATATTCCGTGACCACGCCGAACACGACGAACTCGGCAGCGCTCCCCAGACATTCCACCAGGGCATCGGCGTGATGGGTCTCAAAAATATCCAGCGTCTGCTTTTCCAGCACGATCTGCTGGTACTTCGATAGATCTTCCGGCAACTTGTCGGCAGCGCGGTTTTCAACACGCGCGACTCGGTTCGCCAACGCTTCCGCAACCAACTCGGCTCCGGGCGTGCCTTTCAGGCAATGTGGCGGAAACTGCTTGAACTCAGGGTCATCGATTGTATGAAAGCAGCCGTGCGAGACCAGAAAAACTTGATCCCGGCGCGCAGCATCAGTCAGCTTGCGAATGTTCGGCAGCAGCTTTTCGGCGCCGGGCACGTAGAGCTTGCCACCGGGCAGCATAAAATCCGCCTGCACGTCCACTTCCCAAAAGATGAAGTCCAGGGATACCATTCCGGCCTCCGCCGCCCTGCATGCTTTTAGCACTCTTGAAGTGCGGATGACAAATCATGCCAGCCGGAAAGAAGGTCGGACTGTTGCTGAGCGGCGCCCTCGATCAACCGATTCTTGACGCCGATGCGGTCTTTGCCTACAACGGAAACTCGTACATCCCGCGACCATGAGTGGAAGCGCGCAGCAGCCGTTTTGTCGGATGAAGCTGGAGGTCGAAGACCGGCGCCTCAGGGAGACCGTTGGACAACGGCGCCCAGTTCGCGCCCCGATCGGGAGAATGCCAGACGCCGATGTCAGCGCCCACGTAGACGTTCGCTGGATTCTGACGATCGACTACGATCGCATTGTGCTCAACATCCAGCAGATTGGTGCCGCCGCCCGGGGGGCCGCTCCGTTGCTCCCAGACCGACCCGTCAAAATGCCACACGTGCCGATAGTCACCGGTGCCGCCGTATGCGATGTAAATCGAATTGCCGGCCGGGTCTTCCCAATCGATTCCGATATCGGAGATCAGTCCTTGCAGAGGTAGAGGGCCTGCCACGACATTGTCGATACGTGTCAGTTGCCAGGAGTTGCCCACCTTGTCGGCGCGAAACACCTCGCCGGCGGTTGTTCCAGCAAAAAAGCGATCTCCCCTGGCGAAGACCATCCCGTAAATGCCCGCCTCGGTCGGCAGGTCAACTGTTTTGCTCAGCCAGGTCGCGCCGAAGTTCGTTGACAGGTGTACGCTCGGCCCCGATGCGAGCGCCACCAAGGACGCTTCCGCCGCATTGCCGGGATTGTAGGGAGGACTTACGATGGGCTCGGTCATCATCAACCAGGGAAACCGCTTCTCCTGCCAGGAATCGTGACCCTGCCCACCGTCGGTCGCGCGATACACGGTGCCGTTTGCGAACACAATCACCTGGCTGGGGTCAGCCCAGTTGACCAGGCAATAGCCGCCGTCTCCGCCGTTCACATGCTTCCAGATCGGCCCGCCGGCGGCGCGCGCAGTACCGTTGTCTTGGAGCCCGCAGAACAGTATCCCGGGGTCGGTCGGATGTTGCGCGAAAAAATTGGAACACAGGCACGATAACCCGTTGTTGCGCGACTTGAAGATCCCGGAGCCGCGTGGATCGCGGTTTAGAAACAAGCCGCCATCGCAGCCCACCCACAGCGAATCCGGATCGACTGGCGTGTGCACCAGGGTATGGATATCCGCATGCGCCGTGGCCCCGATGGAGACTCCCGTCATCTTGTAGGCGCTTCCGCTCTTCGATACCTGGCATCTCCAGATCGATCCGGGCCAGTATTGTGGATCGTTGAAGTAGCTTCCACCCAGGTAAATCACATTGACATCCGCGGGATCCACCGCCAGAGCCAGGTCGTAATCTCCTTGACTGCCGCCAGAATCATCAACCGGCAGCACGTCGGGCGGATTGGAAACGTTCTTCCAGGATCCTCCGCCACCATCCAGCCGATAAATCCCTTTGACAGCCCCTTTGGAATCGGCGACGAATGCGTACACCACATCGGGGTTATCCGGCTGTGTTGCAACTGCGATGCGACCAACATCAGATCCCGGAAAACCTGTGCCAAGGGGCGCCCAGGCAGACCCGTTCGACGACTTCCATACTTGCCCTCCCCACTCTGCCGCAAGGAACTGAACCGCGCCGCCTTTAACAGCCGCCGTTACGCTCGAGTGCACGCCGGGGCGGCGAAGCGTCCACTCCGGCGAACCCGCAGCACCTTTACCTCGCTGGTACAAGCCTTCGGAAGTTGCTCCCACAACGTTTTCCCGGTTGGTCGGATCGACGGCGAGCCCAAAAAACGCCTTTCCGGCCAACTCCGTCGAACCAGCCGCCGTTGGCTCCGATTGCCAGGTTGCGCCTCCGTCGTCGCTCCGGATTGGGCCAACGCCGCGATAAGCGGGCAACGCATTGACGATGCGATTCCTGAAGATTGCGTAGGTGTCACCCTCGCCCGTCCCCACGTACACTCGATTGGGATCGCTTAAGTCGATCGCGATCGCGCCGCAGGCCAGGCTCGTACTGGCGAATTGAGTGGGCGCAAGAT
>Ga0326726_10003372_pt1 | contig 14664 bp, 17 predicted proteins | sample MHFenrmetagenome_2_FD_207603 | JGI IMG/M metagenome (GOLD analysis project Ga0326726, IMG submission 207603) | Lab enriched peat soil microbial communities from Michigan Hollow, Ithaca, NY, United States - MHF15MN | ecosystem: Environmental > Terrestrial > Soil > Wetlands > Peat | place: USA...
ACGCCCGGGAACTTTTCGCCCGCCGAGATCTTGAGATAGGGGAAGCTCTTGTCGTCCTTGAGCCGGAGGTTGAAGCGGGGCTGATAGTTCTGGACGTAGTTGTTCTCGAGAAAGGCGGCTTCCTTCTCGGATCCGGTCAGGATGAAATCGATATCGGCCGTCTCGTGGAGGATGTTCCGGACCTTGAAGTCGGGGTTGGACAGGAAGTAGGACCGGACCCGGTCCCGCAGGGAGCGGGCCTTCCCGATATAGACGACCTCGCCGGCCGCGTTCTTGAAGAAGTAAATGCCGGGCTTGGCCGGAAGCTCGGCCGCCCGCTTCCTCAGCTCCTCGAAATCCGCCATAACGGGACTATTTTCCGCCTTTTCTCGTTGATTTTCAAGGAGTTGGCGGGTTGCGAGGGTCAGAGCCCAAGCTCGAGCTCGCGCTTCTTGAGCTTGGTCAGCTCGTCGCGGAAGGCGGCGGCCTTCTCGAACTCGAGGGCGGCCGAAGCCTCCTTCATGAGCTTGGCGAGCTCGTCCATGCGCTTCTTGCGCTTCAGTGGCGAGAGATAGATGTCTTTCTCTTCGGGCAGCGACGTATAATCGAGATAATCGCGCTCGTAGACCGAGGTCAGGACCTCGTCGATGCCCTTGATGATCGACTGCGGCGTGATGCCGTGGGCGGCGTTGTACTCCTCCTGGATCGTGCGGCGGCGCGTCGTCTCCGCGATGGCGATCTTCATGGAGTCGGTGATCGTGTCCGCGTAGAGGATGGCCTTGCCGGCGACGTTGCGGGCCGCCCGGCCGAAGGTCTGGATGAGGGCGGTCGCCGAGCGCAGGAAGCCTTCCTTGTCGGCGTCGAGGATGGCCACGAGCGAGACTTCGGGCAGATCCAGGCCTTCGCGAAGAAGGTTGATGCCGATGAGGGCGTCGAACACGCCCTTGCGCAGGTCGCGGAGGACGTTGACCCGGTCGAGCGTCTCGACTTCCGAGTGGAGGTAGCGGACGCGCAGGCCGAGCTCGTGGTAGTGCCGCGACAGGTCCTCGGCCATCTTCTTCGTCAGGGTCGTGACCAGGACGCGCTCGTTGCGGGCGGCGCGGGCCCGGATCTCGCCCATGAGGTCATCGACCTGACCGCGGATGGGCCGGATCTCGAGCTGCGGGTCGGTCAGGCCGGTCGGCCGGATGACCTGTTCGATGACATGGCCTGGCGACTGCTTGATCTCGAAGAGGCTCGGGGTCGCCGAGACGTAGAGGGTCTGGCCGACGCGAGCCTCGAACTCGCCGAAGTTGAGCGGCCGGTTGTCGAGGGCCGAAGGCAGCCGGAAGCCGTGCTCGACCAGGGTCAGCTTGCGCGAGCGGTCGCCGGCGTACATGCCGCCGATCTGGGGCACGGTGACGTGGGACTCGTCGATGATGGTCAGGAAGTCCTCGGGGAAATAGTCGAGCAGGGTATAGGGCGGCTCGCCCGGCGCGCGGCCGGTCAGGTGGCGGGAGTAGTTCTCGATCCCCGGGCAGTAGCCAAACTCGCGCAGCATCTCCAGGTCGTAGAGCGTGCGCTCCTCGATGCGCGCGGCCTCGACGGCCTTGCCGCGGGCCTGGAACGAGGCGACCTGCTCCTTGAGCTCGGCTTCGATGCCGGCGGCGGCCGAACGGAGGGTCTCCGCGGGAGTCGAAAAGAAGGTCCGGGGATGGATCATGACTGTCTCGAGCGTCTCCCGGACCTTGCCGAGGAGCGGGTCGACGGCCGAGATGGCCTTGATGCGGCCGTCCTCGAGCTCGATGCGATAGGCCGAGTCCGCGTAGCTCGGGAAGACCTCGACGATGTCGCCGCGGACGCGGAACGAGCCGCGCTTGAAGTCGGCTTCCTCGCGCTCGTACTGGACCGCGACGAGCTTTTCGAGAAGGGCCTTGCGGCCTAGCGGCTCGCCCACGTTGAGCGAGAAGCTCATCGAATAATAGGTTTCCGGGGCGCCGATGCCGTAGATGCAGGAGACCGAAGCGACGATGATGACGTCGCGGCGGGCGAAGAGCGAGTTCGTCGCGCAAAGCCGGAGGCGGTCGATCTCGTCGTTGATGGTCGCTTCCTTGGCGATGTAAGTGTTCGAGGCCGGGATGAAGGCCTCCGGCTGGTAATAATCGTAGTAGCTGACGAAGTACTCGACCGCGTTGCGGGGGAAGAAGCGGCGGAACTCCTGGTAGAGCTGGGCGGCCAGGGTCTTGTTGTGGGAGATGACCAGGACCGGCCGGTTGACCCGGCTGATGATGTTGGCCATCGTGAAGGTCTTGCCGGACCCGGTGACGCCCTTCAGCACCTGGTGGCGGGCTCCCGACCGGAGCCCTTCGGTGAGCTGATCGATGGCCTGGACCTGGTCGCCCTTGGGGACGAAATCCGAAGTCAAAAGGAAGGGACCAGGTCTTCGCAAACCGGGCGTTATTCTTTCATGCGGATGCCGCCGGAAAAGCGGGCGCCGTTGGCGATGGTGATCTTGGGCGTGATCACGTCGCCGTTCATCTCGGCCGTCTCGGAGATGAGGGTCTTTTCACCGGCCCGGACCGTGCCCTTGAGCTCGCCGTTCAGGACGAGGGTGCGGACCCGGATCTCGGCCTCGACCTTGGCCCCCTTGGCAATGGTCAGCGTCCCGGAAGGGACGATGATCTTCCCCACGATGCGGCCCTCGACGAGCATGTCCTCGTGGGCTTCGATGTCCCCGGTCAGGACGACGGTCGGGCCTAGGCGCGTGACGCCCGGGCCAAGCGGCTTCTCGGGGATATGGGACTGCGGCCGATTCGCGGATTCATCGGACATGGTGTTTCTCCCTTTCCGGGCGTTCCTCTCCGAATTATAGGGGCGGGTCGCCATCCTGTCAACGCGCTAAGAAGGTGTCGAACCTAAACTTCTCAACTTCTGGGGGGCGCAGATCCCGTCCGTTGGCTGAAAAAGTTTAAAAGCTTAGGTTTGACCCCTATTTATGCTAAAATCCTAGGGCTGGCGAGCGGGCATAGCTCAATGGTAGAGTACCGGCTTCCCAAGCCGGGTGTTGTGGGTTCGAGTCCCATTGCCCGCTCCATTTTTTTCCCATCTTGAAGGCCTCGATGAAGACGTGGCAGCTGATCGTCGAGCCCGAACCGCTCCCGGGCTCCTGGAATATGGCCGTCGACGAGCATCTTTTCCGTCTTGCCGGCGAGTCGCCCCGCACCTTTCTCCGTTTCTACCGCTGGCAAAGGCCGACCGCGTCTCTGGGCTATTCGCAGGACGCCTCCCGGGTCGTCGACATCGAGTTCTGCCGCTCCCACGGCATCGACGTCGTCCGCCGCATGACCGGGGGCAAGCTCGTCCTCCACGACCGGGAGGTGACTTATTCCATGGCCTCCGCCGACACGGAAGTCTTCACCGACACCCTCCGCGAATCCTATCGCCTCATCTCGCGGGCGCTGCTCAAAGGCTTGGCGCGGCTGGGCATCCAAGCCCGCCTGGCCGAGACCTCGCCTCCGGCCTACATCCGCGGGACGATGCCCTGCTTCGCCTTCCCGGCCCGCGACGAGATCGAGATCGACGGCCGGAAGATCATCGGCAGCGCCCAGAAGAGGACCGGCCCCCTGTTCCTCCAGCACGGCTCGATCCCGCTCGAAAAGGACGAGGCCCTGCTCGCCGCCGTCTCCCGCCCGGGCGAGACGGCCGAGAGCCTGGGCATGACCTCGATCTCCGAGGCTCTGGGCCGCCCCGTCGACTTCGACGTCGCCGTCGGACCCCTGGTCCAAGGGTTCGCCGACCATTTCGGGATCGGCTTCGAGCGCTTCTCACTGAGCCCGGCGGACACGGAGGCGGTCCGCGCCCTCCAGGCCTCCAAGTACGCCGCGGACTCCTGGACCTTCCGCAAGGGGCCTTCGGCGCGTTGATTTTCTTTCCGCCGGGTGCTAGACTCGGCCCAAAGCGAGGTCGACGCCATGAATGAAGTCGAAGAACTCTTGAAGCTGGATCCGGCCGGCCTGCCGCCCCTCAAGCCGATGCTCCTCGACGACCTCTACCAGAGCGTCCTCAAGAACCTCCATCTCGAGCTCGGCCGCGGTCCCGTCCTCTATCTCCTCTCGCCGAGCTATGCGGTCCTCAATCCGATCCCGGACGAGGCCATCACCGAGTTCATCACCAAGAACGAGTCCCTCCTCGACTACCTCAAGGAGGCCATCGTCCAGAATCTGGCAACCTATTCGGTCCTCGTCGACATCAGCAGCTATTTCATCGAACAGAACTCCGGGCTCGTCCTGGCCCGCCTGCGCGAGCGGGATTCCCAGGGCCGGCGCTTCGAGATCAAGTTCTACACCCACGAGCCCAAGGAGCTGCTGTCCCGCTATGAGGACAAGATCTACATCGGCCGCGACTTCCTGGACCTGTTCAGCCCCGTCCGCAAATACTTCGGCGTCAAGGACGCGGTCGTCTCGCTCAAGGCCCAGTTCGAGCGCCTGTCCGAACGCGCCGGGGCCAAGCTGAGGAAGGCCCAGGATTTCGCGTCCTACTTCCAGGAGATCGGCGACTCGGTCAACGAGCTCCACAACGAGGCCCTGCTCATTCTCCAGAGCCTGCCGCCGCACCTCGATTTCGCCAAGCTTTCCGGCCACGACCTCATCGACATCAACGCCCAGTACCGGACGATCAACCACTTCGTCATCGAGCTCCATGACACGGTCGCCGAGTTCGAGACCCTGTTGCGCTACAAGGAGCGGTCCGATTTCGTGCGCTACGTGACCAAGTACAAGAAGGACGTGACCAACCTGATCTCGTACTTCAACATCAAGGTCAACGGAGTCATCGCCCCGCGCATCCTCGCCTGCAAAATGAAGCACGGCTAATTCGGATCCGTCCGATATAGCGGAGTTCCCCGCGCGACTTTGCTCAGGTTATTGCCCCTCCGGCGGGAATCGGACTATGGGGAGCGACTCGGAGCCGGACTTCTGCGAAGTATCTGAAGAAAGCACTTTTCTAGGATATTTATCAGAATCGTGGCCTCGAGTGCTCGGCCCCGATTCTGCAGGTCGCTTCGAAGACTCCGCTACCCGCCGGCCGGCCCAGTAATGGACCGGCCGCGCGGAGTGCGCTAAATAAAATCTAAAATCTGCGCCCGCCCTCCTGGATGCGGATGTTGTCGTATGTCGTGGAGAGAAAAACGAGGGGAGCCGAGGCGTTTGCCGTGAACGCCTTGATGAGCGAAACGCCGTTGGTCTCGTCGATATCCGGCCTGTCCGTGAGCCCCCACTTGACAGACCCGCCCTTCGAGCGGGCCTCGAGCCGCGCCTTTTCCCCCGACGGCCAGAGGAGGTCTATCGCCCCGTTCTCGTTGCGGACATCCAGGGCGTTCTTCAGGTCCCGGGGCTCGAGGGTGACCTGGCCGCTGCGGCAGACGACGTGCGTCTCCGCGGCGAAGTCGATCAGCGTGACGTTCTCATAGGACGTTGTCACCGTTATCGCCGGTCCGGCGACGCCCTTGGCCGTGACGGCGGCATTGCTGGCGTCGACGAGGAGCCGGCCCTCGACGCCGTCGATCCTCACGGGTTCGTAGCTCGTCCGGACCTCCAAATCGCCCCGGACATGCGAGGCCGCGACGGCCATGTTGTGGCCGCTGACCTTGGCCGGGCCCACGTCGACGAGGGTGACCTTTTCGTAAGACGTGTCGACCGTGACCGCCCCGGCGACCCGCAGGGCCTCGACGCTCGTGTTGTGGGCGCGAAGATCGGCCTTGCCGCCGACGTCCTCGACGCGGATGCGGGCATAGGTCGTCTCGACGGAGAGGTCCCCGGCGACCGAGGCGGCCAGGACGTCGCCGTTCTTGCTGACGATCCGGCAGTCCCCTTTGATCTCCCGGGCCTCAAGGTCCTCATAACTCGTCTCGAGGACGCAGGGCCCGCCCACGTTCGCGACGTAGACCTCGCCGTTGCGGTTGCGGACCGTCGTCTCCCGGACCCCTTCGACCCTGACCAGGCCGTACGCGTTGGTGACGCCGACGAGCATCGAGCGAGGAACGGTCAGGACAAAGGACGTCTCGAAATTTTTCTTGCGGAACTCGTCCCGGTTCGTGCCGAGCGTCAGCTTGTCCGCGGCCGTGATCAGGATGTACTTGAGCTGGTCTGCGATCTCCTGCGCTTCCTCTTTTGTCCTCCGCCAGACGACCTTCTTGAAGGTCAGCTGGACGAAGTCCTGGTCTCCCCCCCGCACCTCGACCCGGCCGTTCCCGTTCTCGATCTCGATCGCGGCCGGCAGGGGCGCCTCGATCGTCTTCGTCTCTTCCGTGACGACTTCCTGGCCGGCGAAGCCGAAATCGTCCGCCCAGTTCCAGTTCCAATCGAGGTTCCAGTGGCCCGTCTTGACCTGGTAGAGGACGAGGCCCCCCAGGATCAGGACGATGACGAGGAGGACTTCCCTAAATTTCATGGCCCTTGTCCGGGCCCGGCGCGGTGCGCTCATTGCGCTCCTTGAGCCCGAGGTAGAGCTTGTTGGCGCCCCAGACGATCAGGATGACCGGCCAGAACCGCCAGACCTGGTCGAAGACGTCGACATGGAACTGCTGGAGCAGGAAGATCGCGCCGACGACGATGAGGATGATGCCCCAGATCAGGGAATCGCCTTTTTTCTGTCTTGCCATGGGAACCTCCGTTATTGACCGTTCTTGGACCGGGCCACGGAATCGAGGACGAGCTTGAGCCCGATGACGATGACCGCGACCGGCCAGAAGTCGAACAGGATGTCGTAATTGATGACCTCGAAGTTGGCCATGATCAGCACGACGCCCAGGGCGATGAGGACGATGCCCCAGAAGATCGAGCCGGACGACGAGATCTCCGGCAGCGCCTGGTCGACGGGCCCGGCCGGGACCGCGCCGGCCCCGGCCGCGTTGATGGCCTTGGCCGACTGGATGTTGTCGAAGAACTGGTAGACGATGAACCCGGCCAGGAGCAGCCCGACGAACGGCTGGCCGCCGTGGCCCTGCATCCGCGTGAGCCCGGCGAAGATGATCAGGTAGAGAATGAACTTGGTGAACTGGCCGTTGTAGAGGGCGCCGATCCCGAAGGGGAAGATGCCCAGGACACCGGCGAAGCCGGGCGACTTCTGCGCTCTCTGCGGAACGACGGTTTTTTCTTCCATTGTCTTATTCCTCCGTTGATGGACTTATTTTTTCTTCTCGTCTCCCCCGAGAAGCCCCAGGGTGTTGAACGACTTGACGACGTTGGCCGAGAGGGCCTTGATATCGCCCTTGACCGAGCCGGCGTCGGCGAAGAGCTTTTCGACCGTGCCGATGCCGCGGTGGAGCTGGATGTCGATCTGTTTCCGGATGCCCCGTCCCTCCGGGTGGAAGAGGACGAAGGACAGGACGATGAACAGCCCCGTCAGCGTGGCATAGACCGGTTGGAGCGAGGGCCTCGTCAGCCAATTGAAGACAGGCCTGAATACCCGCTTCTTCCGGCTCGCGGCCTCGGGGATGTCATACAACCTGGCGAACAGGGCCGGCGAAGGCTCGATCTCGGGAAAGGCCGCCGCGGCGGCCATCGTCTCTCTCATCAGGACGGCGAGATCCGCGCACTCCCGGCAGGCTGCGAGATGGGATTCCATCTCGGCCCGTTCCGGCGCGTTCAGCTCGCCTTCGAGATAGGCGGAAAGGAGCTCTTCGAACCGTTCGCATGTCATGAGTGGCCTCCCCGGCTTTCCTTCAGGACCTTGGCCAGCTGGATCCGCGCCCGGTTGACGCGCGATTTGACCGTGCCCAGGGGCAGGTCGAGGATCTCGGCCAGCTCTTCGTAGCTCTTGCCCTGCAGGTCCCTCAGGATGATGACCGTCCGCATCTCCGCCGACAGGTGATTGAGGCCCTCCCAGACGAGGGTCCGGGTTTCCTTGGCGACGAGGCTTTCCTCCGGGCCGCTGCCCGCGGTCTGGGACAGGACGCGTTCGTCGAACTCGTCCCGCTGGGACTTTTCCCACTTGGTCCGGCGGTACTCGTCGATGAGGTGGTTCTTGGCCAGGGTCAGGATCCAGGCCGTGAAGTTCTTGCCGGAATCGTATTTCGGCAGGGCGCCGTGAAGCTTGAGGAAGACCTCCTGGGTCCGGTCCTCAGCCTCTTCCCGGCTGCCGCAGAACTGATAGGCCATGTTAAAAATCCTCCTGGCATACGCGTCCACCAGGGCTTTCCAGGCGCTCTGACTGCCTTCCAGGCAGTCCCTGATGATCGCTTCCAAATCCACTCAATTCACCTTGGTTGACGGATTCGTAAGAATCAAAGTTCCATTCTTGGTCAATTTTCGCCCAAAACCGCCTATAATAATAGGGCAAAGTGTAACTTTCTCGGGGAAATCGAGGTTTATGGATAACAGAGTATGGACGAACAAGAGCTGATCCGCCGCGTCCAGCAGGGAGACGAGCGGGCGTTCGCCCAGATCATGGCTCTATATAAGGATAAGATCGTGAATTATCTCTACGGGTTCAGCGGCGATTATCAGAAGGCCGTTGAGCTGGCCCAGGAGACCTTCATCAGGGTCTTCTTCAAGGCCAAGAAATACAAACCCATCGCCCCGCTGTCCTCCTGGATCTACACCATCGCCTCCAACCTGGCCAAGACCGAGTGCCGCCGGTCGAGGCGTATGGCGACGGTTTCCCTCGAGGACATCCCCAATAGCTATTCGAGCGGCACGTACTACGAGGACCCGGCCGACCCGGGGCTCGCCCGGAACCTGCGCGAGGCCCTGGAGGAGCTCCATCCCCGCTACCGGGTGCCGGTCGTGCTCAAGGACATGGAGGGCTTTTCCCAGGAGGAGATCGCCAAGATCATCAAGCGGCCCGTCGGCACGGTCAAGGCCCGGATCAGCCGGGGCCGGGAACAGCTCCGGCGCAAGCTCGAGAAGGCCCGAAGGGACGGATCCCAGTCGGCCCCCAATGAAGAGGTGAGCGAACATGGAAGGGCATGAACTTTTCTCCAAGATGAGCAAGGTCGAAGCCCCCGGCGGCTTCGAGGAGAGCGTGCTGGCGCGGCTGCCGACCGCCCGCAAGGAGCGGGCCCGGGCCCGCCGGGCGGCCACCCGCTATGCGTTCGCCGGGTCGGCGACCCTGGTGCTTGTGAGCTTTCTTCTTTTCCGCCCGTCGCTCCCCGAAAAGGACTCGGGCCTGACCTTCGCCGATAGGGAGGCCCTGACGGCCGCCCCGGCCAAGGGGCCCGGTATCCCGGCGGGCGGGCGGAGCGGTTTCGTCCCCGTTTACGAGGCCATGGATTACGCGTCCGAATTCCGGAACGCCCAATCGCAGCCCGCGACGATTTACATACTGGAGCAGGTTTCCGAGATCCCGTCATCGGAAATCATTTATTAGGAGTGTGTGAAGGCATGAACAAGATGATCAAGCCGGCCCTTGTCGTCGTGGCCTCCTTCGTCCTGCTGGCCGCATCGTACGGGTCCGAAACGGCCGCGAACGATCCCGACATCGCCGCGGTCGCCAGGAAGGTTTATCCCTCCGTCGTCCGGGTCGAGGTGCAGAATCACACCCATCGCGTGGCGACCGGTGTGGTCGTCGAGAAGGGCGGCTACGTCGTGACGACGGCCCTCATCTCGCCGCGCGACGAGAAGATCTCCCTCACGACGTCGGAGGGGAAGACCATGGACGCCGATTTCCTGGGCTTCGACACGGAGACCCAGCTGGCCCTGCTCAAGGCCAAGGATCCCGGCCTGCCCGTCATCGGCACCGGCAAGGCGGCGGACCTGGCGCCCGGCACATGGATCTGCGTCGTGGGCGTCTCTCCGGAACGGACGGCCGCCGTGACCCAGGGCATCGTCAGCTCCCTCGCCGAGGACAAGCTCCGCCTGAATGTTTGGGTGACGCCCGGATCGAGCGGCGGCCCGGTCATCGATGCCGAAGGACGCATGGTCGGGTTGCTGCGCGGCATCTACATGGACGAGAAGCCCGTCGTCTTCCAGTTCCGTGACAGGGAGCAGGCCGGTTCCGGGTACGTCATGAGCAACCGGGCCGAGGCGCCCTCGTCGGGCATGGCCCTGGCCGTTCCGATCGATGTCGTCAAGGACGTCGTCGCCCAGATCAAGGAGAAGGGCCGGGTCGAGCGCGGCTGGCTCGGCGTCGGCATCGGACAGGATGAAAGCGGACGGACGATCATCGGCACCGTCGACCCCGAATCACCGGCCGATCTGGCCAAGCTCCGGGAAGGCGACGTCGTCCTCAAGATGGGGGACCGGGACATCACCGGCCCCGACGTCCTGGCCACCGAGATCCGGAAGGCGAAGCCGGGCCGGGAAGTCACCCTCAAGATCGAGCGGGACGGCAAGCCCATGGACGTCAAGGTCAAGCTGGGCGAGCTGGCCGAGGACGACGCGATGAAGGAGATGGACATTCGCTTCCCCGGGCTCTTCGGGAGGCCGCCTTTGCCGCCGGGGGGCGCGCAACCCGGCGCTCCGGAGAACGCGCCGAAGCAGGCCGTGCCGCGGCCTCTCGCGCCGGGGACCCGCGAGTGGTCCTTCGAGACGAGGAAGTACATTGGCGTCACCTGCGGTGAGCTCAACCCTGAGCTGGCGGCGCACTTCGGCGTCAAGGAAGGAACGGCCCTGATCATCTCCAAGTTGAACGAGGCCGGCCCGGCGGCCAAGGCCAAGATCCAAGTCGGCGACATCATCATCGGCGTCGACGGCAAGCGCATCGGGACCGTGAACGACCTCATCGACCTGATCCAGGCCAAGCCCAAGGGGTCTAAGATCAAGCTCGAAGTCTTGAGGGACAAGAAATCCATGACCTTCGAGGTCGAGGTGGCCGAAGAGGAGAGCGGCGGGCTTCTCGAATCCGACGACCTGCGGAGCTTTCTCGAATCCTGGCAGGGCTACACCGACGCCATGCAGAACGAGCTCCGCAATTGGAACATCGAAGGCTCGCCGGCGCTGCGGCAGAGCCTGAAAAGCCTCGCCCTCAAGGGCAACTTGAGAAGGATCTAAGGGACCTGCTCCGGTCTCTCTTGTCCACGGGGACACGTACTCTCTGTATGTGTCCCCATTCTTTTATTCCCGGTTTTTCTTTCCCCGGGTGGTGCTCGGGTGATTTGCCGCATCCGCGATCTGCGGCTCTTCGGCCAGCCTCAGCCAGTCTTTCCGGAGCCGGGCATACTCTTCGGCCGGCAGCTTCGATGCGCCTGCGTATCCCTTGACCGTCCGCTGCCTCAGGGCTTCGTAGAGCATGACCGCCACTGAGACGGACAGGTTGAGGCTCTGGACCATGCCCAGCATGGGGATGCGGACGACCTTGTCGGCGAAGGCCAGGCAGTCGTCCGAAATGCCGCCGGCCTCGCTGCCAAAAACGAGGGCGATGGGCTTGGCGAAATCGATGTCCGTATACGAGACAGCGTCTGGCCGGAGGTGGGTGGCCACGATCTCGAAGCCCGCCCTCTTCAGCGGCTCGATGCAGCTCGCGGGCGTCGGGTGGACGGCGATCTCGAGCCACTTGTCGGCCCGGGTCGAGATGGCCTCGTTGAAATGGAGAAGCTCGGGGTTGGGCGCGACCAGGTCGAGATAGAGGACGCCGGCCGCGTCGCAGGTCCGGATGACGGCACTGGCGTTATGGGCGATGGTTACGCCCTCCAGGACAATGCGCAGGTCGGCTTGGCGCTGGGCCAGGACGCGCTCGACCTTCTCGATCCTTTCGGGCGTCGGCATGGGCAGAATATAACAGACAGGCCCAAAGCGGGCAAATCATCTACTAAGATATTTCCCAGCACCGCCCCTCCAAGTCGTTCCGGACCGGCGCTGACGGTCGCTCCCAAGAGTCCGCTCCCTGCCGTACGTGTCCCCGATTTCCGACATCGGCACCGTTTCTTGAAAATGCACCTGTTTTCCCCTATAGTTATCGGGCTGTGCCGGTGTGGCGGAACTGGCAGACGCGCGGGACTCAAAATCCCGTTCGGGGCGACTCGAGTGTGGGTTCGATTCCCTCCACCGGCACCAGGCTTCCTTCGTTTCCCCATATGAAGTAAGACCGTCTCGAATTCTGGTTTTTATCCCCAGTACCTTAGTTTCAGCGTAATTTAGCCTATTCTGTCACATGCGTGGCATATGGGGACCAGTCTGCCCACCGCCCAGGACGCTGGACGAGGGCCAGCATGGGCGGGTACCAGGGGGGGCATATTCATTAGGTGATAACGTTTTCCGTGGAGTGAACGGACAAGGGACAGCCAACCAAGTCGCCAAAAATTTTTCTGGAATAAATTAGTTCGCATCCCCACTGGCTGATAGCTCTGGTCCTGTCGGATGGATAGCCAAGTAAACCTTCCTCCTTGACAACCAGCGAGCAGAGTTCAATACTCGGGACAGCTTAGTTGGAGGGGACACATGAAAAGGCTTCTTTGCATCCTTCCCTTGGTCCTCCTGTTCTGTTTCACCATCGCTTGCCAGGACAAGGCGGCGATGGCGGAGCTGGAGAAGTATAAAGCCCAAGCGAAGCTTGAAGAACAAAACGAGGCCCTTGTCAGGGCTGTATTCGACGGATTGAACAAACATAGCATGGCGGTCTATCAAGAGATGTTCGCCCCTGAGTATGGCGGGCATCTTCCAGCGAATAACCCCAAGGGCTTGACCCGGGAAGAGGAAGCGGGATTCATCAAGTCGGCTTGGGCCTCATTTCCCGACCTCCATTGGGATATCGAAGAAATGGTCTCCAGCGGCGACCGAGTCATCGTTAGGTATGTCGAGCGGGGTACCCACAAGGGCGAATATCAGGGCCTTCGCCCGACAGGGAACAGGCTTGAGGCTAGCGGTATATGGATGGCCCGTATCAGCAACGGGAAAATCGCTGAGGTTAGAGAAGACTTTGACCTTCTGGGATGGATGCAACAGCTCGGCATGGAGCTGAAGCCGATAGCGGCGGAGAAGAAATGAGTGGGGAATATGAAACGCATAGCTATTGCAGCTTTCGTAATTGTCTTGGTCTCGGCCGTCGCCGTTTGGACGCAGGCCCCGGCTTCCGCTCCGAAGCCCGCCCCTGAGCTCAAAAAGCTAGCTGTTTATGTGGGCCAATGGAAGTACGATGGAGAATACAAGCCTGGACTAATGGGGCCGGCCGGCAAGGCTACTGGTGATGCTACCTGTGAAATGATTCTCCGAGGGTTCTTTCTCGAATGGCGATGGAGAGAGCAGGTAACTACGGTAGAGACGCGGGGTTTTGAGGTCATCAGTTACGACCCGGTGAGCAAGACCTATCCCAGTAGTGCGTTCGGGGACGACGGAAGTTCAAGTCTAGGGGCGTATGTGCTCGATGGAAACATATCTTGCTATTCAGGGAAGTTGGCCGTCGGGGGAAAGCAGTATCTGTCAAAAGTTTCCGAAGTATTTGCAGCAGATTCGATGAGCTTCATGCAAAAGGCTGAAATCTCTTCCGATGGTAATACGTGGACACCTTTGTTCGAGGCTAAATTTACCAAGGTCGAATCCGCTCCTAATAAACTGAATTAGGTTCTGGTAAACGCACTGGCACGGTTATGACACGAGAGCCAAATCAGGGCTCTCAAAATCCCGTCTTGGGCAACCAGGGTGTGGGTTCGATTCCCTCCACCGGCATTCGATCAGTCCCCACTCCCCGCGGGGGGGACATGGAGGACGGATACTTCGACTTCGGCCAGGCCCTGCTTGAGGAACCCGAGATAGCGGGCGACGGCCTCGGACACATCATAAGTCCGGCCCGAAATATACGGCCCGCGATCGATCACCCGGACGATGCACTCGCGGCCGTTGTAGCGGACCCAGGCGTGGACGCCGAGGGGCAGATGTCGCGTCGCCATCACCCAGGCGTTCTTATCGAAGATCTCCCCGCTTGCCGTCTTCCGGCCTTGGAACCGTCCTCCATACCAGGAGGCGATGCCGCGCTCGACCACCCACGTCGGCAGGGGAGTCGGAACCAGCCGGACGAGATCGGCGGGCAACTGCACCGAAGGGACAGAGGATATCTCCGGCGAGACCTCGACCGGCCTTGGGAGCCGCGGCGGAAGGGCGACCAATAACGCGGCAAGAGAGAGGGGGCCGGCCAGCAGTCCCAACGAATAGAGCCAGGGGTTTCTGGTACCCATATCCCCGGGCACTCGGCCTATCGCCTCTACTCTCACTATGACCCTCCTCTGGCAAATTAAGCAAGATTCGTGCCATCAGAAGGGTCTTGACTCCCGTAGCGGGGGGGCAGAGCCTTGGACGCGGCCCAGGGCTCGCGGATCGAACGTGAGAAGGAGAGTGCCGGCCTAGGCCTTCAGCTTAGCCAGAAGATCACGGACGAGCTTTTCCCGTTCCTTGACCACGTCCTTGTACTCGTGGTCTTGCGTATGGTGGAGCTCCGAGCGGACATCCTCCAGCTCTTTCTCCAGGATAGCCGCCAACAGTTGTTTTTCCGGCTCGCTCAGCTCGATAGCCATGATCTCCTCCCGTTCTCCGAGTGTACTCCGGGTGAAATATAGGCCGAACGGGCCGACTTTTCAACCCGAGCGCCTCTCTTTGTGGGATCGGCGTTTGACCCTGCCCGCCCCAGGTGCTATCCTTCGAGAAGACCGTCCGACAGGGGGGAAGCCCTCTGATCGCTCTGGGAGTCGGACGGACGGCCTGGAATATCGACTAAACTCTCGAAGCCCTCATGCAAAGGAGGCCCCATGTCCAAGCGCCTGCCCGCCTATTTGATCCTTGC
>Ga0326726_10003373_pt1 | contig 14663 bp, 15 predicted proteins | sample MHFenrmetagenome_2_FD_207603 | JGI IMG/M metagenome (GOLD analysis project Ga0326726, IMG submission 207603) | Lab enriched peat soil microbial communities from Michigan Hollow, Ithaca, NY, United States - MHF15MN | ecosystem: Environmental > Terrestrial > Soil > Wetlands > Peat | place: USA...
GAAGCGCGTGGCGCAGTACCGATCGGAGGGATACCGCAAGTTCCAGCTCAAGGTGGGCGGCGACCCCGACACCGACATCGAGCGCATCAAGGCGGCCGCGGCCGTCCTGGCGCGCGGGGACGTCCTGATCGCCGACGCCAACACCGGGTGGACGCAGCACGCCGCCCTCCGTGTGGCCGATGCCGTCCGTGACGTGGACGTGTACATCGAGCAGCCCTGCCTGTCCTACGAGCAGTGCCTGGCGGTGCGGCGGCACACCAACCGGCCCTTCGTGCTCGATGAGGTGGTGGACGGCATCGACATGGTGGTCCGCGGCATCGCCGACCAGGCCATGGACGTGATCAACCTGAAGATCTCGAAGGTGGGCGGCCTCACGAAGGCGCGGCAGATCCGCGACCTCTGCGTGTCGCTCGGGATCGCGATGACCATCGAGGACACCTGGGGCGGCGACATCACCACCGCGGCCATCGCGCACCTGGCCCACAGCACGCCGGAGCGATTCCTCTTTTCCTCGACCGACTTCAATTCCTACGTGACCGTCGCGTTCGCGGACGGGGCGCCGCAGCGGGATCATGGCCGACTCGCCGCGTCACGCGACCCCGGCCTCGGCGTGCACCCGAAGATGGCCCTCCTCGGTGCCCCGGTGTTTGAAACACGATGACTCTCCCGCCCGACCGTCCCGTCGCGTGTCCGTCACACGGAGGAGCACCTGCATGAACGCCACCCAGTTGCCCCTGCTCCATCGCACCGTGCTGCTGGCGGCCGGGGTCGTCGTGATCGCGGCCGGCCTCCACGCGGCGTCCGCCACCGTCAACCTCGTCCTCATCTCGGCCCTGCTGGCGATGAGCGTCTCCCCAATCACGTACTTCCTGGAAAAACGCGGGATGCGGCATGCCGCCGCCGTCATGCTGACCGTCGCCGGGGCGCTGGTGCTCGGGATATTGCTGATCGGAGCGCTGGCCGCGGCCCTGTCGGGCCTCCAGGAAAAGCTGCCGACCTACCAGGCGGCGCTGTCCAGCCTGTGGAGCGGTCTCGAAGCCCGGCTCACGGCCCGGGGCATCGATGTGCACGACGTCGCCAAGCCCGACACCGCCCGCATGGTCGCCATCGCCCAGCGGGTCGTCGGTGGAGCGCTCAGCGCGCTGGGGTACAGCTTCTTTGCGCTCATTCTCGTCGCCCTCATGCTCCTCGAGCTTCCGGTCCGGTCGACTCCAGAGGCCCCGGCCACCGGGATGCACAGCCGCTTCGAGGCGGTGAGCGTCGGGGTCCGCCGCTTCGTCGCACTGACCGGGCTGCTCGGCGCCGGGCAGGCGGCCATTAACCTCGTCGCCATGCTGCTCGTGGGGACCGACTTTGCCATCGTCTGGGGAGTGGTGTTCTTCCTGCTCAATTTCGTCCCGTTCGGGTTTGCCGTGGCCATGCTCCCTCCGCTGGCGCTGACGCTGCTGGCGCACGGGATGACGCGGACGCTGTTTCTGCTGGCAGTGTTCGTGGTGGGCAATACGATTTCGGACAACGTGGTCAAGCCGAAACTGATGGGGAAAGGGCTGGGCCTTTCCCCCCTGGTCATCATCCTGTCCCTGTTGTTCTGGGCCCTCGTCCTCGGGCCCATCGGCGCCATTCTCGCGGTCCCGCTGACCATCGCGCTCACCACCGTGGCGCCGCTCCTGACCGGGGGTGTCAGCCCGGCTGAATGAAGGTGCCGTCGCGGAGATCCTGGATGGCCCGCTGGAGCTCCTGCCGGGTGTTCATCACGATCGGTCCGTACCAGGCCACCGGCTCCTCGAGCGGCCGGCCCGACACCAGCAGGAAGCGGATCCCGCGTTCCCCGGCCTGGACCGTGATCTCGTCCCCGCGGTCGAAGAGAACCAGCGACCGGTTGCCCGTCGTCTGGCGAACGATCGTGTCGCTGGCGTCGGTCGCCTCGGTGAGTACGCCGCGCGGCGCCGACGCGTTCCGGAAGTCGCCCTCTCCCTCGAAGACATAGGCAAAGGCGTTCCGGGTGGCCTCGACCGGCAGGCTCTTTCGCTTGCCCGGCGGCACCCAGACGTCGAGGTAGCGCGGGTCGGCCGCCACGCCGTCGACCGGGCCGGTCTGGCCCCAGAAGTTTCCGCAGATGATGCGCACCTTGGTGCCGTCGTCGTCGGTCACCTCCGGGATGTCCTTCGACACCACGTCCTGGTAGCGCGGCGCCGTCATCTTCAGCTGCGACGGCAGGTTGGCCCAGAGCTGAAAGCCGTGCATCCGCCCCTGCGGGTCCCCCTGCGGCATTTCCTGGTGCATGATGCCCCGGCCCGCCGTCATCCACTGGACGTCGCCGGCGCCGAGGGCGCCTGTATTGCCCAGGCTGTCGCCGTGACTCACGGTGCCGGCCAGCACGTAGGTGATCGTTTCGATGCCCCGGTGGGGGTGCCAGGGGAATCCCGCCAGGTAGTCGGCGGGGCGCTCGTTCCGGAAGTCGTCAAAGAGCAGAAACGGGTCGAATTCATTGGACTTCCCGAAGCCGAAGGCGCGATGCAGCTTGACTCCGGCGCCCTCCATGGTCGGCTGGGCTTCGATGATTTCCTTGACGGGCCTGATGGACACGGTCTTTCCTCCTGAATTGGCAAACTCAAGTATAGTGTGATAACACCAATCCCGCCTCCCCGGTTCCCGGCCGAGGCCGGCCGGGGCCGTGGCGCCCCCCGGCTGGAAAGGATACCTTCTCGCTCCCCTTTCGACGACCGACCGCCGTTTCGACTACCTGCGTTCTGGAGGACGTCATGCCCGACCATCCGATGCTCACCGCGCTCTGGATGCCCATCCTGCTCTCGGGGGTGATCGTCTTCATCGCGAGTTCGATCATCCACATGATGACCCCCTGGCACCGGAACGAATTCCCGCCCCTCCCCAACGAGGAGGGCGTGATGAAGGCGCTTCGGCCGTTCGCCATCCCGCCGGGCGAGTACATGATCCCCCGCTGCATCGATCACAAGGAAATGCGGACGCCGGAGTTCCAGGAAAAGCTCAAGCAGGGGCCGGTGGCGATCATGACGGTGCTCCCGAACGGCATGATGAAAATGGCGGAGCCGCTCATCAAGTGGTTCATCTATATCATCGTGGTGAGCATCTTCGCCGCGTACGTCGCAAGCCATGCGGTGGCGGTGGGCGGGTCGTACCTCGAGGTGTTCCGGTTTGTCGGTGCCACGGCGTTCGCGGCCTATGCCATGGCCCTTTGGCAGGCGCGGATCTGGTACCACCGCGCGCTCGCCACCGTCGTCCGGTCCTCGATCGACGGACTGCTCTATGCCTGCCTGACGGCGGGCACCTTCGGCTGGCTCTGGCCGCGCTGATCGCCGGGGCTCAGCCGCCGAGCAGGGTGGCCACGCCGACCAGCGCCAGCCCGAGCCCGGCCATCACGAAGCCGGCCCGGAGCCGGGGCGTCTCGGTGTAGCGGGCCCAGATAAACCCGGCGACGAAGAGCAGGGTGATGAGGATCGCGTTCGAAACATCGAGCGCCCACACCGGGTCCTTGATGAACAGGAACGGGACGGCGCCGGGGAGACAGCACACCAGCTCCAGCCAGAAGATGGCCACCGCGCCCAGGAGGTCGTCCCGCCGCACCCGCATCGACGGGACGGTGGCGACCTCCAGGTAGCGCCGGAGCGAGAGGAAGAGGCGGTCCTGGGCCGCCCGGTCGTCGGTGGGGGCCACGGACAGGAGCCCAGCGCCAAGGTGTCCACGAAGCAGCTCGAGGGCGGCACTGTCATCCGGCGCCGCCTGGACGGCCTTCGCGAGCCGCGCCTTCTGGCTCCGCTCGCTGATGTTGTCCAGCACGTACAGGACGCCGTCGATGATCCCCCAGGCCACGTTGCAGCCGATCGCGGCCAGGAGGAGGATCCGCTCGGCGCCTTTTCCAGACCCCACTTCCAAGCCTGCCGTCAGCGTGAACGTCAGCACCATGACGAGGCCGCAGAGAATCTCGGCGATTCGGTCGCCGGGATCGAGATGCCGCTGTGCGAAGGTCTCCCCTGCCATCAACGCCTCCTCGAGCGGCTTGCGCTGACGGTCGGACCGGCCCGCCGTTCGGCCTGGTGGTACTGCCGCGCGATGCGACGGAGGTCCACCGCCGGCGCCGGCATCTGCATGTCCAGCGACTTCATGGTGTCCACCACGATCCGGGCCACCGCCAGGTTGCGGAACCACTTCTTGTTGGACGGAATGACGTACCAGGGAGCGTCCTCCGTGCTCGTCCTGGCGATGGCGTCCTCGTAGGCCTCGAGGTAATCGCCCCAGAACTCCCGCTCGGTGTAGTCGCTCTCGCTGATCTTCCACTGACGCGCCGGGTCCTCCAGGCGCTGCTTGAACCGCCGGAGCTGCTCGTCGGGGCTGATGTGGAGGTAGAACTTGAGGATCGTGGTGCCGCTGGCCACCAGGCGCTCCTCGAAATCCCGGATGAAGCCGTACCGGGCTTTCCAGACGGGCTTCGGCACCAGGTTGTGCACCCGGGTCACCAGCACATCCTCGTAGTGGGAGCGGTTGAAGATGGCCACCTCACCCCGCGCCGGGACCGCCTTCTCGACCCGCCAGAGGAAGTCGTGGGACGCCTCCTCGCGCGAAGGCACCTTGAACGCATGGGCGTGGGCCCCCATGGGATTCATCGAGGCGAGCACGTGACTGATCGTGCCGTCCTTGCCGGCCCCGTCGAGCCCCTGCAGGCAGATGAGCAGCGACCGTTTCCCCTCCGAGTACATGGTGTACTGCAGGCGGGAGAGCTCGAGCCCGAGCTTCCCGACGAGCCGCTCGGCGGAGCGCTCCGTCATGTGATCGTCGGTCGATCCGGGATCGAGCTTGCCGAGCTTGAGCCGGGATCCCGGCTTGACCCTGAAGAGCTTGCGGTAGTTCACCGACGCCTCCTGCCAGCGAGTCGAACTCGCATGTGGGACGGAACGGCAACGGACTCACGTGACGGCGAGTCCACGACCATATTCCACCCCGGAGCCGGTGGCCCGCAAGTAGGATTCCGAAACGAAGGAGCGCCAGCCGCATGAGTGGAGAGCCGACCGTCTCGTGGCGCGAAAGCATCCGGGCCTGGCTCACCGGGCATCCACTGGCCGCGCTCCTCCTCCTCGGCGCCCTGCTCCGCCTCCTCGCCGCCTGCTTCAGCCCGGGCTTCCTTGCCGCGGACGACCATCACGTCCTGGTCGAGCACGCCGACCATCTCGCGGCCGGGATACCCCTGCCTCGCTCCTACCAGCGCTCCTTCCTGTATCCGTGGGTGGTGTCGCTGGTGATGACGGCCGCGCGCGCCGCCGGCGTGACCGCGCCTGCGATGGAAATGTTGATCGTCCGGCTGCTGCAGGGAGCGGTGTCGCTCCTGGCTATCGTGCTGGTGTATCGCATTCTCGAGCGCCGGGCCGATCGCGAATCGGCCGTCCTGGGTGCGCTGCTGGTTGCGGTGCTGTTCGTCTTCCCGGTGACGTCGGTGCACCAGTTCGAGGAAGTGGCGTGCCAGGTACCGCTCCTGGCGGGCTGCTGGTGGATCGTGCGGGCCGAGGACAGCCGCGAGCGCGCGGCGGCGTGGGGCCTGCTGGCGGGCCTCGCCGCGGGCACAGCGCTCATTGTGCGCTTCCAACTCCTTTCCTTCCTGCTGCCCCTCCTGGCGCTCGCCTGGCTCCGGCGTCCCCGCGATGTCGCGCCTGCGTTTACCGTGGGGCTGCTCCTCGTGCTCGGCGTCCAGTGCGCCAGCAACTGGCAGATCAACGGCGATCCCTGGTTCTCGCTCCGGCGCTACTACGGCCCGGTCATGGCATCGCCCGACGTGCTGGCCACCGACGCCGGAGGATATCCCTCGGGTCCGCCGTGGCAGTATCTGCTGACGCTGCTCTGGATGTTCATCCCGCCCTTTTCGCTCGTGGCGATGGCCGCCATGGTCCGCGGGGGCCGGCGCCTGCCGCTCTTCGGGATCCCGGCGCTGCTCTTCCTTGTCGCCCACAGCCTGATCGCCAACAAGCAGGAGCGGTTCCTCCTCCCGGTCCTGCCGGTGCTGGCGCTCCTGGCCGGCGCCGGGTTCGCGGACGTGCGCGGCTGGTTTGGGCAGCGGGGGTGGCCGCGCGCCTACACGGCGCTCTGGACCTGGGCCGGCGGCGTCAATGCGCTGCTGCTGGTCGTCTCGGTCTTCACCTACGGCAAGAAGGACCGGGTCGCCCCGCTCGTCGCCATCGAGCGGCGGCATGATGCCACCGGAGTGGTCTTGGCCCAGTACGCGTACACCTTCAAGGTGCCGGCGTACTACCTCGGGCGGCCCAGGCCACCGGTGCTGGTGCTCTCCAATCGTGACAGCCTTTCCGTGGACACCGAACGGCTTCGCGGCGCCGCGGTCCGTCCCAATTACCTGGTCCTCTATAGCAACGACATTCCGGCTGACAGCGCCGGGCTGAGCGCGGCCCTGGCGGCGCCGCTGGCGCGGGTGGCGACAATCTCGCCGAGCCTGGGTGACTGGCTGGCCCATCAGGCCAATCCGGGGCACAACAAAACCCGGATCGCGGTCGTCTACGCGATCGGCCCGGCGCCATCCACGGGCCCCTGACGCGTCTGCCCGGCGGACGGTAGGTTGTCGGGCGAGGGCATCGCCGGCCCCCGAGGCGCACCTGGGAGGAAGTCGTGGCCACCGCTCGCGATCTCGACTTCATTTATACGACGATTGACCGCCTCTTCCGGCTGAGCATCGGAGAGCAGGCGGATTTCAGCGGCGCGATGTACAACGGCGACTTCACCCTCTCGTTAGAGGATGCCCAGCGGCGTAAGCATGAGTTTGTCGCCGATCAGCTCGGCATCATGCCCGGGTCGCGGGTACTGGATTTGGGGTGCGGGTGGGGGCCCTTCCTGAAGTTCGTGGGCGGGCGCGGCGCGGTGGGCACAGGGGTCACCCTCTCCCGCGGCCAGGCCGCCGCCTGCCGGCGGCACGGCCTTGACGTGCACGTGATGGACTGTCGCGCAGTCACCCGCGATACCTTCGGCGGCTTCGACGCCGTGGCGAGCCTGGGGGCGTTCGAGCACTTCTGCTCCCGCGAAGAATTCGCGGCCGGCCGCCAGGAGGAGATCTACACCCGGCTCTTCCAGTCGGTGCGTTCGCTGCTGCCGGCGGGCCGGCGCTTCTACCTTCAGACGATGGTGTTTGGACGCAACATGATCCCGCCCGAGCAGATCAGCCTTGATGCGCCGCGCCTGTCGGACGCCCACGTGGTGGCCCTGCTGCAGGCCACTTTTCCGGGCTCGTGGCTCCCCTCGGGCCTCGACCAGCTCGTGCGCACCGCCGCACCCGCATTCCGCGTGATCTCCTCCTCCAGCGGGCGGCTCGACTATATCGAGACCATCCGGCAATGGCGGCAGCGGTTCGGCGAGTTCGGCTTCCGGAAGCTGGCGGTAAAGCTCACGCTGCTTCCGAAATACCTGACGAGCAGCGAGTTTCGCAACGCGTTCGTGTCCGGCATCAGCGCCAACACGATTTGCTTCGAGCGCGAGCTGCTCGATCACTACCGCATCGTCTTCGAAGCGGTGTAACGGCGCCCTGCTTGCCGCGGGCACCTGGAAGGGCTCAATGACGTTTGTCGACGCCTACGTGGCCGAGTTCGGGCAGGAAATGGCGACCACCCGCGCGCTCCTTGCCCGAGTCCCGGAGGCGCGGGCCGAGTGGCGGCCTCACCCCAAGTCCCGGCCCCTCGGCGAGCTGGCCCAGCACATCGCCAACCTGGTGGGCTACGCCGAACCCATCGTCCGACGCACCGAATGGGACGCCTCCGCATCAGGCGGAGCGCAGCCGGCGATGGCGCCATTTTCCTCGACAGCGGCGCTGCTGGCCTCCTTCGACGCAAATGTGATTTCCGCCCGGGCCGCCATCGCCGCCGCCACCGACGCCGAGATGGCGGAGCCGTGGGCCCTGAAGCGAGGGAGCACAGTCATCTTTGCGTTGCCGCGTGCCGTGGCGCTCCGTACCTTCCTCCTCAACCACCTGGTGCATCACCGCGGCCAGCTGAGCGTGTATCTCCGGCTGCTCGATGTGCCGCTGCCTTCCGTCTACGGCCCGACCGCGGATGAGGCGCGATGAGGCGGCTGTTTGCGCTCGTCGCCGCGGCGACGGCGACCGCGGCGCCAGCCCTCGCCCAGAACCTCGACCCCCGTTCGTTCGTCAACACCCCCGTCGGCATCAATTTCGTCATCGCCGGATACGGGTATTCGACGGGAAACGTCCTCTTCGACGCCTCCGTCGCCCTCAAGGACGCGGAGCTCACCATCCAGGGCCCGAATGCCGGCTATGCCCGCGCGCTCGATCTCTGGGGCATGTCCGGCAAGTTCGACGGCGCCCTCGGCTGGGCCTGCGCCGACGGGCACGCGAACGTGGAGGGCGTGCAGGTGTCGCGAAGTGTCTGCGGCGCGGTGGACCCCTCGGCCCACATTTCCGTGAACTTCATCGGCGCCCCTGCGCTCGCCATGCACGAGTATCCGGCGTACAAGCAGAATATCCTGGTCGGGGCGGGGTTCCGGGTGACGGCGCCCCTCGGGCAGTACGACCCGGCCAAGTTGGTCAACATCGGCACCAACCGATGGTCGTTCAAGCCGGAAATCGGGGTCTCGAAACAGACCGGTCGGCTCACCCTGGAGTTCCTGGGGGCCGTCAGCTTCTTCACCACGAACACCGACTATTTCGGCGGACACACGCAGTCACAGGATCCGCTGTACTCCGGGCAGGTCAACGTGATCTATACCTTCCGGTCGGGAATCTGGGGCGGGCTGGGCGGGATCTTCTACGGCGGGGGCGCAACCAGTACCGATGGCGGGCCATCCTCGACACAGCAGGCAAACACGCGCGGGGGGGCGGTGCTCGTCTTCCCGTTCGGCAAGCATAACTCGCTCAAGGCGTACTGGTCGAGCGGCGTGTGGACCCGGACCGGGACCGACTTCAATACCTTCGTGGTGAGCTGGATCCATCTGTGGGGCGGGAAACGCTGAGCGCCAAGCCGGAGGCGGCTCCTGGGAGCCGCCTTCGGCCGGGGTGCCGGGCTGTCAGTTTCCCTGCTGGCTCGAGGGCGGGGTGATGCCGTTGAGGCGCATGTAGACCACGAGGTTGCCGTAGTGCTCGCCGTCGTGGGTCGCGTTCATGATGAGCGCCCCGAGGCGGGTGATCGTCATCGAGCCGAAGAGCTTGGTCGGCAGCATGGCGTCGGCATCGGACATCTGGTAGGCCTTGTCGCAGTACACCGCCGACGCCTTGATCGCGGCCACGAGCGCGGTCTTGTCAGTCAGTGATTCGTAGTTCTGCGTCTGGGGCGATTTGGTCCCCATCGCGGCGGAACAGAACATGAACTGGGCGTTCGCCACATGACCGACGAGCTGGGCGATGCTCCGGACCGCCGGCGTCGGCTTGAAGGAATAGAGGCTCTCCGGCACCTGCTCGGCGGTCTTGACCAGCCAGCCGCTGAGTTCGGCATATCGGGGCGTCACCGATCCGACGACGGGACCGCCTCCCTGGGCGAACACGGGGACAGCGGCGACCAGCATCAGGGCAGGGATCAGGAATCGCTTCATCAGGAGCCTCCGGCAGGGTATCATCGGGTGAGGCCGGACCGGATGGGTCCGACGCGATGGGTGACGCAGTGACTTACTGGACGAGCTCGTGATCCGCAAGACGGCCCAGACGACCGCCGGCAGACCATGCCGCGCTGATTCCCCTACGGACGAAGATCCCGGATGGCGTCAACTCCCCCCCGCCTGAGACACCTCACCCCCGAGCTCCTGGCGCGCCCCGCCCGGTACGCGGCGCGGGTGGTGGCGCGGGAGCGCCTGCGCCGGGTCCGGCTCGCCATGCCCTCCCCCGACGAGCCGCTCGGCGAAGACGCTCTGCACGACTTCCGCGTGGCACTCCGCCGGCTCCGGACCTGGCTCCGCGCCTTCGGCCCCGAACTCGACGACACCGTGGGCCGCGGCACCCTCCGCCGGCTCCGGCGCCTGTCGCGGCGCACCGGCAAGGCCAGGGACCTCGAAGTCCAGCTCCTCTGGCTTGGGGAGCCGACCACGAGGCTCGGCCCGCTGGCAGCGGGGGCCGCCGCATCGCTTGCCGGACGGCTGCGGCACGAACAGGCCCTGGCACTGGCCAAGTCGCTGGAGGACACGGTCAGCGAGCTTCCCGGCGCCGGGCGAAAGCTCGACAAGCAACTCCGTCGCTACGAAGTGCGGGTACCGATCGGCGCCGACCACCACGACCCCACCATGGCCGTGCGCCTCGGCCGTTTGCTCCGCGAAGGCGCGGCGCAGGTGCGCCACACCATCGGCCAGGTGCACTCCGCCGACCAGGCGGCGGAGGCCCACCAGGCCCGGCTCGCGGTCAAGCACCTTCGGTACTTGCTCGAGTCGCTCGGCGACCACCACCGGGGCGCGCCCCGTGCGGCACTGCGGCTGGCCGCACTGCAGGACGCCCTCGGCGTGCTGCACGACCGACACGTCCTGCTCGGCCGGGTGGCCCGCGAGACTCTCCTCCACGGCGGCACGCGGGGCCGCTCCCGCACCGCGACCACCGCGCCGGCACCCCGGCCACCCACCCGCCGCGCCTTCACCGCCCTCCACTCGGCGCTGGAGCGTGCCGCCCGGACGGAATTCCGGCGCGCAATGCGCCTCGCACATGGCGGGGGGACCGACGCCGCGCTCGCGACGGTGGACCGTCTGGCGGTGCTGCTCGGCGGGGGGGAGCCGCCGCCAATACCGCCGGTGGTGCCCGAGGAGGTCGCGCCGCCGCCGGGCGAGCCCTTCTCGGACGCCCACTGGGCGCCGGAGTCCGCACACCTTGGCGTCCTGAGCCCGACAGCCGGTTGAGCGGGAAGGAGACTCCTTGTCCTCGAGAACCACCATGCGCTCCACGCTTCGACGGATGGCGCAGGTCGCCCCGATACTCGTCCTGGCCGCCGTGGCTTGGGTCGCTCCCGCCCGCGGCCAGGAGCGGCCACGCCCGCGGTCGGTGGGAATTGCGCCAGGCACCCTGCCGACCGGGCCATTCAACGCAATCACCGACGTCCCCGGCGTCCTCGTGGGCCAGACCACGCTCCGCGCCGGCGACTCCGTCCGCACCGGCGTCACCGCGATCCTTCCTCACGGCGGCAACCTCTATCAGGATCGCGTCCCCGCGGCGGTGCACGTCATCAACGGCTTCGGCAAGCTGGTGGGCACGACGCAACTCTCCGAGCTGGGCGAACTCGAAACCCCCATCCTGCTGACCTGCACACTCTGTGTCTGGAAGGCGGCCGATGCCATGGTCGCGTACCTTCTGGCCCAGCCCGGCATGGCGGAGGTGCGGTCGATCAATCCCGTCGTCGGGGAAACGAACGACGGGAACCTCAACGCGATCAGGTCGCGGCCGATCTCCCCGGACGACGTAGTGGCCGCGCTCACCGGGGCGCGGAGCGGGCCGGTCGCCGAGGGGAGCGTGGGGGCGGGCACCGGCACGATCACGCTGGGCTGGAAGGGGGGCATCGGCACCTCCTCCCGTCGCGTCGCGATGGGAGACAGCACCTGGACCGTGGGCGTGCTGGTGCAGACCAATTTCGGCGGGAGCCGGGACTTCATCCTGCTTGGAGTGCCGGTCGGCCGGCTGCTCGGCAGGGACGGTGTCACTGGCGGCGCACGGTCGCAGGGCCCGAAGGGTTCGATCATGATCGTGGTGGCCACTGACGCCCCCCTGTCGGACCGGAACCTCGAGCGCCTGGCGTCGCGCGCCGCGCTCGGACTCGGTCGAACCGGCGCGATCGCGGGCAACGGGTCCGGGGACTACGTCCTGGCCTTCTCCACCAACGCCGCGGTCCGCCGTCCGCAGGGAAGTCCCGTCCGGCACACCACAGAGCTGGGCAACGACGTGATGAGCCCACTCTTCGCCGGTGTCGTCGAGGCCACCGAGGAGGCCATTGACAATGCGCTCTTCGCGGCCACGACCACCACCGCCAACGGCAACACCGTCGAGGCCCTGCCGATCGACGAAGTGCTGGCACTGCTGCGGGCGCGAGGGGCGGTGGCCGCACCGACCGCGGGCACAGGCAGCCGGCCCTGATAGATTCGACACCTCCGACCAACCAGGAACTGCGCTATGGTCTTCTTCTATGACTTCGTCAAGATCTATGCCCAGGGGATCCTCTATCTCTGGCCCATCATCGTGGTCCTGCTCGGCGCGATCATCCTCCTCGGGCTCAGGATCGGAGGCCTGGAAGGTTGGACGACGATCGACTCCCTCTATTTCGCGTTCATCACCGCGACCTCGGTGGGCTACGGAGACCTGATTCCGACAAAATCGCGGGCGAAGTTGATTTCGATTGTGATCGCGCTCACCGGCATTCTGCTCACCGGGTTGGTCGTCGCGATCGGGCTGGAGGCGGCGGCGCACGCCTTCCGCGAGGTCCGTGGTGCCAACGCGCCGATTGGACCGTAGGATCGTTGCCGTGATACACCGGCAGTGGAATGGCCGTGTCGGCTGACGAGGCGCTGGCGGGGCGCGTCCGTACGGCGCTGGCGGGCACCGTGGGCCTCGAGGAACAGGCGATGTTCGGCGGGCTCTGCTTCCTGGTGCACGGGCACCTGTGCGCGGGCATCGTCGGGAGCACGCTGATGGTGCGCGTCGGGCCGGCGGACTACGCCGGCGCGCTGGCCCATCCGAGCGTGCGGCCGATGAACTTCGGCGACCCTCCGGAGAGCGGCATGGTCTTCGTCGACCCGCCGGCGATGGATACCGACGAAGCGCTTGCAGCCTGGCTTTCCGGTGGCGCCCGCTACACCGCGACCCTGCCCCCCAAACCGGCGTAGAACCGAAACTCCGGCACCCCTCCTGGCGTCCGACCGACTATCTTTCCATTCAGCCACCCGCACCATGGCCGGGTGCAACGGTTCCCCCTCCGCCTGCCCGCCTGGTTCCACCGGAGCGTCCATGTCACTGTACAAGCCGCAGCAGCGCCATCTTACGGTGCGGAACCGTGAGCTCCACTTCGTGTCGTACGAGGCGCTGCCCGCCGACGTGAAGCACCACGCGGACGCCCAGCCCGAAATGTGGTACCTGATGCGTGCCGGCCGCCGCTGGGCCGTGATGGCCCGCGATCCCGACCAGCCGGTGGAGCAGACCGACGCGATCCTTCGGGAGTGGGCCGAGGCCAACGCCTGCAGTGACGAGCCCGTGACGGTGGCCCCGAAGCCGGCGCCGAACCGTCCCCGGATCAAGAGCCGGGAGAGCTGGTGGGGCCCGGGCGAAGGGCGCCAAGCCAGCTGAGCCGGGCGGCGGCCGCCAGGCGGCCGGACTGCCAGACTCTCCGCCCATCCCGCGACACCGGGGTGGGCGGTTTCACTTCCGGGTTGGTCGCCCGACGCCCTCCCCCCCGGCGGCCGGCGGCAGTAAACTCACGGGGTCGGCACCGCCCCGCACCGACCCTTCCCACGGAGAGCCCGCCGCATGACGATCGACCGCCGCCGATTCACTGGTCTCGTTGCCGGGCTGGTCGCCGGTTCGGTGCTCCGTCCGGAAGGCGCCGCCTCCGCGGCCGCCGAGGTCCCCGTCGTCGATCCCTGCAACCTGCCCGCCCCGATCCAGGCCCTGAAGCCGATGCGCGACGGCATCGTCCCGATCTCCGACGCGGATCGGGCGCGTCGCCTCGAGCGGGCCAGGGAGCTGATGACCCAGCAGGGAGTCGCCGCGGTGCTTATGGAACCGGGCACCAACCTGACCTACTACACCAACGTGCGGTGGGGGCTCTCGGAACGCCCGTTCGTGGCGGTCCTGCCCGCGCGCGGAGAACTCGCGTTCGTCTCTCCCGGCTTCGAGGAGGCTCGCGCACGCGAGCTCACGCCCCCCGGAGCCGAAGTCCGGGTCTGGCAGGAGGACGAGAGCCCCTATGCCGTCATCGCCGGCATCCTGCGCGACCGGGGGCTGGCGACGGGCACGATCGGCGTGGAAGCGCAAACGCGCTATTTCGTCTCGGACGGCGTCCGGCGGGAGGCGCCGGCCGCCACCTACCTGAACGCCGACCCCGTGACGGTCGGCTGCCGCTCGATCAAGTCGCCGGCCGAACTGGCGCTGATGCAGCGGGCAAGCGACATCACCGTGGTGGCCTTCGGCGCCGCCTTCGCCACCTTGCGCGAGGGCATGACGCAGTACGAGTTGTCGGAGAACATGACCGACGCGATGACCCGGCTCGGCGGGTCGGACCCCTGGGCGCTCGTGGGCTTCGGCGCGGCCTCGGCGTTTCCGCACGGAAGCCGGCAGCCGCAGCAGCTTCACGAGGGCGACATCGTCCTGCTCGATTCGGGGTGCAGCGTGCAGGGATACCAGTCCGACATCACGCGGACCACGGTCTTCGGCAAGCCGACGGCCCGGCAGACGGAGGTGTGGAATCTCGAGCGGAGGGCGCAGGACGCCGCCCTCGCCGCCGCCCAGCCCGGCGCCACCTGCGGCTCGGTCGACGCGGCGGCGCGGAAGGTCATCACCGACGCCGGCTTCGGGCCCGGGTACGCCGTCCCGGGCCTGCCCCACCGCACTGGGCACGGCATCGGCATGGACGGGCACGAGTCACCGAACTTCGTGAAGGGCAGTATGGTCGTGATCCAGCCCGGGATGTGCTTCAGCGACGAGCCGAACATCTCGATCTACGGCGAGTTCGGCATCC
>Ga0326726_10003374_pt1 | contig 14662 bp, 14 predicted proteins | sample MHFenrmetagenome_2_FD_207603 | JGI IMG/M metagenome (GOLD analysis project Ga0326726, IMG submission 207603) | Lab enriched peat soil microbial communities from Michigan Hollow, Ithaca, NY, United States - MHF15MN | ecosystem: Environmental > Terrestrial > Soil > Wetlands > Peat | place: USA...
CCCCGCGGAATACTCGACCATCCGCACGCGGATGTCTCCCAGCTGACGGGTGCGCCAGCGGGCGACGCCTCTTTCGCCTGGATGGTCCACGGGTGGGACCTGACTCCAGTCGGTCGTCTCGAAGGGTATGTCGGGAATGTGCATGTGGTCCTCCCACGACGCCTGACGCAACACGCATCAGCGGCGGGCGACTGGCCGCGGGCTATGCCCGACCGGGCGCAACCACCGCGTAGTATCCGTACCCCGTGGCCAAGAGCCCGTACAGGATCACGTTGGACCACCCGATCAGCGCCATCTGGCCTTCCAGCTGGATCGCAAGAGAGGCCAACAGTCCTACGCAATCCTGAATCAAGAGTGCCGACGCAATCGCCCGGCGCGTCTCAGGCGACGCGGACCGGCTGCCAAACCACATCAGCGTCGCGAAGCCGAGCAGCGAGCCCCCCAAGAGACGGGTGGTCCACACCCCCGCCACGTCGAGCGGCAACCCATAGCCGGCGCAGAGTTGTCGGGGCACCAGCGTGCAGGTGACACCGAAGAAGGCGGCAAGGACCACATTGATGGTGAACAGCCGTCGCAGGCTCATCCGGCACCCTCCCTTGCCTCGGGATCGCGGAAGCACTCGATTCGCCCAACGACCCCTCGACGATGACGTGTCCTGATGGAACCTACTCGACCAGCGCGAACGCCCGCACCGGAAAGCTCGCCACGCCCGCCCAGGCGGGCGGTGCGGCGAAGAACCTGAAGTGCTTCCGCCCCAGCTTCTCCAGATTGCAGAGGTGCTCGCAGACCGGGATCTTCGCCCCCAGCAGCAGCGTGTGGGCCGGTCGCTCCCCGTCCTCGACGTCGTCGAGGTTCATGCAGTCAATGCCGACCAGCTGCGGCTCGGCGTCCACCAGCGCCGCACTCGCCTCCTTGCCGAGAAACGGACCCGGCTCGGTGTAGCGCGGCGTGTTCCACCGCTCCGCCCACCCGGTGAGGATCAGCACCGCCTTCCCGCGCAGCTCCTTCCGCGGGAAGAGCGCCACCGGGAGCTTCCGCCCCGGCCGACGGCGCGCGTCCACGACGATCCCCGGCAGGTCCACCAGCTTCTGCAGCGGCACGCCGGTGAAGTCGGGCCCCTTCTCGTAACGGTGCAGCGGGCTGTCGAGATAGGTGCCGATGTTCATCACCGCGTTGATCCGCGTCATCGCGAAGGAGACGCCGGGCGCGTACGGGCGCCCCTTCTGCTGGTGCGACCGCCACTGGGACACCTCGGGCGACGGGAACCCCGGGTAGACGAACCCGTCCCGGACGATGGGATGCGACAGATCCACGATCATGGGCGCAAACCCTGCGAAGCGAGCTAGACGGCGAAAGCCGCGAGCACGGCCACGTCGGTGACCGCCCACGCCGTCAGGGCCGCGTAGAACCCGCGCTGGTGCTCGGCAGACGACATGGCATCGCGGCGGCGATACCACGGGACCAGGACCGCCAGCCAGCCCGCCAGGGCGATGGCGATCCCGATCCATTGCCAGAGCTGCGCGCCGCGGCGGAGTGCGGCCGCCGCGAAACAGGCGAACGAGATCAGCGCCGCCACGATCGCCACGACCAGGCTCGCCCTCATCCCCAGGATCAGGGCGAGCGTCCGGTCGCCACGGCGCCGGTCCTCCTCGAACTGGTAGATCTGCGTCAGCGGATAGAGCGACGCGAACAGGGGGCAGAACCCCAGCAGGACCAGGCCGTGGGTCAGATCCAGCGGACGCCCCGTGGCCGCCCACCCGGCGTACGGCGTGAAGGTGCCGAACCCCCACATGTTGATCACCCAGTCCACCCCGGCCACCGCCTTGAACCGGAGCGGCGGCACCGAGTAGGCGAGGCTCATCGCGAAGCAGACGGCGTACACCGTCCGAAACCCCGAAGGCAGTGTGAACGCGAGGATCTGACCCAGGACCATCAGGCCGAGGGAGACGGCCAGCAGGTGCCGGGGCGGCGCGGGCGGCGCACGGAGATAGCCGATGTCCCCCTCGTCCTTGTCGAACACGCTGTTCAGGGCGAGGGTGCCGCCGTTCATCAGCACGACCCAGATCAGGAGCGCCCAGAGCCCGGCGCGCAGCTGCTCGCCGTGCAGGGCCGGGACGAGCCCAACGGCGAGGATGAATCCCAGAGCCGTGTGCGCCGCCATGATCGGCCACTCGGCCGGGCGCAGGTGCAGGACGTAGGAGAAGGAATCGCCTGGGAACAACCGGTAGCCGGCCCGCCGCCAGGCATTGAACGCGCGGGCGTCGGCGCTCATGCCGCCTTGCCCCCGTTGCCCAGGAGTTGATGCGAGATCTGGAGGCCCCGCAGCGTCAGGTCGGGATGCACTTCCTCGATCTCGGAGGAGTACTTCGCCACCAGCGACGCGTAGCCTCCGGTCGCGATCACCTTCGGCACGGAGCGCGTGGGCCACTCCGCCTTGAGCCGGCGCACCAGGCCGTCCACCGCGTCGGCCGCGCCGAAGACCAGTCCGGCCTTGATGCAGTCCTCGGTGCGGCGCCCCATCGCCTTCGTCGGAGGCGCCAGCTCCGTGGGCTGGAGCTTCGCCGTGCGCCGGATCAGGTTCTCGCCGCTCGTCTTGAGCCCCGGCGCGATGACGCCGCCCAGGAAGACACCGTCCTTGGTGATGCAGTCCAGGGTGGTGGCGGTGCCGAAATCCACCACGATCGTGTCCACGCCGAAGAGCCGGCTCGCCGCCACCGTGTTGACGATGCGGTCGGCGCCGACCGTGAGCGGTTCCTCCACGTCGAGCTTGATCGGGAGCGGGGACAGCGCGCTGATCTCGACCGGCGTGGTGCCGGTGGCGATCAGCAGGGCGTCGGCCAGGCCCTCGGTCACGCTCGGCACTACCGACGCGACGATCGTCCCGGTCACCCGCGTGATGTCGAGCCCCGCCTGGCCGAACAGGGCGCGGACCACCGCCGCCCACTCGTCGGCCGTGCGGGGCGGATGCGTCGTGAGGCGCCAGCTTCGCTCCAGCTCCGCGCCGGCGAAGAGGCCGATCGTGATCTCGGTGTTTCCGATGTCGAGGGCGAGCAGCATGTCAGCCATAGGCTAGGCCGGGACGACGCGACGGTCAAGCGAGCCGTCGGCCGCGGCGACCAGGAGCGCCCCATCCTGGTCCACTCCGACGGTGCCCAGCTCCTCCTCGGCGCCGCCATCTGGCCGCCACCGGCTGCGCAGGAAGGCGTCGCGCTCGGCCTCCTCGAGCATGGCCGGCTCCGCCGCGCCCCAGAGCCGCGGCACGAGCCCCTCCAGCAGCCGGATCCGCGTCACGGAGGCGTCGGCCGCCTTGAGCGCGATGGCTTCGTGCCTGAGCCCCGGGGGCGCCGGTCCCCGCACGTTGACGCCGATGCCCACCGCGATCCACCCGAGTTTCCTGCCCTGCCACCGCGCCTCGCACAGCACTCCCCCCGCCTTCCGATCCCGGACCATCAGGTCGTTGGGCCACTTGAGGCGCGGCTCGGCACGCGGCGCCGCTTCGGCCACCGCCTCGACCAGGCCAAGCCCGACCCGGATGGCGAGCGCCCCCGCCGACGGCGGCGTCGCGGGCCGGAGCAGCGCGACCACCCAGACCCCAGCGCCAGCCGCCGAGTGCCAGCTCCGCCCCTGCCGCCCGCGGCCGGCCGTCTGCTCTTCCGCGAGAACCAGAAGACCCTGTGGCGCGCCGGCCGCGGCGAGCTCGTGCGCCACGTCGAGCGCCGAGCCGACCGACGACCGCAACTCGACGCGCGCAGCCCCCGTGCGCCGGCGCAGCTCCTCCGCATCCAGCCCGTCGTAGCGCGGAGGCTTCAACTGGCGCCCCCCGTCATCCAGATCAGCACGCCGGCGCCCACCAGGATCCGCCACACCGCGAACGGGGCGAAGCCCCGGCGGCGCACCCAGCCCATGAACCAGGCCACCACCGCGTAGGCCGCGACGAACGACACGACGAAGCCGACGGCCAGCACCGCCCAGGCGTGCGCGGTCATCGCCGCCCCGCCCAGCGCCGAGGCCTGCCCTTCGCGCAGGGTCTTGTACAGGTCGTAGCCGACCGCCGCGACCATCGTCGGCATCGAGAGGAAGAAGGAGAACTCGAGCGCCGCGGCGCGCGTCATCCCGGCCAGCTGCCCGCCGGCAATCGTCGCCATGGAGCGCGAGGTGCCGGGGAACACGGCCGAGGCGATCTGGCAGGCGCCGATCCAGATCGCCTGGGCCAGCGTCATCTGCTCCATCTCGGGGGTGTTCGTGTGCAGGCGCCCCCGGGCGAAGAGCCAGTCCACAACCCACATCACCACGCCGCCCGCCACGAGCGACGCCCCCATCACGACCAGGCTCTCGAGGTGCCTGCCGATCAGCTTGGCGAGGAGAAACGACGGCACGGCCGTGACGACGAACGCCACAAGCGTCAGCGTCAGAGGATGCACGAGGGCCCGGCCCTCGTCGCTGGCACGCCCGAAGCCCGCGACGAAGCCCCGGATCCGCGCGCGGAAGTAGAGGGGCAGGCAGCCGATGGCGCCGAGCTGGATCACGATCGTGAACATCTTCCAGTAGCCGTCGGAGAGGTTCACTCCCGCCAGCGCCTCGAAGATCCGGAGGTGCGCGGTCGAGCTGACGGGCAGGAACTCGGTCACGCCCTCCACGACGCCGAGCGCCAGGCTCAGCAGGTAATCGTGCACGCACGCTCCCGCGCGTCAGGTTCTTCCTGGCCTCGGCTCACAGCCGATCCCAGAGCAGCGCTGCCAGACCGCCCACCATCGCCAGCTTCAGCGCCGCGCGGGCTCCAGCCAGGCGCCCACGCACCAACCGCGCGACCAGGATCAGCACGCCGAGGTCGAGCGCCGACACGACGAGCCCGTAGCGTCGCCCGTACCAGCCGGCGGCCCAGGGGAGCAGCGCCAGTGGCACGAAGAGGATCAGGATGCCGGCCGCGGCGAGGAAGCCGGCCTCCGTGCCCCAGACGATGGGCAGGGTTCGACGGCCCAGAGCGAGATCCCCGGCGACGTCCTCGACGTCCTTCACGATTTCGCGCGCCAGGTGCAGGAGCGCCGCGAGAGCGGAGGGGACCAGCCCGGCGCGCCAGTCGCCCACCGCCACGGCGCCGTAGACCAGCGGGACACTCGCGACGACGGCCACGGCGAGGTTGCCGCGGAGGCCGCGCGCCTTGAGCCAGGGCGAATAGGCGAGCATCACGGCGAGCGCCAGCAGCGCGAGCACGAACAGTGGCCGGCTTACCCACCACGCGGCGAAGAGCCCGAACCCGCCGGCGACGCCCGCGATCGCGATCGCGGCTTCCCGCGACAGCTCGCCCGTCACCAGCGGCCGGAGCGGCCGGTTGATCCGGTCCGCCTCGAGATCGAAGACGTCGTTCACGGCGTTCCCCGCCCCGCCGAGGCCCAGCGCGCTGGCCATCGCCCAGAGAAGCCCCGCGGGGAACGCGATTCGGCCCAGCGCGAGGACGCCGCCGACCGCGACGCCCGCCGCGGCGATCAGCAGGTTGCGGGGGCGGACCAGCGCGAGCGCGCTAGCCGCCCGCGACCGCCGCATAGAACCGCTCGTACTGGGGAACCACGCGCTCGGTGGCGAACTCGGCCGCCCGCTGCCGCGCCGCGACCGAGGCCGCCTTCCACCGCTTGCCGTCCTCGAGCAGGGCGATCGCGCCGGCCGCGAGCGCCTCCACGTCGCCCACCGGACCGAGGAACCCGGAGACCCCGTGCTCGACCACCTCGGGGAGCCCGCCCGCAGCGGTGCCGACGACCGGCACGCCGGTGGCGAGGGCCTCCAGCGCCGAGAGCCCGAACGACTCCACGTCGCTGGGCAGCAGGTACAGGTCGGCCCACCGCAGGGCCTGCGCCACGTCCTCGACTTTGCCGAGGAACCGCACCCGGGACGCGATACCCAGCGCCTCCGCCTCGCGCTCGGCGAGCGGCCGGTCGGGCCCGTCTCCCACGAGCACCAGACGCGACGGGATCTTCTCCCGCACCTGCGCGAAGATCCGCACCACGTCCTGGAGTCGCTTCACGGGTCGCATGTTCGAGATGTGCATCAGCGTCTTCTCTTCGGCCTGGTCGCCGCAGGTGCCGGGCTCGCGCGGACGAAACTCCCGGAGGTCCACGAAGTTCGGGATCACCTCGATCTCGCACGTGGTACAGCCGAAGGCGCGATACGTCTCGTTCCTGAGGTAGGCGGAGACGGCGGTGACCGCGTCGGAGTGCTCTATGGAGTACTTGGTGATAGTGTGGTAGCTCGGATCCTGGCCGACCAGGGTGATGTCGGTCCCGTGCAGCGTCGTCACCACGGCGACGCTCTGCTTGCCGCCAAGCAGCTGCCGCGCCTCGATCGCGCTGGTGGCGTGGGGGATCGCGTAGTGCGCGTGGATGACGTCGAGTCGCTCCTTCACGGTGACCTGGTGCAGCATCACGGCGAGGGCGAGCGAGTAAGGCGGATGCTCGAAGAGCGGGTAGGCGCCGATCTTCACTTCGTGGAAGGTGACGCGCTCACTGAAGCCGCGGAGGCGGAACGGCTGCGCGTACGACACGAAGTGCACCTCGTGCCCGCGCTGGGCGAGGGCGAGGCCCAGCTCGGTGGCGACGGCGCCGGAACCGCCGTAGGTCGGATAGCAGACGATGCCGATGCGCATGGGTCAGGATGCCGCCGCACGATAGCCGGCCAGCACCTCCCGCGCCAGCGCCTCGGGCTCGGCGGAAGCGTCGAGCCGGAGGGCGGGACCCTTGAGCTGGTGGCGGAACCAGGTGTCCTGGCGCTTCGCGTAGTGCCGCGTCGCCGCGGCGATCGCCGCGGGCAGCTCGGCGGCCGGCAAGTCGCCCGCGAGGTGCGTGACCACCTCGCGGTATCCCAGGCCGGTCAGGCCCGGCGCATCCGGCGCAAGGCCGGCCACGAGCAGACTGCGCACCTCCTGTACCAGCCCGGCCTCCAGCATCCGCCGTGTACGCTCCTGGATCCGGGCCGCGAGCGTCTCCCGGGGGAGCCCCAGGACCGCGTACCACGGAGGCAACCCCGTGGGACGCGCCGGCGCAGCCTGCAGCTCGGAGAGCGGCCGGCCGGAAAGCAGCGCCACCTCCGCCGCGCGCGAGGCGCGTTGCCGGCCGCCGCCCCGGAATCCGGCGTCGAGGCGTCGTGCCCAGCGCGTGAGGGCATCGCCGGGCAGCGCGGCGAGCACCGCGCGCAACCGCAGCCGTCGCTCCGGCTCCAACGGCGGCTCCTCGAAGAGACCCTCGAACAGCGCCCGCAGGTAGAAGCCGGTGCCCCCGACCACCACCGGCTGGCGGCCCCGCGAATCGATCCCGGCGATCCACCCGGCCGCGTCCGCCGCGAACCGGCCGGCCGAGTAGCGCTCGGCGGGCGAGACGAGATCCAGGCCGTGATACGGCGCGGCGGCGCGCTCGGCGGCCGACGGTTTCGCGGTCCCGATGTCGAGGCCGCGGTAGATCTGGCGCGAGTCGGCGGAGACGATCTCGATGGGGGCGAGCGCGGCCAGCGCGGCAGCCACGCGGGTCTTGCCCACACCCGTGGCTCCGGTGACGACGAGAATGGGGCGGGGTGACAACTAGCGGCGCCCGAAGCGGCGCTCGAGCTCGGTCCGGGGCAGTTGCACGATGGTCGGGCGGCCGTGCACGTCGTGCGCCGGCAGCTCGCTGGCGAAGAGGCGATCCACCAGCTCCCGCATCTCCTGCTCGGTCAGCGCCTGCCCCGCCTTGATCGCCGCACGACAGGCGAAGGTGGAGGCGAAGCGCTCGAGCGGATTGGCGAGGCCGCCGAACCTGCCACCGGCGAGATCGGCCACGACGTCGCGCAGGCAGCGTTCGGCGTCGAACCGCGCGTGCGGCGCCGGGACGGCGTGCACGATGAGACTCGCGCCGCCGAATCCCTCGATCTCGTAGCCGAGTCGCGCCAGGAGGTCGGCGTGGGCCTCGACGGCGTCCAACTCGACGGGCGTGAACCGGAGCGTGAGCGGAAAGAGCAGCTTCTGCGCGCCGTCGGCCTGCGCGGCCAGCACCCGCATCGTGCGCTCGTAGAGGATCCGCTCGTGGGCCGAGTGCTGATCCACGATCAACAGTCCGTCGGGCGCCTCGACCAGGATGTAGGAGGCGTGGACCTGGCCCAGGATCCGCGAGGGCGGGCCCGCGCCCTCGGCAGCCCCCACCGCCTCAGCCCCTCCTGGCGCCTCGCCTTCCTCCTCGCCCTCTTCGCCCGCGGCGAAGTCGAAGCCCGGAAGCGCCGGTGCCGAGCCGGCGATCGGATATGAGGCGGACACCGCCTGGTGCTCCCATGGCATCGGGCCGCTCCCGGCACCGCCCAGCGGCGCCGCGCTCACCAGGTCGCCCAGGGCGCGATGCACCGCCTCCTCGACCGCGGCCTCGAGCGCGTAGCGGTCGCGGAAGCGCACCTCGAGCTTGGCCGGGTGCACGTTCACGTCCACGTCCGCCGCCGGGACCTCGAGTGCCAGGATGACCGAGGGCCGGCTTCCCGCCGGCACTGTCGCGCGGTAGCCGCGCTCCGCGGCGCGGATCAGGAAGGGATCGCGGAACGGGCGCCCGTTGGCGAACAGATAGGCCGCGCGCCCGGTGGGCGCAGCCTCCGCCGGCCGCTGGACCAGGCCGGAGATCTTCACGCCCCCGGCCTCGTGCGCGACCGGCAGCAGCGTCGCGGCGAAGCGGCGGCCAAGCAGCTGCGCCACCCGCTCGGCCAGGGACGGCGCCGGCAGCGCCTCGATCACCTGCTTCCCGTCGGCGAGCATCGAGACGCCCAGCTCGGGGAGCGCCAGCGCCAGGGCGGTCACGGCTTCGACCGCGGCTCGCGTCTCGCTCCGCGCGGAGCGCAGGAATTTCCGGCGCGCCGGCGTGTTGAAGAACAGCGAGCGGACCACGACCGTGGTGCCGCTCTGGCGGACGGCGTCCTCGATCGTCGAGACCAGGCCGCCCGTCGCCACGAGGCGCGTCCCCACGGCGCCGGAGGCGTCCGCGGTTTCCAGCTCGAAGCGGCTCACTGCCGCGATGCTCGGCAGCGCCTCCCCCCGGAACCCGAACGTGGCGATCCCGACGAGGTCGTCGGCCGAGCGGATCTTGCTCGTGGCGTGGCGATCCAGAGCGAGGAGGGCATCTTCCCGCCCCATCCCTTCCCCGTCGTCCGCGACCCGCACCAGCGTCTTCCCGCCGGACTCGATCGCGACGGCCACGGCGCGCGCGCCGGCGTCGAGCGCGTTCTCCAGCAGCTCCTTGACGACGGACGCCGGCCGCTCGACCACTTCGCCCGCGGCGATGCGGTTGGCGACGGCGTCCGAGAGCAGGGCGATGCGGCGTGCCATCAGCGGCCCGTCGTCACTCGGGCGAACCCGTCGCGGCGTCTTTCAGATCGGGATTGCGGTCCACCTTGTACGGCGCGACGGCCGCGAGCGCGTCCGGCGTGCCGACGGCCACCAGCGCGCGGATGGCGGCGACCCGCGCCGCGACGGGGAAGCGGCGGAACACTCCGCTCACGCCCTTCGCCAAGTCGGCGAGCTGCGGCACGGCGCGCGCCTCCTTGAGCCGCCCGAGCGCCTCAATCAGGGCCAGGACGACGGCGTCGTCCGGCTCCTCCTTGAGCCGGGCCAGCACGATCGGCCCGAAGGCCCGGTCGCCCAACCCTGCCACGCCGTCGGCCGCCTCCAGCCGGACGCCGCCATCCGCATCCTTCAGCGCGGCGACCACCGTCCGCGCCGACTCCGCGCCCCCGAGCCGCGCCAGCGCGCCGATCGCCGCGCGCCGCAGCGCCGGGTCGGCGTGGCGCGCCAGCGGCGCCACCGCGCTCACCGCCTCCACGGCGCCCAGCGCGCCGAGAAGGGTGACGGCCGCCCGCACCGCCTCCGTGTGGTCGGAGGCGAGCCGCGAGACGAGGTACTCGCGCGCGGACGGCGCGGCCGCCACGGCCCGGGCGTAGGCGTCGCGCACCGCCGCCTCACCGGCGCCGAGGTACGCCTCGAAGAGCGCCGGCGTCGCCCGTCCGCCGAGCGCGCCCAGTGCCTCGGCAGCGGCCTGCCGCCGCTCCTCGCTCGCCCCGGCGTCCGCGACCAGTCCGACCATCCCGGCCAGCGTCCCGTCGGTCACACCGACCGCCAGCACCCGTTGCACCGCCTCCGCGGCCGTGGCGTCCGCGGAGCCCTGAAAGCGGGTCACGGCTTTCAGCGCCACCGCAAGCGCCCCGAAGTCGCGCTGCTCGGCGAGCTGCGCCACCACTTCGGCGAGCCGCGTCAGCGGCCCGCGCGCCCCTTCGGGAGTGGCGAACTCGAGCAGCGAGGCCAGCCGGCTCACCTCGATCTCCGCGGGCAGGGCGTTGGGTCGGAAGACGCCCGTCCCGCGGGACGAGAGCGACGTCCCCTCGTCCATCGCGTGCATGGCCGGCGCGGACGTCCGCGCCGGGCGCACCGTCGTGGACTTCCGGCTCGCCGCCTGCTCGAGTTGGATGTGGGGAAGCTGCGGCTTCTGCTGCACGACGCCGAGCGCGGAGCCGCTCCTGGCCGCCGCGCCCGCCGTCGCCCGAACCAGCGTGGCGAACTCCTCGGCGGTCGCGCCGGGGCTGAGAAGCACCGCCCGGTAGCCCTGCGCGTAGAGCAGGCCGGCGAACTCCTGCATCTGCGGGTTCTTCGCCGTCACCATCACGGTGTCGAGGGCCAGACCGGTCGGCCCGATGCGCAGCTCCACCTCGCCCAGCGCCGCGAGCGCGGGGAGTGCCGCCGAAAGATCCGCCATCGCCTGCTGCACCGTGGGATGCGTGGCGGGATAGAACCGGCAGAGACGGAAGACCTTGCCGACCTCGGTGAGGACCGCTTCGATCTGCTTGGCGTCCATCCTCAGCGCTTGATGCGCTCCCCCTTGTCCTCGTGGCGGAATATCCAGGTCGCCATCCGCCAGGGCGCGATCGGCTCCGACGGCTCCACCGCCCACCAGTCCTCGTCGCTCCCGGAGGCCACGGGCCCGCTCCGGCGCTCCGCCGCCTGCGCGGCGATGCGGCGCGCGCGCTCGATCCACAGCGCGCAGTTCGAGGTTCGCAGATCCACCCACCCCCGCGGCGCAGCGGCCACCCAGTCGGCGCCCACGGGCGGCACCACCACCTCGGCACCCCGGAACACCTTCGCACCGTCCTGGCAGAGGATCGGGATGCCCACCGACACGATCTCCGCCCGGAGCTGCGCGTCACGCTCGATCAACGCCTGGGCGTCGTGCCCCAGCTTCACCGGATCGGCCGTCGCGAGCTGCGCGACGCTGGAGTGCAGCCGCGACCAGAGGTGCGCTTCGAAGAGCAGCTTGCTGAGGCGCGGCGGCCCCAGCATCTCGAACGCCACCGACGGGATGCCGCGCTGCGAGGCCAGGTCGGCCAGCCGTCGCATCGCCGCCTCGCGCAGGATCCCCGCCCGGTACGTCGGCCCCGCCGTCGAGGCGTCCAGCGCCGCGATCACGTCATGGCCGGTCGGGCGCCCCTCCAGCTCCATCACCACCTGGTCCGCGATCTCCTCCGGCGTGATGAACTCCATCTGGCCCATCGCCGTGATCGTCGCGAACTCTTCGCGGCTGAACCAGCCGTTCTCCCCGACATCTATGTACACGGACTCCAGCGGGCGTCCGAGCGACACCCACCCCTCGCCGTTCGCGGCGAACGCGCTCGCCAGGGGGAGCGGCTTCGGGCAGTCGTACAGCGGGATCGGCTTCCCGCCGCGCCGCACCGGCCCGCACCCGATCTCCCGCCACGCGATCGCGGCGGTCGGCTTGATCTCCACCGTCGCCGGCGCGTCGGGCGTCCGGCCGAGAAGGAAGAGCAGCAGCGTGTGCGCCCCCGCGACCGCCGACTTCGTCATCAGGGTGCGTGAAGGCCGCTCCTCGGAGTGCGTATAGGGAATGTTGAACCCCATTCCGCCCGTCCCCGAGGTCCCGATCTTGACGTAGGCCCGCGCCCCCGCTCGCCGCATCCCTTCCACCAGGATCTGGATGTGCCGCGTCAACTGGGGCACCGGCTCGGTCAGGAGGTGTTTCTCCACCGACGCGAGGTCCACCGCGCCCTTGACCGCCGTGGCGTGCAGCCCGCGCGCGGAGCGGTACACGTCCTGGTACGCGAAGGCCGTGGCCGTGTTGATGCAGTCCACCACCGCGTCGGGCTTGTAGCGCTCCAGCAGCTGCACGAGGAAGGAGCGCCCGATCACCTCGTCGGTGAGGTCGCCGTACACGTCCTCGATCAGCAGCCGCCGGTTGCCGGCGTCGTCGGTGAGCGTCGCACGGTCGGCGCGCGCGAGCGACGCCGGCAGATAGACGTTGCCGAATTCGGTCGCGATCGCCGTGCCGCCGGCCACCGGGCGCAGCGCCGCGGAGGCCTCCTCCGTCTCGCGCTCGGTGAGGGCGACGATGACGATGGACTTGGGGTGGCGGTCCAGCAGCCGGCACGCCACCGCGTGGCCCACCAGCCCGCTGCCGCCGAGAATCATGACTGTCGCGCCTGAGAGTTCCATGCAGCCACTGCCTGTCTCAATAAGGTAAGGAGCTCGGGAGGCCGATCGCCTCGTAGAGGTCGGCCAGCTCCCGCCCGCCGAGCACCCGGGACTCCCCGGATCCGAGCGAGCCCAGCCCCACCGGGCCGTAGGCCGTGCGCACCAGACGCCTGACCCCGAGGCCGAGGGCCGCGGCCAGGCGCCGCACCACGCGCGTGCGCCCCTCGCGCAGCACCAACTCCAGCTCGCCTCCCCGGCGGTCCGGAACGAAGCGCCAGGAGCTCGGCCGCACTATCCCATCCTCGAGCGGCACACCCCGTGCCAACGCCGCCGCCTCCTCCTTGCCCACCCGGCCCGTGACCAGCACCCGGTAGGTGCGCGGGACCTGCCAGCGCGGGTGCATCAGCCGGTTGGCCGCCTCCCCGTCGGTCGTGAAGAGCAGCAGCCCTTCGGAGTAGACATCCAGCCGTCCGACCGCGACCAGCGCGGGCGGGGCCGCATCGAGCAGCGCAAATATGCTTGGGGATCTGTCGGTTCCGCACCTGGAGGTGACGTAGCCGGGCGGCTTGTTCAGGACCATCCAGGTCGTCGGCGTGATCTCGATGACCCGGCCGTCCAACGCCACCTCGTCCCGCCCCGGCTCCACCGGGTCGCCCGGCCCGCTTGGCGGCGCACCGTTGACGGTCACCCGCCCCGCCGCCACCAGCTCCGCCGCGCCACGGCGCGACGTGACGCCCGCCCGCGCCAGAAAGCGCGCGAGCCGGATCGCGGTCATGTCGTGCCAAGCTCCGCTGGCGTGCGGGCGGCGCGGACGAGGGGTCGTGCGGAACGCGTGACCCGAGGCGGCGCGCTCACGGCTCGGTCTGCGGCGGCCTCAGCGCCACGGACAGCTCCTCGGTGCGCGGCAGGTCCGAGAGATCGGCCAGGCCCATCAGCTCGAGGAATTGCGGGGTGGTGGCGTAGAGGATGGGCCGGCCCAGCCCCTCGGAACGGCCCGCGACCTCGAGCAGGCCGCGCTCCTGGAGCATCCGCAGCACGCCGCCGCACGAGACGCCGCGGATCTCCTCGACCTCCGCGCGCCCCACGGGCTGGCGATAGGCGATGATCGAAAGGACCTCGAGCGCCGCGGCGGAGAGCTTGGCCGGGCGGGCCGCAAACGCCGCGCGCTCGATCGCCTCGGCGAACAGCGGCCGCGTGAGGATCTGCCACCCGTGCGCCAGCTCGACCAGCTCCACACCGTGGTTGCCGGTCTCGTAGTGATCCTTCAATTCCGCCAGCGCCTTCTTCCAGTCGTCCTCCGTCGCCTCGGCATCGAGGATCGCCAGCTCGTCGAGGGCGAGCGGGCGCGGCGCGGCGAACAGCGCCGCCTCAAGCAGCCTGGTACGCTGGTCCACGGCCGATCTCGAAGGGGGTGAACGCCTTGGGCTGCGCGATCGTCAGCTGGCCGCGGCGGGCCAGCTCCAACAGGGAGACCAGCGCCGAGAGCACGTCGGCGATGGTCGGGCGCTCGCCCAGCAAGTCGCGCCAGCCGAACGTCGCGCGCTCGGCCAGCAGGTCCAGCACGCGTTGGGTCGCGCCCTCCACGTCGAGCGGGCGCGGCATCACGCGGAAGATCACCGGATCAGGCATCATCGCCAGCACGCGTTCGACCGCCTCCATCAGCTCGCGCAGGTCCAGCTCCAGCGCCGGCGGCGGCTGGTTGGGGAGCGCCGGGAGATAGCCGCGCGGGTAGCGGTCCGCCCGCCGGCGCGCCGCCGCGGCGAGCCAGTCCACCACCTCGCGGATCTGCTGGTACTCGAGCAGGCGCCGGACCAGCTCGTGCCGCGGGTCCTCCCACGGCTCCTCGTCGCCGCGCCGCGGCAGCAGCATCTGCGCCTTGATCCGGAGCAGCCGCGCCGCCATCTCGAGATACTCCGCGGCCTCGTCGAGCCCGAGCACGTGGATCACCTTGAGGAACTGGTCGGCGATGCGCGCGATGGGGATGTCCCAGATGTCGATCTCTTCCTGGCGGATCAGCGACAGCAGGAGATCGAGCGGGCCGCTGTACCGCTCCAGCGAGACGACGAAGGCGCCGGAGGAGACCGCCCCGACACCGGCCTCGTTCTTCGCGCCGCCCGCAACGCCTGACGCCGCGGACACCCCGCCACCCTCCGGCGCGGTCACGGCGCCATCCCCGGCAGCATGCCCGGCAGTGCG
>Ga0326726_10003375_pt1 | contig 14662 bp, 15 predicted proteins | sample MHFenrmetagenome_2_FD_207603 | JGI IMG/M metagenome (GOLD analysis project Ga0326726, IMG submission 207603) | Lab enriched peat soil microbial communities from Michigan Hollow, Ithaca, NY, United States - MHF15MN | ecosystem: Environmental > Terrestrial > Soil > Wetlands > Peat | place: USA...
CGAGCAGGGCACGGCGGCGAGCTACCTGTACTTCTTCGATTGGCAGTCGCCGGTGCACAACGACCGCATGGGCGCGTACCACACGCTCGACATCCCGTTCGTGTTCTACAACATGGACAGCGGCGCCTCGATGACGGGCTCGGCACAGGAGCGTTACCAGCTCGGTCACGTCATGAGCGCGGCTTGGGCCGCGTTCGCGCGCACTGGCGATCCGAACCATGCCGACATGCCGCGCTGGCCGAAGTTCGATCCGAGCACGCTCCCGACGATGATGTTCGGCTCGACCGTGCGCGTGGCGAACGATCCGAACAAGGAAGAGCGGTTGGCGCTCGCGGCGTTGCGGCAGAAGCGTTCGTCGTAACCGCGGCAAATTCTCCGGGGGGAGTTATGCAAGTCAGAAAGACTCTTGCGATCGGTGCGGCGGTGCTGCTGACCGCAGCACTGGGCGTCGCGTACGCGCAGGACCGCACGAAACAGGACTCGACGGCCGAAGAACAGGCCAAGCTGCCGGTACCGCAGGTCGAGCTACCGCCGAAGCCGTTCAAGACCGCCGAGGAGCACTACAAGTATCTGCTCGAGAAAGCGCACGGCGGCACGAAGCACACCATGAGCACGATCCCGGTGTGGGGCGGGCTCTGGGCGAGCGGCAACAACACCATGCCGGCGATCTTCCTCGTGAACGGATCGCTCTCGAACGCCTGGAGGCCAGGCGCGAAGATCAAGGAAGGTGTGCTGACTCCGACCTACGAGAAGCAGTTCAAGCAGCGGCGCGCGGAAGTCGAGAAGTTCGGCGAACAGCTCTACGACCGGCTGACCAACTGCGAGTACCCCGGCGTGCCGCGCTGGCTCTGGGAGCCGTACGTCAAAGAGTTCGTGAACATGCCGGATCAGTCGTGGTTCATGAACGACATGATGAACGAAACCCGGCGCATCTATATCGGCGCCGAGCACATCAACACCGAAGCCAAGCACTTTCCGCTCGGCGACAGCATCGGCTTCTGGGACGGCGACAAGCTTGTGGTCTGGACGAAATGGGTGAACCCCGCCGACTACGTGCGCGGCATGCCGCTCACGAGCAATCAATTCGAGATGGTGGAGACGTGGCAGGAGCGGCACAACGCGTCCGGAGAGCGGATGCTCGTCACGCAGGTCACGTTCTACGATCCGCTCGCGCTCTTGAAGCCGCAGTCCGCGGTCTACACGCACGAGTCACGGCCCGATCTGAAGAAGGACGGCGTGCGGATCCGCACCTGGGAGTGCGATTCGAGCAGCAATTCGTACAAAGCGGCCGACGGTAGCACGCAGTTCTATCTGCCCGGCGATCCGCAATACAAGAATCCACGCGGCTTCACGGACTTCCCCGATCTGCCGGGCCAGTCGCTGAATCCGATCTTCGATGCCCCGCAGTAACGCCGCGAGCCGTTCAGAGGAAACTGATATGAAGAACCCGATCGTTGTCGCCGCCGCCGCTTCGGCTCTGGTCGTAGCCATGCCGGCACTGGCCCACCATTCGTTCGCGAGCTACGACGTGGCGCAGCAGAAGCTGGTCGAAGGCACCGTCACGCAGTGGAACTACAACAATCCGCACAGCTGGCTCATGATCGAGGCACCTGACGCGAACGGCGAGATGAAGACGTGGAGCTTCGAAGGCGCCGCGATCGTGCACGCCGCGCGGCAGGGCGTGAACGGCACCACGTACAAGAAGGGCGAGAAGATTCGTGTCGTCATGCACCCGATGCGTGACGGCCGCAACGCGGGCGCGCTGTGCTTCGTCGTGAAGGAAGACGGCACGTTCACGCGGCCGAACGACGGCATCTGCGATTCGGAAGCCGTGCACACGCGTTGGGAGCAGAAGGGCTGGCTGTCGAAGGACGCGAAGAGCCTGAGCGTGCACCCCGCCAACGACTGACGCGCGTACTCGCTCCCCGCAGTCGGCTGCGGCGTTACGAAGTGGGGGGGCTCTCCGCCGGCATCGCGTGGGCCAAACGCAACTCGCGAAGCATCGCGCGCTTCTTCGTCTGATGCGCCTGCATGCGCCGCAGGATGTCGTCCAGCGCACGCACCGCACTCACTATGTGCGGGCCCTTGTTCAGCATCACACACTCGGCGCGGTGCCCCATCGCCGCGTCCGTGATCTCGGCGCGTGACGGCATACCGGTTTTCGCCAGGGTTTCCAGAACTTGGGTCGCCCAGATCACCGGAATGTGGGCTGCCTCGCAGATCCAGAGGATCTCTTCCTGGACTTCCGCCAACCGTTCGAAGCCGCATTCCACGGCGAGGTCGCCGCGGGCGATCATGACCCCACAACGCGGCCAGCGCATCGCGGTAAGCAACGTCTCCGGCAGGTTCTCGAAGCCTCGGCGCGTCTCTATCTTGAGGACGATGGCGGGTTGTCGGCCGCCTAGGCGCTTCAAGTGCCCCTGCAGCAGCTCGACGTCGCGAGCGGTGTTGGCGAAGGACAGCTCGACGACATCGGCGTGCTTGGCAACGAACGCGAGGTCCTCGATGTCCTTGGCGGTCATCGCCGAGAGTCGAAGGTCGCTGTCGGGCAGGTTGATGCCTTTGTCCGCCCGCAATTTCGCACCGTTGAGCCGCGCGTGGCTGATGCGAACGATGACGCGGTCGGGTTCCACCTGTTCGACGACGGCGCCGATCTTGCCGTCGTCGAACCAGATCGATTCGCCCGCCTTGACGTCGTCGAACACCTCCGGGATCGTGCAGCCGACCGTCGGGGGTGTCAGCACCACGCCGGCAGTATCGCGGGTTGCCGGGCGCCCCGGAGCGAGGTCCCGCGTCACGACGAGCAGGTCGCCGACTTGCAGCGACAGCGCGCTGTCGCTGCCCGGCAAGGTGCCGATCGGCGCCGCATTGTCCTCGCCTTTGGCGGGGCGATGATGCAGAACGGTGCCGGGCACGAGGTAAGCGGTCTTGGTGGCCTCGGCCCAGCAACCTTCGTCGGCGACATCCATCACGACCCACGTCCGCGTCGAATCGCGGGCGTCGGTGAAGTCCAGCCGTTCGCCTTTCCGTAGACGGCCGAGCCATTCCGACGGCACGGTCACGCAGGCGTCGGCTGGCGACGGGGGTCCCGTGTAGCGCGAATCGGGCGTGAGCCAGATACGCGCCGGCGCCGTCACGCGTCCGTAGGGATTGCGGCGCGGACGAACGCGGACCACGGCCAACTCGGGTCCGAGCGGGCCCGTGCGCAGCTTCGGCCCGGCCAAATCCATGACGATCCGGCACGAGCTCCCGACCGACCGCTTGGCCTGGCGTAGGCGTTCCGTCATTCTCAGCCAGGTCGCAGCGTCGTCATGCGCGCAATTGATCCGCATGCAATCCATGCCCCGCAGCAGCAGATCGCGGACGAGGGTGTACTCGCGCGCGGCTTCGCTCGGCACGGTCACCATGATCCGCACGGCGCGGCCCGGTGTTGCGACGCCAAGCAGCGCTTCGGTGTGTTCGCCCAGGAGCCGCTGCCCCTTGGCGAAATCCAACGTCGGCGTCTCTCGTGGGGGCGGTTGCCAGGAGCGTCCCGCCAGCCGATGCAGCGCTTCGAGGACGGCGTCGACCGTCGCCAGAACGTGTGATTCGGCTCGCCCCAGCGACGACAGTCCCAGAGCGGCGAGCCGCAGCTGCAACGGCCGCAGATCATGGCGTCGCAGCGACAGGTAGTGCAGGAGGTTCCGCGCACTGTCGCGGTAGTTCACATGAACCGCATCGAGCGCTGCCTTCGGCGTGGCGGCATCCTCGACCATTTGCGCCCGAATGGCCGTGAGCTCCTTCAGGACGGCCTCGATGTCAGCGCCGGCGGGGCCGGGGCGGTCGGTGCCGGTGGTGTTGTCGGCCTGCACGGGTGCGCGCTTCCGCTCGAGATGGGGAGCGCCACTCTAGTGGACGGCCGACATCCTGCGTACTTCGGATTGTCGCAATGTCAGGGCCGGTGGGGCGTGCGTCTCGCAACGCGATGATGTGGACGCAGTCCGTAACAACACGTTCAACATTGCGTGGCAAACTAGCTGGAGGAGTCCCGCGAAGGTGCTGCGTAGCGATGCGGAACAAGTGTCGTGCCGTGATGCGTCGCTGCGCCGCCGTGCTGCTGTCGCTCGCCCTGGTTCTGCCGCTGCATGCGCCGGCGGCCACCGATCCCCATCCGCGGCTCGTCGTGGTGATCGTCGTAGACCAACTCCGTGGGGATCTGCCGGCTCGGGCTGCGTCGGCGTCGGCGGATGGCGGTTTCAGTCGCATCATGAACGGTGGCGTGATCTACGACCAAGCGTTCTACGAGCACGCCACGACGGCCACGGCACCTGGCCACGCGACGTTGTTCACCGGCGCCCATCCGAGCCAGCACGGTATCGTCGCCAACGAATGGTACGACCGCGAGGCCAAACAGCGCACCGCCGCGGTTCGCGCGCCGGCGCACGGACGCGAGCCCGGCCCCTACAACCTGCTGGCCACTACGATCGGTGACGAGCTCTTGCTGGCGTGCGGATCTCGTTGCCGGGTCTTCTCGGTTTCCGGGAAGGATCGCGGCGCCATCATGCCGGGCGGCCGTCTCGGCAAGGCATTCTGGTTCGACACTCAGAGCGGCGGTTTTCGCTCGAGCCAATACTACTTTCCGGCGTTGCCCGAATGGGTGATGCAGTGGAATGCGGCGATCCCGAAGGCCGAGTACCCCGAGCAGTGGACGCTGCTGCGCGAGCCGCGGAGCTACGCCGCCATCGACATGGACGACCGGCCGTTCGAGCGGCCGCCGCAGAGGCTCGGCAGGACGTTTCCGCACGCTCTCGGGCGGACGGGCGATCCCGGCTACTTCCAGCTGTTCACGCACACGCCGTACGTCGACGCGCTGACGCTGCAGTTCGTCCGCCGGCTGGTCGACGTCGAGGCTCTCGGCACGCACGCGATGCCGGATCTTCTCGCGGTGAGTCTGTCCGCGACGGACTACGTGGGCCATTCGTTCGGCCCGGAGAGCCTCGAGGCGGAGGACAACCTCGCGCGCCTCGATCGGGAGCTGGCGACGTTCATGGAATTCCTCGATCAACGCATCGGTCGCGAGCGTTACCTGTTGGTCCTGACGGCCGACCACGGACTTGCGGCGACACCGGAGTACGCCGCGACGCTGGGTCTCACGACTCACCGCATCGACGCAAAGACACTGGTCGATACCGTCGAACGCGAGCTCGCGTCGCGCTTGCACACGCCCGGTCCCGTCGTGAGCGCTTTCGTGCCGCCGGGACTCTATCTCGACCGATCACGCCTCACGGCTTCGAGCGTGAATCCCGCGGACGCGGCGGCAATCGCGGCCGCCGTACTGCGCCGGCAACCGGGCATTGCGTACGCCGTCACGACCGAAGGGTTACCGTCCGACCCACTGATCGGCGAACTCGTGCGCAACAGCATAAGAGAGGACCGATCGGGCGATGTGTACGTGATCGCCGAGCCGGAGTCGGCGATCGTCGAGGACATGAATCTCTACACGGCGGATCACGGCTCACCTTATGCCGCGGATCGGTACGTGCCGCTGTACTTTGTTGGCGCCGGTCTCAGCGCCCAACGCATCGACAGGATGGTGAGTACGCGATCTCTGGCCACGACGCTCGCGGTGGTGCTCGGGGTTCCCGCTCCGAGCCATGCGAGCGCGGCAGCGCTCGTCGAAGTGACTGCAGAAAGAACGCGACGCGAACGCGTGCGGCGATAGCGGCAACGCTTCTATTGAAGCGGCGGCTTCTCCCACCCCTGTTCGAAGTGCTTTTCCCAGTTCTCGGCCCACGGCCGGCCGAAGTAGTCGATGTAGCCGTCGTCCGCCGGCGTCAGTTGCGTGGGCCGGCCGTCCGCGTCGTTCACGATCGTGCTCTGCACTCGGCACTCGACGTACGTGAAGCGGTGCTGCGGGTCTTCGATGCCGGCTGTCCGGTTCCACGGCGTGACGATGTGCAGCGGCCGCGTGAACGCTTCCGAGTCGTAGAACGTGGCGTCGACGCTGAGTCCGCCGTTCGCGGCCGGCGAGAAAACTTCGATGACGTTGAGCTTGTCGCTGTACTCGAACATCGAGTGCGACATCGTCCATGGCTGCACCTGCGCGGTCCACACGACGAGCTTGTTGCCGTCCCAGAACCCGACGCTCTCGCCGTACCACTGCGGCACCTTCATCGTGTGCGGCTGGTCGATCATGATCTTGCGGATGAAGTTGTCGGCGACGCCCGTGGTCAGCTGCACCTCGTGCGGCGTGACGAGCACCTCGATCTCGTTCAACGAGAACTCGGCCCACCAGCGCATCAACCCTTCCGGATAGCAGAACGCGGCCATCCACTGCGGCGCATTCGTCACGGCTTCGTGGAACGCCATCTGCACCATGCGTTGCTGGTACTCAGGCGTGAGCACCGAGACGAGTGTCGAGGCCTGGAGGTTGCGGCCGTACGTCCACTGATCGTCGCGGGCGCCGCGCCGATACCAGCCGTCCCAGTCCGGCAACGTGGCGCGCGTCTGCTTGGTCGGGCCGCCGTGCGCGGCGGCTTGCGCCTTCAGCGCCGCGAAGTGCTCGGCCGCCGTCTTGTAGGGGTAGGGGCTCACGATGTCGGTGACGGGCCGGTCGACGTTGCAGTCGCCCCACGCACTGCCCGTGCGCTGTGCCCACTTGTCCGTGAGCTGGCGCGGCGTGTTGCAGCGCGTGTAGCGCTTGTCGTTCCAGTACTTGCGGTCGAGGCGGTAGTTCTTAGTCGTGAAGAGATCCACGGGCAGCGGCTGGATACCGGCCGGCGGCGATTGTGTGGGCGGCGCCTGTGCCGATGCTTCGGCGGTGCAGAGCGCCGCGGCCAGCGCTATAGCCAAGTGGCAGGCGATCAGTGTTCTGCTCGTCATGACGAACGAAGCTCCCCCGGCGAAGACTGGCTCCGAAGTCTCTCACAAAGGCGCCATCTGGTAGCATCCTTGCTATCGACCCCGGGAACGACTCCCGGGTGTGCGGTAGGTCGCAGATGCGTCCGTCGTAGGGCTCCTTCCGCCGGGATCGCGCCCGCGGCGCTCAAGAAAAGCCGCTTGGCTGCCGACGATTGGCATTGGCCGGGCGCGGAAGTATTGGCCCGAGGAGGCCGGATGCACGCTTGGCTCAGCAGACTCGACCGCTACTTTCCCGTCCGCTACACGGTTTGGTCGCTCAGCGTGCTGCTCACGATCGCGTTCGCGATCTACTGGTACTGGACCGGCACGGGCGACGTGGCCGCGATCGTCTGCGCGGTGCTGGTCGCGGTCGGCGTCCGCGACATGCTCCAGAGCCAGCACTCGGTGCTGCGCAATTACCCGCTGATCGGTCACCTGCGATTCCTGCTCGAGTTCATCCGCCCGGAGATTCGCCAGTACTTCATCGAGGCCGACAACGAAGAGACGCCGTTCTCGCGCCAGCAGCGCTCGATCGTCTATCAACGCGCCAAGGGCGAGGCCGACAAGCGGCCGTTCGGCACGCAGCTCGACACGCACGTCGAAGGCTACGAGTGGATCAACCATTCGCTACAGCCGACCAACATCCCGTCGCACGATTTTCGCGTGGCCGTTGGCTCGAGCAAGAACTGCACGCAGCCCTACAGCACGAGCGTGTTGAACATCTCCGCGATGAGCTTCGGTGCGCTGTCGGGCAACGCGATCCTCGCGCTGAACGGCGGCGCGAAGAAGGGCGGCTTCGCACACGACACCGGTGAGGGCTCGATCAGCCCGTACCATCGGATTCATGGCGGGGATCTCGTCTGGGAGGTAGCGTCGGGCTACTTCGGCTGCCGCGACGAGCGCGGCCGGTTCGACGAGCAGAAATTCGCGCAGAGCGCGCGCGATCCACAGGTCAAGCTGATCGAGGTCAAGCTGAGCCAGGGTGCCAAGCCGGGCCACGGCGGCGTGCTGCCCGGCGCGAAAGTCACGCCGGAGATCGCCGCCACGCGCGGCGTGCCGCCCGGCGTCGACTGCGTGAGCCCCGCGAGCCACTCGGAGTTCTCGACGCCGGCCGGCCTCTTGCAGTTCGTCGAACGGTTGCGCCAGGCGTCCGGCGGAAAGCCCACGGGCTTCAAGTTCTGCATGGGCCACCCGTGGGAATGGTTCGCGATCTGCAAGGCCATGCTGGAGACGGGCATCACTCCTGACTTCATCGTCATCGACGGCAAGGAAGGCGGCACAGGCGCCGCGCCACTCGAGTTCGTCGATCACGTCGGCACGCCGCTCCAGGAAGGGCTGCTGCTCGTGCACAACACGCTCGTGGGGTTGAATCTGCGCGACCGGATCAAGATCGGTTGCAGCGGCAAGATCATCAGCGCGTTCGACATCGCGCGCGCCATGGCGCTCGGCGCTGACTGGTGCAATTCGGCGCGCGGTTTCATGTTCGCGCTCGGCTGCATTCAGGCGCAGGCCTGCCATACCGGTAGTTGTCCTACCGGGATCACGACGCAGAGTCCGCGGCGCCAGAAAGCGCTCGTGGTGCCCGACAAGGCGGAGCGCGTGTACCGCTTCCACCGCAACACGCTGGAAGCGCTGCGCGAGATCACACAGGCGGCTGGTCTCATGCATCCGAACGAGTTCCGCGCAACGCACATCGTGCGCCGCGTGTCGCACAGCGAAGTACGGCTGCTTGCGAACTCGCTGCTGCAAGTGGAGCCTGGCGCCGTGCTCGCGGCCAGCGAGGGCCGCGGCCCATGGCCGCACAACGTGTTCGCGATGTACTGGCCGCGCGCGACGGCGCGCAGCTTCGCCGCCGCCTAGCCCGCTGCGCGGGCCGTCAACGGCACTCGATGTCGACCTCGTCGTGCACGAGGCTACCGCCCACGCGGTCGCCGAGCGCCTTGCCTGCGTCGTTCGCGGGGTCGACGTAGAGGTACGAACGCTCGAGGCCGCGCTCGACGAACAATCGGTGTAGCGCCGTCAGCGCGGTCGTCGCGTAACCCTGGCGGCGGTAGCTGGCGGGCGTATACACGAGGCCAACGGCCGCGAAGCGCGGCGACTCCCGCAACACGCCGACCATGCAGCGCGGCTTGTCGTCGACCCAGAAATATAGCTGTTTCGCCGCCGCGAGCTTCGCGCAGAACGTGCCATCGAACGGCGTCCCGCGGCTATCGAGCGACAGCGCCGCGCCCCAGCTTTGTGCGAGGCCCGCGTCGCTGCGGCCCGCGAGCCGCAGCACGCCGGGCGCTTCGCGCGGCTGCAACTCGGCAGGCAGGGCCAGCAGACGTTGCCGGCCCGTCACTCGCCACGAGCCGCCCCGCAGTGCGGTCCAGACCTGCGCCATGACGGTGGCCGTCTGCTCGGGGCCGCTGAAACCGGAGACGCTGTCGTAGGTCGCGGCGAGATCCGCGATCAACGTCGTGAGGGCGTCCTCGGGCAGTGCCGTGACGCCGACGAGGTACGGAGGCGTGCGGTAGCAGCAGCCGACGATCGAGCCTTCGTCCTCGACGGTCACCCAGTAGGTCGGTCGTTCGTACAGCGCGTCGTTGCCGCTCGCGTTGCGCGCGCTCTGCAGCGCCGTGGCGCACTCGACTTCGTGATCGAGCAGCCAACTCTCGGCGCGCGCCAGAAACGTGCGCGCGCTGTCATGATGGTGAATGCTCAGCATCGAGTCGTTGCAGCCCTCAGCGGAGCGTCGCCGCCAGGTCGCCGATCTTGATCGCGGCGATCACCGAGTCGATACGCTGGCGGTCCGCGTCGATGCGGATCGAGAGCGAGTTCGCGGCCACGATTGCCGCTCCGCTTCGCGGCGCGGACTCGAAACGGTTGTCTACTTCTCTCCATGTGCCGAGCAACAGCAGTGCGTGATCCTGGGTGCCCTGCTTGGGGTCGTCGCTCCAGCGGAACGCCGAATGCACGCCGGCGGGCTTCGCCATGGGTTTGGCTCCCTCGTCGGGAGTTTCGCGGTCTGGGTTTACATACACTTCGACGTCGATCCTGGTGTCGCGCGCGTGCTCAAGCGCCGCTGCCGTGATCTGGTCCGTCTGGTCGTTCTCGTCGATCACGGCCTGAAGCTGTCCCCGTACGGCCTCGGCCTCCTGGTTCAGGGCTTCCGCACGCACCAAGTCACCTTTTGCCGCCGCTTCGCCGATCTTCTTGCCGATCTCTTCGAGCTTGGCGCTCAGCGCGTCGATGCGCGGTTGCTTGGCTGCCCGCGCCGCGTTCGCCTGGTCGAAGGAGGCCTTCTGAGCCTGGTCGCGCTGCTCGAGGTTGTCGACACGGTCGAGGACGCGACGAATGCTGTAGCTCAGCGGCCGTGTCTCGTAGTCGCGGCAAAGGCTCTGGGGTCCGCGCGTCTCGCCGTCGGCGGTGATGACCCAGCCCGTGGGAGGGCTTGGCAGCGCGGCGAGGGCCGTGGTGAGCACGCTCGTCATCGTCGCGCGCTCCGCGGCCGTCGTGTCGCGGTACCCTCTGCCGCACTCCGCGTCGGCGAGCACCTGCGTCGAGTAGCCGGTCACGCAAGCCAGGATCGCGGTCGAGTAGAAGAAGAATCTCGCGGTCATCGATTGTTCCCCTCTAATGGTTGTTCTGATCGCGGCGTTAGCAGTTTACCGCGAACACGAGGGTCGCGCCCCGGGTGCGGCGACACCGTATATAGTGGCCGCATGGCACGCAGGCGCGACAACGGCCCGGACTTCGACGATGCGGTCGACGCGGACGCGCCCGAAGACGACGAGGGCGAGGAGACCGAGGGCCGCGGTCGCAGCAAGCGCAAGCGGGAGACACACGAGATCACGGATCTTGGCGTGGAGCTCACGAAGCTAGGCGCCGAGAAGGTCGACGCACTATCGTTGCCGGAGCCATTGAGCGACGCGATATCGCAGGCGCGGCAGCTTACGAGCTTCGGCGCGCAACGTCGCCAGGCGCTCTACATTGGCAAGCTGCTGCGCCGGCTCGACGATGAGACGCTGGCGGCCGTGCGTGCTGCGGTGCACGTCGATCGCGCGCAGGCCGCGCGAGCGACCGCGCAGTTGCACCGCGCCGAACGCTGGCGCGACGAGCTGGTCGCCGACGATGCCGCCCTGGAACGCTGGCTCGCCGAGCATCCGGCTACCGACGCGCAAGAGCTGCGTGCGCTGATCCGGCAGGTGCGCAAAGACTCGAAAGTCGAGCAGAAGCCTGGCGACGCGCCGAGGAAGGGTCGCGCGTACCGGCAGATCTTCGAGCTCGTGCGGGCGGCTCTGGTCGAAGTCGGCGGTGGCGCGGCAGATCAGTAGTGCGGCGGAACGTCGTCGGCGGGGCTCGAAGCGGGCTCGGGCGTGCTGATCGTCTTCATGCGGTCGACGAGCTGCCGCAGCTCCGCCTCGAGCCGCGCGATCTGCCGCTGCTGCCGATAGAGCTCGTCGCTGAGCTCGAGTAGCGTCTGGTCCTGCTGCGCGAGCCTAGTCTCGAGCTCGTCGATGCGTGAGGCCGCGCGTTTCTGTTCGTCGTCGTTCGGTGGTGCCATCGTTGCGGCTCTGCGAAGCGCCGTCGCCGGAGCCAGCTACTATGCCACGCGGCCCAGCGCTGCGCCCGTAGCCGCGCCTGGTCAGTTCCGTTATCGTTTACCGATCCAAGCCTAGAGGAAGAACAACATGGCAGAAAAGCAATGGTCCAAGCCGCCCGAGATGCAGATCGACGCGACGAAGGACTACACGGTGTCGATCGAAACGAATCGCGGGACGATCGAGCTCAAGCTCCACCCGCAGCACGCGCCGCAGACGGTCAACAACTTCGTGTTCCTCGCGAAACAGGGCTACTACGATGGCGTGAAGTTCCACCGCGTGATCGCGGACTTCATGATCCAAACCGGCGATCCCACGGGCACGGGCCGCGGCGGTCCCGGTTACAAGTTCGCGGATGAGTGTAAGGGCAATCCGCTGAAGCACGATCGCGGTGTGATTTCGATGGCGAACGCCGGGCCGAACACGAACGGTAGCCAGTTCTTCATCACGCACGTCGCAACGCCACATCTGAACGGCAAGCACACGGTGTTCGGCAAAGTCACGAGCGGCCTCGACATCGTCGACACGATCGAGCAGGGCGACGTGATGCAGAGCGTGACGGTCGGCGAGTAAAGCCGTTGGACGGCGTGCCGCGTGCGTGAGGAGAGGTGACGTATGACGCGAACGATTTTGCTCGGCGTCTTGATGCTCGCGGCAGCGAGCGCGACGTGCCGAGCCGCCGAGCCGGCGCTGAAGTTCAACGACAAAGGCGATCTCGCGCGCCCAGCCGAGTACCGTGAGTGGGTGTTCCTGACGGCCGGCCTCGGCATGACGTACGGCCCGAATGCGCCACGCGCGGGTCAACCCGCGCCGTTCAGCAACGTGTTCGTGAACCCGGACAGCTACCGCGAGTTCATGCAGACGGGCAAGTGGCCGAACGGCACGATGTTCATCCTCGAGATCCGGGGCGCGCTCGAGAACGTGTCGATCAACAACGGTGGGCGCACGCAGGGCGACGTGCTCGCCATCGAAGCGTCGGTCAAGGACGCCACGCGGTTCCCCGACGGCGGCTGGGCGTACTTCGGGTTCGGCGGCCGCGAAGGGCTGAAGGCCGCGGCCGCGCCGTTCCCGCGCACAGCCGACTGCTACAGCTGCCATAGCAAGAACGCGGCAGTGGAATGGTCGTTCACGCAGTTCTACCCCGCGCAGTTCGAAGTGGCGAAGCGGCTCGGCACGGTGCGCGCCGACTACGATCCGAATCGCAAGCTCGAGCAGTGAGAAAAGGAGACCACCGTGATCAAGAACAAGAAACAGGTCATCAATCAGCTGAACAAGATCCTCGAGGCCGAGCTCGCGGGCGTCGTGCGCTACACGCATTACTCGATGATGATCTTCGGCTACAACCGCATCCCGATCGTGTCGTGGTTCCAGGCGGAGGCCACGGAGTCCCTGACGCACGCGCAGCAGGCCGGCGAGATGATCACGCGGCTCGGCGGCCATCCGTCGCTCGCGATCGGGCCGTTGCTCGAGACGCACGAGCACGACATTGGCCAGATCCTGCGCGAGACGTTGCAGGCCGAGCATGTGGCGCTCGGGTTGTACCAGGGATTACTGAAGCTCGTCGCGAACAAGAACGTGGCGCTCGAGGAATACGCGCGCGGGCTCATCGAGCAGGAAGAAGCGCACATCGACGAGATCGACAAGATGCTGCGCAAGCCGGGCGACGTTCACATGAGCAAGGAAGCGCAGGACCTCGATTGAGTATGCTGCGAAATCCATTCCAGCGGGGCATGGCCGTCGTGTTGGCGACGTGTTTCGGTATGAGCGTGGCGTTGGCGCAGTCCACCGATCTGCCGAATCGCCACGATGCGGTCAAAGGCATCACGACCGCCGGGCAACCGAGCGCCGAAGCTCTCTCGACGGCCGCGAAGGCCGGCTTCAAGACGGTGATCGACCTGCGTCCGGAGAGCGAGGATCACGGCTTCGACGAGAAGAAAACTGTCGAGACGCTCGGCATGAGCTACGTGAGGCTGCCGGTCGCGGGCGCTGCAGGCGTCACGTATGCCAATGCCACGGCGCTCGACAAGCTGCTGCGCGAACTGCCCCAACCCGTGCTGGTGCACTGCTCGAGCAGCAACCGCGTGGGCGCATTGCTTGCGCTGCGAGCGAAGCTTGGCGGCGCCGACGACAAAGCCGCGCTCGATGCGGGCGTGGCGAGCGGCCTCACGGGCTTGAAGCCCGCCGTCGAGCAGAAGCTCGCGACGGGGCACGACTAGCTCGCTCGCTGCTCCGGAGCCGCACGACATTGCAACGCCGTTTCAAACAAGTGGACGTGTTCACCGCGGAGCCCCTGAAGGGCAATCCGCTCGCCGTCGTGCTCGACAGCGCGGGGCTCGACACGGCCGCGATGCAGCGCTTCACGGACTGGACGAACCTGTCCGAAGCGACGTTCCTGGGTCCACCGAAAAGTGCGGATGCCGACTACGTCGTGCGGATCTTCTGCCCGGGCCGGGAGCTGCCGTTCGCCGGTCATCCCACGCTCGGCTCGTGCCACGCGTGGCTCGAGGCCGGCGGCAAGCCGCGAGGCGAATACATCGTGCAGGAGTGCGGCGTGGGGCTCGTGCGAATTCGTCGCGACGGCCCGCGCCTGGCGTTCGCCGCGCCGCCGTTGAAGAAGACCGGGCCGCTGAACGAAGACGAAGTCGCCGTGATCGCGCGTGGGCTCGGCGTAGCGCGCGCAGACATCGTGGCGCACGCGTGGTGCGACAACGGCCCGAACTGGCGCGGCGTGATGCTGAAGTCGGCCGAGCAGGTGCTCGCGCTGAAACCGGACGGTCAAGTGCTTGCAGGGCTCGACGTCGGCGTCGTCGGGCCGCGCGGCAAAGTTGGCGTGGTTGCCGCGCGCGACTCGGGTCAAGAAACACAGTTCGAGGTCCGCGCGTTCTTCCCGGGCGCCAGCGGGATGGCCGAGGATCCCGTGACCGGGAGTTTGAACGCCGCGCTAGCTCAGTGGTTGATCGGTGCCGGCTTCGCGCCGCCGCGTTACGTGGCGGCGCAGGGCACGGCACTCCGCCGCGCGGGCCGCGTGTTCGTCGAGCAAATCGGCAGCGACATCTGGATCGGCGGCGGCAGCATCACCGTCGTCGACGGTATCGTTCAGCTCTAGACAGAGCTCCTCTTTCGCTTCAAGCGCTTCTGCCTTTGCGGCGCGAATGCGCCGGATCTTTTACTATCCGCTCGTAAGTTCGCGAGGGAGACGA
>Ga0326726_10003377_pt1 | contig 14654 bp, 10 predicted proteins | sample MHFenrmetagenome_2_FD_207603 | JGI IMG/M metagenome (GOLD analysis project Ga0326726, IMG submission 207603) | Lab enriched peat soil microbial communities from Michigan Hollow, Ithaca, NY, United States - MHF15MN | ecosystem: Environmental > Terrestrial > Soil > Wetlands > Peat | place: USA...
AACCGTGCGTGGCAGTGCTGCGCCATCAATTGTTCCTGCCGTCTGAGGTGTTCATCGCCGAGCAGGCGCGCTCACTGCGCAGGTTCGCGCCGCTGCTCGTCGGCCGCAAGCTGGCGGGGCCGCCGCGCGCCGACGTCGACTACCACGTGCCCACGGCGAGCGCGCTCGAGCAGCTGCGCTACGTGCTGCGCCGCGATCCGCGCATGTTCCTGCCGGAGCTTGAGCGACGGCGGCCGGTTCTCGTGCACGCGCATTTCGGCGTCGAGGCCGTCTATGGCATGGAGCTCGCCGCGCGGCTGAACGTGCCGCTGGTGACCACGTTCCACGGGTTCGACGCGACGCTGAAGCGAATGGAGCTCTTGAAGTCGCGCAAGCCGACGTGGATCCAGTACCTCTGCAAGCGCGCGGATCTCACGCGCCGCGGCGTGCTGTTCATCGGTGTATCGAAGTTCATCGTCGCTCGCCTCGAGGAGCTCGGCGTTCCCGTCGACCGTACGCAGCTGCATTACATCGGCGTCGACACCGGCGCGTTCCAAGAGCGGGGCGGCGACGCGGGCGTGGAATCGGACCGGCTCGTGATCCTGCACGTGGCTCGTCTCGTCGAGAAGAAAGGCACGGCCTACCTGCTCGAGGCGTTCGCGAAGATCGCCGCGCAGCATCCGCGCGCGGAGCTGGTCGTGATCGGCACCGGTCCGCTCGCCGGCAGGCTCGAGCAACGCGCCGCGAAGCTCGGCATCGGCGCGCGCGTTCGCTGGCTCGGAGCGCAGCCGCATGCGGCGGTGCGCGAGTGGTTGCGGCGCGCGGCCGTGCTGTGTCTGCCGAGCTGCACGGCAGCCAATGGCGATTCGGAGGGGCTCGGCATCGTGCTGCTCGAGGCTGCGGCGAGCGGCGTTCCGGTCGTCGCGACACGCCACGGCGGGATACCCGAAGCGGTGGAGGACGGCAGCACGGGCTACCTCGTCCCCGAGCGCGATGCGTCGGCGCTCGGCGCGGCGCTCGACGCGTTGCTGGCGGCGGACTCCTTGCGCGCCCGCATGGGTCGCGAGGCGCGCCGGCTCGTGCGCGAACGGTTCGATTTGCGCCGGCAGACCGGCCGGCTGGAACAGCTGTATTCGGAGGTGCTGTGAGCGCGGTCGTGCCACTGCAGGCGGAGAGCGCGCAACGCGCGATGCACGTGCTCGCGGCCGCTCGCAGCTTGCCGTTCCACGGCATCGGCGGCATGCAGGCCATCGCGTGGGACGTGCTGCGTGGCCTCGCGCGCCGCGGTCATGATGTCACCGTGCTGACCACGGCGATTCCGGGCCGGCAGGGCGGCGCGTTCGCTGCGGACGGCGTGACCGTCGTGCCGCTCGCCGGCACGGTGCCCGGGCGCTACTCCGGCGGCTGGTGGCGGGCGTCGCGCCGGTATGCCGAGCGGAATCTCTCCGCGCCCGCGGACGCGGTGCTGAGCATCAGCTCGGCGGCGGCGGGTTTGCTGCCGCTGAAACGCTCGAAGCTCAAGGTGCCGTTCGTCTTTCAGGCGCACGGCTCGTCGTGGGCGGAGGCGCGCTCCAAGTGGCAGTCGCCGCGGCCTCTCGACTGGATCAAGGCGGCACGCAACGTCTATTGGCTCGCGAAGGACGCACGCATCTACCGCGGCTTCGATCGATTCGTGTTCGTCGGCGACTCGCTGGCCGCACAGTTCGCGGCGCTGCCGCTCTCGTGGATGACGCGCGGTATTCCGCGCGCGACGATCGCGAACGGCATCGACACGACGCTGTTCCGCTACGACGCGCGCTTACGTGCCGCCGCCCGCGCGCGCTATGGCTTCGTCCGGAGCGATCGCGTGCTGGTGTTCGCCGCCCGGCTGCATGCGCACAAAGGCGCGGCCGAGGCGGTGCGTGCACTGGCGACCTTGCGCGCTCGCGAGCGCGCGTACCGATTGCTGATCGTCGGCGACGGTGGCGAGGCGCCGGCCCTGCGTCGGCTCGCCGCCGAGCTCGAGTGCGCCGCTGCCGTGAAGTTCGCCGGCGCCGTGCCGCGTGCGGCGATGCCGGAGCTGCTCTGTGCGGGCGACGCGTTCGTGTTCCCCGTGCTCGGCCGCGAAGGGTTGCCGCTCAACGTGCTGGAAGCACTGAGCATCGGATTGCCGTGCGTGTGCGCCGACAGCTTGCGAGGCACTTTCGGGGAGGTTCAAGGCGTCGTGTATGCGCCCCCGCGCGATGCCGCCGCGTTCGCGGCCGCGATCGACGCGAGCGCGCTACGCGCGCCGCCCGCGGCGTCGCTGCTGCCGGCCGACTACTCGCTCGAGCGCTGCATCAGCGCCTACGAGGCGGCGATCGGCCGCGGAGCGGGGTGCTGAGCCGTGTTCCGCGCGACCAGAACGCTTTTGTTCGGTGGCGTCGCCGGCAAGGTGCTCGGCGTGGCGCGCGAGCTCGTCACGGCGGCCCTGTTCGGCACGGGCCCGATCGCCGTAGCGTATCGGCTCGCACAAGCGGCGTTTCTGATTCCGCTGAACGGCTTGCTGTCGGACGCGTTCAGCGCGGGCTTCACCCCGGCCTATGCGCGCAGCGGCTTGGAGCGGTCGGCGGCCGGCCGAGCGCTGTTTGCGGGAACGCACGTGGCCGTGCTCGTCACGGCGTTCGCGCTTGCAGCGCTGCTCGCGCTGCTGGCGAGCCGGTGGGTCGGGCTGCTGGCGCCCGGGTTCGACGCCGCGACGGCGCGCACGACCGTGCGCATGGTCGTCGTGCTCGCACTCGCGGTGCCGTTCTATGCGGTCGCGAGTCTCTATGCGTCGGTCGGCATCGCGAGCGGCGACGCCGTTCTCGCCGCCGCGCGTGCCGCATGGCAGAACGTGGGCGTGCTCGGCGGCTCGCTGCTCGCGTGGTGGAGCGGGGAGCCCGTGTGCATCGCGGCGGGTTTCGTCGGCGCCTACGTTCTACTCGCGCTGCGCGGACTGCACGGGGTGCGAGCGCGAGGTCTGCCGCTGTGGCCGCGCCGCGGCGAGTGGAGCCACGCAACGGACATGCTCGCGACCGTGTGGCGCAGCGTTCGCGTGCTGTTGCTGGTGCCTGTGCTCGTGCAGATTCATCTCGTGGTCGAGCGGCGAGTCGCTTCGCTCGTGAGCACGGACGCCGTCGCAGCGCTCGATTACGCGAGATTTCTGACGGACACCGCGGTGCTGTTGGTCGCGATGCCTTTCGGACTGGCGGGGCTCGGCGCGATGGTGTCGCTTGGCGAAACGCGGTTTCGCGATGTCGCCGCGCATTCGCTGCGCATCCTGTTGTACGTCGGTGCGCCGTTGTCGCTTGCCGTGGCGCTGCATGCCGAGGCGATCGTCCGTGCGATCTATGCACGCGGGGCGTTCGACGCGGAGTCCGTGGCCACCACGACCGCGATCCTGCGCTGGAGTGCGCCCGGCCTCTGGGGCGCGTTGATCGGCTATGCCGGCGCGAAATTCATGAGCGCGCGCGGCAGCAACGTGCGCGCCATTGGCGTATACGCGGCGGCCTTCGGCGTGAACGTCGCGCTGAATCTGCTGCTCTACCGGCGTTTCGGGACGGCGGCGCTCGGACTCGCCGGCGCCGCCAACGGCATCGTGTTCGGCTTGCTGATCGTTCGCTCCTTGAGGCTGTTCGGTCGTCTGCGGCGCGATTTCCTCACGCTCGGCGTGCTGTGCTCGTTGTACGTCGGTATCGCCGCGCTCGTAACGGCGTTCTCCGGAGCGAGCGACTGGCTGCCCCCGCTCGTCTTCGCTGCGTATTGGCTGTTCGCGGTTTCCTTCGTTCCGAGTTGCCGGCAGGTGATCCATGAAACGTGGTCGTCGTTCCGATCGGCCTGAACCGAAAGCCGACATCGTGCTGCTGGCCACTGCGGATTGGTCGAATCCGTTCTGGACGAACAAACAGCACGTGGCCGTCGAGCTCGCACGCCGCGGCCATCGCGTCCTGTATGTCGATTCGCTCGGGCTTCGCCGGCCGTCGGCCTCTCAGCAGGATTTCGGCCGGATCTTGGGGCGACTCGCGCGCGGACTGTCGCGTCCTCGTGAGGTGCGGGAACGGTTGTGGGTATGGTCGCCGCTCTCGATCCCGTTGCAGCAGTTCCGCGGCGTGCGGTTGCTGAACCGTTGGTCCCTCCGCGCCGGCCTCGCGCTCTGGAGCTGGTGGCTCGGCTTCCGTCACGACTTGCTGTGGACATACAACCCGATGACGACGATGTTGTTCCCCACCGCCGGGTTCGCCACCGTCGTGTATCACTGCGTCGACGACATCGGCGCGCAGCGCGGCATGCCGACGCGCGAAATCGACGCCGCCGAGGCGGAGCTGCTGGCGACCGCCGATCACTGTTTCGTATCCGCCGAGGACTTGCTCGAGACGCGGCGTACCCAGTGCGCGAGCATTCACTACTTTCCGAACGTGGCCGACTTCGATCACTTCTCGCGTGCGCGCACGCAGGAAACAGCGGTGCCCGCCGACCTGAAAGCGCTGCCTCGGCCGCGCATCGGGTTCGTCGGCGCCATCACGGATCAGAAGGTCGATCTCCTCCTGCTGAAAGCGCTCGCCGAAGCACACCCCGACTACTCGGTCGTGCTGATCGGCAAGGTCGGCGAGGGCGATCCCTGGACGGACGTGGAGCCGTTGCGGGAACTGAAGAACGTGCACTTGCTCGGGCCGAAGCCCTACGAGCTTTTGCCGGCGTACTTGAAAGGCTTCGACGTTGCGTTGTTGCCGAGCGGCATGTTTCCGATGAAGTTCTTCGAGTATCTGGCCGCCGGGTGCCCCGTGGTAAGCACGCGGTTGCCGGCGCTGCGCGCGTTCCGCCACGTCGCGGATTTGGCGGGCACGCCGGCCGAGTTCGTCGCGGCGGTGGAGCGTGCGGTGCGCGGCGAGGGACCGCCGCTTGCGGAGCGGCTCGCCGTCGCGCGCGAGCACACGTACGAGCGCAGGACGACGCGAATGATGCAACTGGTGGAGGCCCAATGAGCGACGCGGCGTCGATCCTCTCCGCCGGTGCGCCACCACGTGCCGTTGCGCTGGTCCACGACTGGCTCACGACGTACGTGGGCGGCGAGCGCGTCCTCGAGCAGATGATCGCGCTGTACCCGCAAGCTGGCGTGTACACCTCGATCGACGTGCTCGCGGAGCACGAGCGCGCGTTCCTGCGCGGCAAGCAACCGATCACGACGTTCGCCCAGCATTGGCCGCTGCTGCGAGCGCACTACCGTAAGTTCCTGCCGTTGTTGATGCTCGCAATCGAGCAGCTCGACGTGAGCGACGCCGAGCTCGTGCTCTCGAGCAGCTCGTCGATCGCGAAGGGCGTGCTCACCGGCCCGGACCAACTGCACATCTCGTACGTGCATTCGCCCATGCGCTATGCCTGGGACTTGCAGCATCAATATCTGCGCGACGCGGGGCTCACGCGCGGGGCGCGCGGTCTGATCGCTCGGTGGCTGCTGCACAGAGCCCGGATGTGGGACACGCGGACGGCGAACGGAGTGGACCACTTCATCGCGAATTCCGCATTCATCGCGCGCCGCATCTGGAAGACCTACCGGCGCGAGGCGACCGTCGTCTATCCGCCCGTCGACGTCGATGCGTTCGCGCTAAGCGAGCGCAAGGACGATTTCTATCTCACGGTGTCGCGGCTCGTGCCGTACAAGAAGGTTCCCGTGATCGTCGAGGCGTTTCAAGCCATGCCGAGCCGCCAGCTCGTGGTGGTCGGCGACGGCGCAGACCTCCAGCGCGTGCGCGCGCTGGCGGGGCCGAACGTCGAGGTGCTCGGCCATCAGCCAACGGCCACGCTACGCGACCTCATGCAGCGCGCGAAGGCGTTCGTGTTTGCCGCCGAAGAGGATTTCGGCATCGCGCCGGTAGAGGCGCAGGCCTGCGGCACGCCGGTCATCGCGTACGGCAAGGGCGGGGCAGTCGAAACCGTCCGCGGTCTCGACCACGCCACGCCGACCGGCGTGTTTTTCCGTTCGCAGACGCCGGCGGCGATCGTCGCGGCAGTGGAAGAGTTCGACCGCGAGCAGTACCGCGTGACTCCGCGGGCGTGCCGCGACAACGCACTTCGCTTCGGTGTCACCGAGTTTCGCGAACGCTACGCCGCCGTCGTGGCGGCCTGCTGGGAGCAGTTCCGTGCGCGGCGCGACCCGCCGCAGTCGAGTCATGAGCCGGTGAGGAGACGCGCCTATGGGTAAACGTCGGCAGAGCCAGCGGGTACTGGCGATCGCATTGGGGCTCGCAGTCGTTGCGGCTGCGCCGCGCTGCGTCGTTGCGGAGGACCAGGACCGACATCTCGGCGTGCGGCTCGGTGAGAAGGTCGCGCAGGAAGACAACCTGTTCCGCCTGCCGGCGTGGCTCGATCCGGCGTTCGTGCTCGGTGACGGCGCGGCGCGCGAGGACCGCGTCGCCACCACCTCGATCGCGCTCGCCGGCCGCTGGCAGCGAGGAGAGCAACGGGTTGCGTTCGACGCGGACGTTGCGTCGAACCGCTTCGCCGACAACGTCTACCTCGACAATGTCGCGGGTGACGGCTCGCTCGATTGGAAGTGGCGGCTCGGCGGCCGCTGGTCGGGCGAGCTCGGCACCCGCCGCGAGCGCTCGCTCGCGGGGTTTGCCAACACGGATTCGCTCGCGAAGGACCTGCTCGATACACGCGCCTTCTACGGCGAGGCGCGCCTCGCCGTCGGGCCTCGCTGGCGCGCCCTGTTGCGGGCCCGCGCGGCTACCACCGACCACGACAGCGAGTCGCGGCGCAACGACGACGTGGAGGTTCGGACTGCCGCGATGGGGCTCGAATACCACACACCGCGCGAGAGCGTGCTCGGCTTGGAGTTCCGCGAGGCGCGTGCAACCTATCCGCAGCAGGCGCTTACGGCGGGCGGCGGCGCGACTAGCGACTACGCCGAGCATCGCGCCCTCGTGAATCTCGCCTACGTCTTCACCAGCAAGGTGTCGCTGAACGCGAATGCGGGCTACGCGTGGCGCACGTATGCGTTCGCCGAGCGCGGCGATTTCGCGGGCGGCGTCTGGACCGCCACGCTGCAATGGCTGCCGACGGAAAGCGTGCGCATTGCTTTGGAACGATTCCGCGACATCAAGGCGTATCTCGACGCCGAGTCGGATCACTTCGTCGCCACCGGCTCGACCCTGTCGGCTACGTGGGCTCCGATCGACAAACTCGGCCTCTCCCTGCGCGCGTCGCACGAGGATCAGAGCTATATCGGCGCGGACGTGTTCGGTACGCCGAATCGGCGCGATGTGCCATTCATCGGCAGTTTCGTGGTCGCGTATACGCCGCGCGATCGCGCGGCGTTCGAGTTCGCCGTGCGGCGCGAGACGCGCGACTCGACCAGCCCGCGTTTCGACTACGGCGCCGCGACGGTCAGTCTTGCGGGCGAAATCAGGTTCTAGATGGTGGGCCCGGTAGGACTCGAACCTACGACCAAGGGATTCACTTCACCCGCCGTTTCCGGCGGCAGTGGACTATCTCTTCACCCGCAAGTTGCCTTGGTAGGGTGCGGGACGCTCGCGCCTGTCATTAAGAGCACTCAAGCTCTCAGGTAGTCTCTGCACCGTCCGGCGGTGTACCGCCGGCTTGGCTCAGGATTGCCGGTGCGCCGTGTTTTGCGACGCGCTGCGGTTTCCCTGAATTCATCCCGTCCACTTCGCGACTCTTCGCCGCGAAGGCACCTTTTACGATGAGTCCCCTGCTCTAACCAACTGAGCTACAGGCCCACGCGGCTATGGTACACCGGCGGCGCGCGGACGACGGGCTAGCGCGGCGTGCGGGGTTGCGGCGGCAGGATCACGCGCGCGCAGAGCCCGGCGTCGTTCGTAAGCTCCATGAACGCGCCGATCTCCCGGAGCCGTTGTTTCACGCTCCAGAGACCGAAAGCGCCGTCCTCGAGGGGCCGAATGCGGTCTGGCGCCGCGAGCCCGATGCCGTCGTCCTTCACGGTGAACACGACGGCGCCGTCCGACCGCACGGCGCTCGAGACTTCGACGCTGTTCGCGCACGCATGCTTGCGGACGTTGGTCAGCAACTCTCCGATCACGCGCAGGAGGATCTCGGAGGCGGCGGGCGGCAGGCGCGTGTGCCCCTGCGGGATCACGAGCCGGCACTCGAGTCCGCTACTCGAATGGAAGCCGCCACAGACTTCGCCGAGGCGTACCCAGAAGTCCGGAGACGGGTTCGGCTCGGAGTCGTCGCCTGGCAGCGCCAGAATGATCTCGTCGAGCTCTTTGAGTGCCGTGCTTGCGAGCTGGTCGAGCTCGTATAGCTCGCGAAGCTCGGCCACACCGCGGCTCGCCACGACGGCGACCCTGCTCTTCAACGCCTCGAGTGTCTCGAGCGGGCCTTGTTCAAGCCGCGCGGCGAGCGCGGATGTCTCCGCGCTCGCCGCTGCCTGCTTCCTCCCCGATTCGATCATTAGCGGAAATCCGCTGTAGTCATGCTGCCTATTGTCGGCAGCGGCGGCGTAAGTTGACGTATGAAACGGTAGCCGACACCGTTGCCCGGCAGCCGAATCGGCGCGCGCGGCGCGCAACTGTGAAACCCGGTAGGCTGTCGCTAGACTATGTAGAAGAGACGCACCGCGACGGTGCGTTGGCGCAGGACTCCTCAAATCCCGATGCAAGCCCCGCCCGCCGAGCGGCCGACAGACGACGAGGCCGTGGCAGCGCTGAACCGCGTGCTCGGCAGCGAAGTGTTTGAAGCGGCGGGCCGGGCTCGCGAATTCCTGACTTTCATTGTTCAAGAGACGCTCGCCGGTCGGGGCGACCGGTTGAAGGGCTATTCGATCGCAGTGCAGGTGTTCGAACGCCCTGCCGATTTCGACGCGCAGGCGGATCCACTGGTGCGCGTCGAGGCCGGCCGCCTGCGCCGGCGTCTCGCGGAGTACTACCAGAACCAGGGGCGCGAAGACCCCGTGCGCATCGAGTTGCCGCGCGGCGGCTACACGCCGGTGTTCAGTCGCTATCCGCGCGAAGCCGCGGCCGAGCCGCTGGTGGCGGACGCGCGGCCGGTGCGTCGCCTTTCGTGGTGGCCAATCGGGATCGCGGCGCTGCTGTGGGTTACTCTCGCGATAACCTTCGGCTGGATGTTCGCGGCCGGCAGATGGCGGCCGAGCCAGCCGGCAGCCAACGCCGACACCGCGTCCGCGAGCCAGGTGACGGGTCGTGGCCCGCGGCTCGTCGTGCTGCCGCTCGCCACGCTCGGCGAAGGCACGGGTCCCGCCTTCGCTCGCGGGGTGACCGACGAGATCATCAAATCGCTCGTCGATTTCAACATCTTCGCGACCGCCAGCACCGCGGCCCAGTCGCTCGAGCCGGCGTCGCTCGCGACGCTGCGCCAGGACTACCAGGCCGGCTACGCGCTCTCGGGAACGGTACGCACGGATAACGATCGCATTCGCGTCACCGTGCGACTGACGGACACCGAGTTCGGCACGCAGCTATGGACTTGGGCGCTCGATGACGATCGTGTCGGCAGCGGGCTGTTGGCGTCGCAGGAGACGATCGGCGAATCGGTCGCGAAGATCGTGTCGTCGCCCTATGGGCCGGTGTTCGCGCACGAGATCGAGCGGATCGCCGGCCGCTCGAGTGCGGACCTCGATCCGTTCCAGTGCTTGTTGCGGTTCTACGAGTACACGCGGGCCTACAGTGCGGCCGGGCACGCCGAGGTGGTGGGTTGCATGGAGCGGTCGGTCGCACGCGCGCCGAAGTTTGCGCAGGGCTGGTCGGCGCTCGCAGTCTTGTACCTGCACGAGTACATCTACGGCTACAACCCGCAGGTGGCGGCCGCGCCGGCACTCGAGCGGGCGTTCGACGCCGTGGGCCGGTCGCTCGATCTCGACAGATCGGGGCGCGTGGCGGCCGCAAGCCAGGCGAGTGTTCAGTACGCGCGCGGGAATACCCAAGGCTTTGCCGACGCCGTGGACCAAGCGCTTGCGATCAAGCCGGCGCATCCCGGCATGTTGGCGCAGATCGGCATGTTGTCGACGCTTTCGGGCGAATGGCAACGCGGGGCTCAGCTCGTTCAGGATGCGCTGCCATTTGCAGTGCACGTGCCGTCGTGGAACTACACCGCTTTCGCGTTTCGCTATCTGCAAACGCGGCAATACGAAGAAGCGTTGCAGTGGGCGCTGAAGGTCGACGCGCCGAACTGGTTCATCGCGCCGATGACCGTCGCGGCCTGCGCGGAGCTCGCGGGACGACACGACATCGCGCAGCGGGAGATCAAACGGCTCTTGGAGCTCGAGCCCGACTTCGTTACGAAGGGGCCCGAGCTGCTGCGCCGCTGGCGGCTGAACGACCAGCTTCTCGAGGCGCTGCTCGCGGGGTTGCGCGGAGCAGGCCTCGACGTCTCTTAAGAACGGCGCGCTAGCGCCGCCTGCTCAGTCGTCGATCAGGAAGCTACGCAGCTGATCCGAGCGCGACGGGTGGCGCAGCTTGCGCAACGCCTTCGCCTCGATCTGCCGAATGCGCTCGCGCGTGACGTCGAACTGTTTGCCGACTTCCTCGAGCGTGTGATCGGTGTTCATGTCGATACCAAAGCGCATGCGAAGCACCTTGGCTTCGCGCGGCGTGAGCCCGGCGAGCACGGCGTGCGTCGTCTCCTTGAGGCTCTCGTCAGTGGCCGAGTCGATCGGGGACGCCACTGCGGTGTCCTCGATGAAATCGCCCAGATGCGAATCCTCGTCGTCGCCGATCGGCGTTTCCATGGAGATCGGCTCTTTGGCGATCTTCAGCACCTTGCGGACCTTGTCCTCGGGCATCTCCATGCGTTTCGCCAGCTCGTCCGGCGTGGGTTCGCGGCCCATCTCCTGGAGCATCTGCCGCGAGATGCGGTTCAGCTTGTTGATCGTCTCGATCATGTGCACCGGGATGCGGATCGTGCGCGCCTGATCGGCGATCGAGCGCGTGATGGCCTGACGGATCCACCACGTGGCGTACGTCGAGAACTTGTAGCCGCGGCGGTATTCGAACTTGTCGACAGCCTTCATGAGGCCGATGTTGCCTTCCTGGATCAGGTCGAGGAACTGCAGGCCTCGGTTCGTGTACTTCTTCGCGATCGAGATCACGAGGCGCAGGTTCGCCTCGACCATCTCTTTCTTGGCGCGCCGTGCCTGGGCCTCGCCGAGCGAGATCTCGCGGTTGATTTCCTTCAATTCGGCGATCGACAGAAACAGCGTCTGCTCCATCTTCTGCAGGCGTTTCTGAGCGCGCTGGATGTCTTCCTTGGCTTTCGCGAGCGCGGAAGAGTGCTTGCGCTTGGAGCGGATGTGTTTGTCCACCCAGTGCAGGTTGGTCTCGTTCTTCGGGAAGCTCGCGATGAAATCCTTGCGCGGCATGCCGGCGTCACGCACGCATAGTGCCATCACGAGGCGCTCCTGACCGCGCACCTGGTTCACGGTGTCGCGCAACTGCGCGACCATCGCGTCGAAGATCTTCGGCGCGAGCTTAAGCTCCATGAACTCGTTCGTCAGCGACTTCAGCGACTTCTTCGTCGACGCGTGTTTCACGCCGTTGGCTTCGAGCGTCTCGACGTAGCGTTTGTGCAAGCGCTTCACCTTCTTCAGGCGCGCCGCGACTTCCTCGGGGTCCGGACCCGTCTCAGGAGCATCCTCCTCGGCATCGGGGTCTTCGCTTTCCTCTTCGCGCGGCTGCTCGGCCACGGGCGCGGCCGCGCGCGCGTTCGGATCCGCGATCTGCTCGTTCGGATCGATGAAGCCCGTGATCAAATCCTGCAGACGCGTCTCGCCGCGCAGGATCTGATCGTAGGTGTCGAAAATCAGCGCGCCGGTCGGCGGGAACTGCGCGAGCGCGGCACGCACCTGGTCGAGGCCTTCCTCGATGCGCTTCGCGATGCGGATCTCGCCTTCGCGCGTCAGCAACTCGACGGTGCCCATCTCGCGCATGTACATGCGGACGGGGTCCGTCGTGCGACCGAATTCGGCGTCCACGGTCGCGAGCGCGGCCGCCGCTTCGTCGGCCGCGTCCTCGTCGTTCGATACCGCGGAATCCGACAGCAGCAACGACTCGGCGTCCGGTGCCTTCTCGTACACCGTGATGCCCATGTCGTTGATCATGTTGACGATGTCTTCGATCTGCTCGGGATCGACGATCTCGCTCGGCAGGTGGTCGTTGACCTCGCTATACGTGAGGTAGCCCTGTTCCTTGCCCTTCGCGATCAGCAGCTTGAGCTGCGATTGACGTTCGTCTTCCTGTGGCGGCTGTGCCGGCGTATCCATGGATATGCGGTTCCTCTGGGTGAGGGGGCGAGTCAAACTCGCCAATATACCTGCCTAGGAGCGGTCGGGCTAGGCAGTAGTTCCGAATTAACGCCCATTCCTAGACGCCCTGCGGCTCCGGCTTATGACCGAGGACCGCCGCGACCGCGCGGCTCTTCCGGGACTCTTCCGCCAGGAGCGCGAGCGTGTCGTTAAGGACCTGCTGGGCGGCCTCCGGCCCGTCGAGTGGCTCTTCGGCGACCAGCTTCTCGAGGTGCTTCACATTGGGGTCGTCGCGGAAATGTTCCAAGAGCTGGGCAGTGGTCGGGGCCGGCAGGCTGCGAGCGAGCGCCAGTATCCGCCGCAGCAGATCCGCGCCCGGCTGTGTCAGCTGCTCCAGAGAGCCGGGGTCATCGAGCCGCGCGGCGGCTTCCGGGTAGTGGAGCGCGAGGCTGATCACATGCTGCACGCGGGTCTTGCGCTTGCCGCCGGCGATGACCGGACGCGGCGGCGGAGTGACCGGCGCGTCGTCCGACATCATCTGGTTCAGTACGTCGGGCTTCAAGTGCATCTCCGACCCGAACGCATCCATTACGGCAGCCCGATACGTGCCTTCGGGCAGCCGCTTCAACAGCGGTTTCGCTACGGCCTGGAAGCGCGATCTACCGTCCACGGTCTTCAAATCGACCCGCGTGGCCAGCTCTTTAACAAGGAAGTCGGAAAGCGGGTAGGCCTTCTCGGCAAGAGTGCGAAACGCGTCGGGTCCCTGCGATCGTACGAACGAATCCGGGTCGTCACCTTCCGGCAGCAGCAGGAACTTCAACTCGAGCGTGCCGCCGCCGTAGGGCAACGCCGTCTCGAGTGCGCGCCACGCGGCCGCGCGTCCCGCGCGATCACCGTCGAAGCAGAACAGGATCTTGTCCGTGAGGCGGGTCAGGCGGCGCAGGTTCTCCGTCGTCGTTGCCGTGCCCAGCGTCGCCACGACGTTCTCGATGCCGTGCTGCACGAGGCTCGCGACGTCGAGGTAGCCTTCGACGACGATGATCTGCTTCGGCCGCCCAGGGTTCTGCTTGGCCTCGAACAGCCCGTACAGCTCGTGACCCTTGCGGAAGACGGGGGTCTCCGGCGAGTTCAGATACTTCGGTTCACCCGAGTCGAGTACGCGTCCGCCGAAGCCGATGACCTGGCCGCGGGCGTTGCGTATCGGGAACATGATGCGATCGCGAAACCGGTCGTAGCGGCGGCCGCTGTCGTTCGTCACGACGAGGCCTGCCTGGACGAGCTTGGCCACGCGCTCGTCGGAAGTGCCGAGCGCGCGCAGCACCGTGTCCCACGCGTTCGGCGCGTAGCCGACGCCAAACCTGCCGGCCGTCGGGCCGTCGATGCCGCGCTTCTTCACGTACGCGATGGCCGTCTCGCTCGAACGCAGTGCCGCTCGATAGATCTGATCTGCCTCGCGCAGCAGTGCGTAGAGCTCTTCGTTTTCTTCCTTGCGCTCCGGTGCGCCGGTGGTCTCGCGCGGCACCTCGAGACCCATCATCTCTGCGAGCGCCTCGACGGCCTCGGGGAACTCGAGGTTGTCGTAGGCCATCAAGAATCCGATCGCGGTGCCATGCGCGCTGCAGCCAAAGCAGTGATAGAAACCCTTCGACGGACTGACTGTGAACGACGGCGTCTTCTCGCCGTGGAACGGGCACAGGCCTTTGTAGTTGCTGCCGGCGCGCTTCAACCCCACGCGCGCACCGACGACCTCGACGATATCGGCGCGAGCGATCAGCTCGTCGATGAAGGCTTTGGGGATTCGTCCGGCCATGGACCGGCATTATCCTCCGGGCGCGGAGACTACGAAGCGGCGTGTGACTGCGAGAACAGACCGGGCCGTCAGTCGGCCGTGAGCATCGCACGTACGCGCGTGCTGACCGTGCTCATGTCGACGCGGCCCGCAGCCCGCGTCTTGATCACGGCCATGACTTTGCCGAGATCCTTGACGCTCATGGCGCCGGCCGCCTCGATGCATTCGCCGATCAGTGTGTCGAGATCGGCGTCGCTGAGCGGTTGCGGCAGGTACGTTTGCAGCACCTTGATCTCGGCTTCTTCCTTGTCGACGAGATCCTGACGGCCGCCGTCGCGGTACTGGCTAACGGAGTCGCGGCCCTGCTTGATCATGCGTTCGATCACGCTCTGTACGCCGGCGTCGTCGAGCGGCCGCCGCGTGTCGACCTCGCGCTGTTTTACGCCGGCCAGCGCCATGCGCAAGACACTCAAACGAGGCTTATCGCCGCTGCGCATCGCGGCCTGCATTTCTTCCGTAAGACGGTCTTTGAGCGACATGACCGGGAAGCGATGGCTAGTAGAGTCGACGGCGCCTTGTAGTAGTAGGAGTCCGCGAGTTGCGCTTCATGTGCCGCTTTACGGCTGCGGCCTTCTTGCGCTTGCGCTC
>Ga0326726_10003378_pt1 | contig 14650 bp, 18 predicted proteins | sample MHFenrmetagenome_2_FD_207603 | JGI IMG/M metagenome (GOLD analysis project Ga0326726, IMG submission 207603) | Lab enriched peat soil microbial communities from Michigan Hollow, Ithaca, NY, United States - MHF15MN | ecosystem: Environmental > Terrestrial > Soil > Wetlands > Peat | place: USA...
CATGACTACGTCAACTCCCTCCTTGCTCAATCGTTCTAGACCGGCGGTAAGCAGGGTAACCCACTCGACACGAAACGGGCTGTCTATTTCTGCGGAGAGCGCCTCCAGAACCAATCTCGCATCAGCGGGATCGTCCTCAATCAGAAGTACGATAGTGGTCTTTTCGCTCATAAGCGTCCGGCGCAACTGCGGAAGCGCTGGACTTGCTTCGCTTCATTGGCGCATCTCCTATCAAATCGCAAATGGAATCTCCGGCCGCAACAGGCGCGCGGGCCCCAGAAAAAAAGAGAGCGAGACGGGCAAGGGAGGACGCCGGCCTGGACCAAGAGACAACGCGAAGTCATAACACCCAAGCCTTGCTGACGAACCACATTTGAGCCGGAAGCGCGAGTCCGAAGCGCTAGACACCCCCACTTGGCGCCTTGGGGAACGACTTTTGCAGCGTGGCGCTCCATTCTTCATACGCGTAAGGAAATATCCACTGAGTCTCATGCTGCATCTGTGCGTTATCGAACATACAAACTTGTTTTCCGAGAAATAGTCGCGCAACCCGTTTCTCCGCAAAAGGCTTGCGAAGCAGCTAGCCCAGTTCGTTGAATTAGTCCCTCCACCGAGGGCTGGGGCCGTCATTGAGCCCCGCGCGGGCGGTCGCGCCTAACCATTTGGCATCGATTCGTCTTCCCTTCGCCCGACAGTGCCTGGCTAGAGCACCGCCCCAACAGCATTCCCCGGACGAGTGTCCGGTTCCAGTGAATTTTGGGATGACGGTCAAAGGGCTGCAATTGGCCGAACTGAGACTCTCAAGGATGATGTGCGCCGACCCGTTGCCGTCACTCACATTTCCCTTAGAGCAGCGTTAGGATCGTTGCGCAAAGGTATTCTGATAGAAAAAGCGAATCATCTCGCGCGCAGCATCCGGGCCCTTCGGATCCACGTACGAGCCACGCGGGCTCCCGCCAAACCACGCGTGACCGCCTTCATGCACCAGCCAGCGTTCCAGAACAACGCGGCCCGTCGAATCGCGGTAAACAGTACGGGTATACGCGTGACCGCCCGGTACTTGGCCGCGTTCTGTCGAGGCATCGGCGCTCGATGCGCCGCCTTGCTCCACCGATTGCGAGACCACCTGCTCGCTGTTTCGAGGATGCACGGTTCTATCCCGATCGCCGTGGAACACGATAGTGGGTGTTGCCGATGCTAAAGGCGTAGAGTCCGCATTGCGGCCAGCCATCGACACCGTTATTCCGCGCATGGCGGCCAACGCAGACGCAAGATCTTGCGCGCCGCAGGCGAGACCCGAGTGTACGCCGACGGCCGCGTAAAGCTCGGGGTAAGCGGTGCCCATGACAGCGGCCATTGCCCCGCCGGCCGACAGTCCAGCCACATAAACCTTACCCGGGTCGATACGGTAGCGATTCATGACCTCACGCGTCATGCCGGCGAGGATTGCCGGTTCGCCTTGGTCTCGGCGCTGGTCGCCGCGCTTAAACCAGTTCCAGCACCGCGAGTGGTTGGCAGCATGGGTCTGCTCGGGATAGAGCACAAGACATTGCCGCTCCTCAGCGAGCGCGTTCATATTGGTGCCGTTGGCAAAGTCGTCGGGTGTTTGCGTGCAACCGTGTAACATCACAATAAGGGGGAGCGGTTGCCTCGCGTAGATCGTCGGGATGTAGAGCTTGTAGGGACGTGTCCCGGCTTGATTGGTATAGGACCCGCTGACGAACTGTCCCGGCTGCCCGTCAAGCACCGTGGTCTGGGGACGCTGCTCGTCTGCTACGCAGTCGCGGTCGCGCCAGCCACGCAGAAAACTCTCAAGGCCGAAGCGCTTGGATGACTCATCGCCCGCCGCTCTTTGAAGTTGCGTCAGACCACCGTTCGCGGGCTCTGCAACGTGTGAAAATTCGACGTCGATAACATCGTTACTCGCGCCGGCGTCGCGGTCCGAGGCGTGGCAATTGGCACTTTCAGCGACTGCCGAGCCGTGCCGAAGGATACGTTGAATAAGTGCCGTGGCTTCTAGAAGACGTCCCGCGCGTGTGAGCCGAGTTGCCTCAATCAGGCCGATCGGTATTCCTTTGTTCATCACCATGATGTCCGTTCGCGAGAGTAGATAGGCAGCTAGCGGATACGGTCGGCCAGCGCCGCCTTCACTTTGGGGCTGGCGCGTAGGGCGCCCAGGACCAGGATGGAGGCGATGGTTTGCGCCGCGAGCTGCGCCGGCACGTCGTCGTCAATCGTCGCCAAGCCAAGTACCTGAATGTGCAGTTGCTCTCTGGCCGCCCGCAAGCGCTCGAGATCCTGGCGGGTGTAACGCTGCAAACCGAGCACCAGTGAACGTCGCGCCACGGTCTGCTTTAGAATGTCGCCGTGGGTGCCAAGCTGACCACGGATTGCTGTTCGAATGAAGTCCGTGCGGTTGGAATAGAAGCCTTCCTCCACGAGCAAATCGATCTGTCCAAGATCGATGTAGCCGAGATTGATCGTGATCTTTTCCGAGTCGGCTTCTTTGCGCCGCGGCTCGACTAATCTAAGTTTGCCCATCTGTACACCATCCATGCGCCATCCGTAGGGATGGTAATATATCACAAACAGTGGACGGCGCGGGGCTCGAAGTATTGAGATCGGGTCGATTAACCCTGCGGGACGCGACCCTGCAGGATGCCCTGGCCGTCAGAGCGGCGCTGCCCGGTAGCTACTGAGCAAGTGTCATGCTTCAGGAATGACCGTTGAGCGACGCGACGACGCGCCAAGCATCTCGGCGATAACGGTGAGGACGCGCACCCTAGGTCAGTCTTCGGCAAAACATGCACAAGGCGGCAGTCGGAGGTTTCTTGCGCGCTGCTCAGAGCTACGCTCGCTGCGAGCCGTCCGCCGGCTGTACATCGCACGCTTCGAATGACAGCTGCTGGCCGGGTCGAACCCGTCAACCAACTCGCGCTTTCGACCCGCAGCGGACCTACGAACGGCCCGAAAGCCGCCCTTCGACGGGAAACGCGGCGAGCGCCCTCAATGGCTCGGATGCATCACGAGACGACTAGAGTCCCGGTAAGACGATCGGCTGGCCGTGCGGCGTCGCGCGCGCAGCGCGGTCCCACTCCTGCTTCCGCTGGCTCATCGCTTCGACTGTCGCAAGGCCCTTGCCGGCGACAACCTTCTCCAGCGCCGCCAGCCAGTACTCGTAGTAGCGAGCGCCATCGCCATCCTTTTCGCCGCGCTCTCGAGCCGCGGCAATCTCGGAAGTCAGTGCTTCAGTCCACTCCTTCCAGGTAAAGCAGCCACGCTCGAACAGCACCACCGTAAGCCCGAACACGTGAGCTTCCCATGGCGCGCGAAATACAGGACCGTCCTGATCCCTTCGAATGCCTGGTGACTGCGATACATGATCGACGCTCATATCGGGTCGAGATAGTCGTCCCACAAGTCTAGATAGACGCCGTCATTGTGAGGAGCGCCATCTCCCCATAGCTCCCTCGCCGCGAAACGCACGCTGTAGAGATGCTGGGGCTTTGGCCCAAGTCCCGCTGCATTGGTGTCCGGGAAAATGAATACCCCGTGATCACGCTGTACTACACCGTGCTTGCCGCGCACAAAGCGTGGCAGCCGGGTTGCGCCCACGGGGTTGATATTGCGTGCGATAACTGCTGTTCCCACGAAAAAACGCGTAGGAAGTACGGCATCCACGCGATAGTTGCGCCCGGCTCGCACCGCCTTCTCCACTCGCTCCGGCGCGAAAGCGATGACACCGTGGGGCACCGGCGCGAGGCTCTTGCCGCTTAGCATTTCTTCTCGCGTCGCCAGGCTTTTCTCGACGAGCAGTTGCTGTAAGCCCCACAACCAGCGCTCATAGTAGGTGGCCGCTAGGTAATCGGCAGGAGGCATGCGCTCGTTGGCATGCCGCGCCATATCTATGTTCCATCTGCCCAGCCCGCCGCAGGCCAAACGCAGGGCAAACACGCGCCGTTCCCATGCGTGGTGGAACATCGGCTCGTTGTCTTCGCGCTCGATCGGCCCGAAGCCTTGCATGCCGCCCATGTCGTGCACGCCGTTCATGGACGCTTTCCTGTCGGAGAGGGCACTTTGGCCGCGCCGATCATTGCATCGCGCGTCACCAGCGTCACCAACTGTTCCTCGCTCATGCCTTGTGTGCCCGGCGGTCGCTCGGGCAGCACCAGATAGCGCACCTCAGAAGTGCTGTCCCACACGCGCACCTCGACGTCCTCATCCAACTCCAGCCCAAACTCTTCCAGCACACCACGCGGATCGATTACCGCTCGCGAGCGGTAGGCGTTCGATTTGTACCAAACCGGTGGCAGGCCGAGTACCGGCCAGGGGTAACAAGAGCAAAGCGTGCACACGACAAGGTTGTGTACCTTGGGGCCGTTTTCGACGATTACCATGTGCTCGCCCTGCATCCCGCTGTAACCCAGCTCTGCAATTGCACCCGAAGCATCCTGCTGCAAGCGCTGTCGGTAGGCGGGGTCCACCCAGGCGCGTGCCACCACGCGCGCACCGTTGCGAGGACCAAGTTTGGTCTCGAACGTGTCGATAAGCTTGTCCAATGTTTCGGGCACCACAAGCCCTTTCTCCACGAGCAAGGAGTCGAGTGCCTTAACGCGTAGTTCCACCTCGGAGAAGCGGGAGCCGTCCTCGTGAGAGTGATCCGACATGTCACCACCTCGCTACGAATCGTGCGCTTTCGTTCAAGCCGCTCAGTGGGGGGCGACGAACCCGCTGTCAAATCTGCGGTGAGGGAATTTGCTCAAGTACCTTCTCTATCGCCAGCCCCAAAGCGAGAAGGTCGCGATCGCCGCCTGCGGGCCCGTCCAACTCGATTCCAACCGGTAACGCGCCGGTCATGCCTGCCGGAAGGACGATGCTGGGCAATCCGGCTGAGCTGCTTGGTGCGATGTTCTGAGCGAACGCTATCCGCATGGGTACCATAACGCCATTGATTTCGACATCGAAACCCGGAGACGTGGGCGGCGATGGAATCAGCGGCGCAGGCATGCGAACAACGGGAGAAATGACGGCAGCAAGACGGTGTTCGCGAAAGTAGTCTCGCCATGTCCTCTGCAGTGCCGGACGGTATATCTGGATGGCGTCTTGGTAGCTTTGCTCGGTAACCGCGTTGGGACTACCTTCCAGCATCCAATCATCCACCTGTTCCCGTATTTCAGGGCTGAGCCCATCGACGAGCTGACTGAAAGTCACGGGCGCGCCTTGCTCGGTCAGAAAGCGCGACAGGTTGCGGCGCGCCTGGTACCTGATGATCGGCACCGTGACCTTGCCCACCAGCTCCGAGAGGTTGGGGATGTCCGCCTCGACAATGGTCACGCCGGCCCTTCGCAGACGCGCTAACGCCTCCGCAACGACGCGTTCTACACCTGAATCCAAGTCAGTAAAGTAATGTTTCCGCGCCACACCCAGGCGCGCGCCGCGCAGGTTAGCTGGCGCAGTGACCATGGCTTCACTCGTAACGACCGCGTCGAACAGGCACAGATCTGAGACCGCGCGCGCCATTGGACCAACGGTGTCTAAGGTCGGCGCGAGGGGTACAACCCCGCCGCCGGGATAGCGCCCATGGGTCGGCCGCAGGCCGGCAATGCCGCACATGGCCGCCGGCACGCGGATCGAACCATTTGTGTCCTCGCCTATGCCGGCGGGGGCCATGTGCGCCGCCACCGCCGCTGCAGTTCCCCCACTGCTACCACCCGGAATGCGGCTGGGGTCGTAGGGGTTGTGCACAGGCCCGAACACCTGGTTCGTGCTGGTCCAACCGAGCGACATTTCGTGGAGGTTCGTCTTGCCTAGCAAGATGGCGTCGGCTTGTGCCAGACGCTGCCAGACGACTGCATCGGTAGCCGGATGGAAGTTGCGAAGGGACCTCGTTCCAGAAGTGGTTGGCAGCGCAGCAGTCCCGATGCTGTCCTTGAGTGGAACCGGCAATCCGAATAGCGCGCCAAGCGCGACGCCCTGGGTACGCCGTTGGTCAGCGCTATGTGCGGCTTCCAGGACCGCGTCCGGATCCAGTGAGATGAATACATTGAGGTCTCTCAGCTGTTCGCAGCGGTCCAGCAGCGCACGCGCGTAGTCCTCTGCCCGCACGTCCCCTGCACGGATTGCAGCAACCGCCTGCACCGCTGAGAGATCTGTCAGGTTTGCTGCCGCACAGCGAGCGAAGCGAGGTAGTGCAGCCGAAGCCGCTAGCGCGGCACTCGTTGCCAGGAACTGACGCCGGTCTTGATTCAGGTATCGGCTCATGGACGTCAGCTCCCCCGGCGGTTGACTACTGAAGCATAGACCTTCCCTTTAGGATTTCAAGCGGCCAGACAGAATATCGTTCGGCCTGCTCAACCGCCTGGCTCGGGTCGGCCCAGGCGCGCACTCTCGGAAACAAGCCGGCGGTGCTCATGCACGGGCACGGCGCGGGCGTGGTCGGCAACTCGCGGTCCGTGGCTCGCAGCGTCTACCTGCAGTTCGACGCCCGGCTGCAGGCGCAGGCGATGATGCTGGACAGCGAGATCACCTATCTCCCTCCAGAGAAGTGAAGAAATTCCAGGATGTCAGGGGGCCCGCTGCGAGCGCGCCTGGGGGTTGTGGAAGCGCAAGGCAATGGCCGAGAAGCCGTGAGACACCGTTGCCGTGCCACGGGCCGGATCGAACATATGTCCTATGCATTCGAATGTCTGCTCAGCGGCGAAATGGGCGGCATCCACGAACGTCGCCTCTTGGCCGAGGGCAGCCCTCGACCATTGGAAGCTCATTCGGGAAGGTTCAGGACGTCGCCTCGGCTGAACAGCTCGACCCAACGTCTCGAGGCCAGCTTCCACCCTTGGCCGGTGCGCACGAACCGGTCATGATCTTCACCCACCGAATGGCAGGGTCGTCGCCGGCCCCGGCCCCGCCACCATGAATACCGTCAAGAGGGTGGTGCCTTCGGCGGCGTTGGCGCCGTCGGCCACGAAGCGCATGTTTGCGCACACATGCCGAATGGATCGCCACGGCGCAGTCGCAATTAGCTGCCGGCCCCATTCACGGATTGCCTGGCGTCCACGTACGGGCGTACCCACGTCGAGGACGCCGTCGTCCACGTACAACTCGTGCACCGTGTCGGCCCGCCCGTGATCGACTCGCCATGCGTGCTCGGTGACGAGGCGACTGAGCTCCACGTGATCGGTTTCGCTGACGAGCTGCTCCGCCGTCAATCCAGGGTCGCTCTGGGCGGCTGCAAAAGCTGCTAAAGCTAAGGCCACGATTGAGTGAACACCATGCCCCAGACCCAGAAGTCGACCGCGAGCGTGTGGTTTCATTCAGGCATAAGGGAGGTCGAGATGATGAATCTCAGACAACCGAGCCACGCCGTTAGATTCCGAACCTGGATTGTCGCCTTCCGATCGCTTCGCTGATCATCACCCGCGGCGGGGCTTCCGAATTCACCTTCAGTTTGAGAGGAGATCCTGATGAGCGCATCCAGCACAAGCACGACCTCATCCACCAGCGTGTACAAAACCTCCGTGTTCTGGGAACGCTTATGGCTCATGAGCGGCATCCACTTCGTCGTCTTCTTCATCATCGCGTACGTCATCTACGGCTATCAGCCGCAGGTCGGCGCTTCGGCCGACGCACTTGTCGCGTTCTACGACGGCGATCGCACGCGGATCCTGATCGCTGCGGTGTTCTCCGGCATGGCGGTCCTCAACCTGCTGTGGTTCGCGGCGGCGCTCAGGACCTCCTTGGCGGATGCGGGGCAAGACGGTTGGGGCGCGGCGGCGACCGCCGCCAGCGCAGCGGTCGGAGGACTATTCCTCCTGCTCATCACGGTGGGCGCAGCCCTCGCATACTCGATCGCCGGCTCCGGAAATCACGCGCTCACATCGGGACTGAACGACTTCGCGTGGGCCTGCGCCGTGTTGACTTCGTTCCCGCGCGCGATGCTGATCATGGCCGGGACGTTCGGGCTCTGGCGGGCTGGGCTCATCTCGAACGCGCTCTTCGCGGCGGGGGTCGCAGCCGTCGTGCTGGTCTTGCTGGGCGGCACCACGTGGCTGAGCGGTGGATTCTGGGCACCGGATGGCGCCTATTCGCGGTTCGTCTCGCCCATCATCGGCCTGGTGTGGGTCGAAGTCGTGAGCCGAATCCTCTTGGCCCGAAGTCCTGCTACGCGTGCGGCATGGTGAGGCCGACGCTTGCCCGTGACGCAAGCCGCGGGGGGCAGACTCGAAACGACGCCGCAGTGGACCGTGGGCGAGGATCGCAAGCGGTTCGTGGGCACCAGAGGCGAAGACAGTTGGTCTCGCGGCGCTGCGTGGAGCCGTTCACGCGACAGGAACCGTGACCGATACCATCGTCCAATAGAATCACCGCAGCTCAGGCCGTGCCCGCGGCCTTCGGCTCGCGGCAGTCCTATACGCCCAAGCATTTAGCCGAGAAAATCCTCACCTTACGCTCCGCGCTGGAAGGGGAGCGCAAGCAATGCCCAACATTGCGGTGAACCTGACTACCTTGAGCATTGAGCGCTTGCTGACCGGTCGAACGCGGCTCGCAAGGATGTCGGATGTCATATCGAACGTCGGCTTACAGGAAAACTGGACCCCAAGCTCGAACTTCCGCTACTGGCCCGAATTCCGCCGCTGGCGCTGTATTCTTTGGGCTGGCACGAATACTCCGCGTCTTGCGTCACACCCAATCAAAAGAGGCGCGATGGAGCGTTGATTCCTTTGACATACCGCGAGGTTCGCAGGCAGATTCTGCCGTCCTAAGAAATCATCAAATCAGCCACTTGTACCGTTTGCCAACCTCCTTCCCAAGCTAACCGAGTCCCTCCAATCGCACAGCCAGTCTGGGACTAGTCGCGATCGTCGCTTGGTCTCTACTTGAATCTGAACTCGCGGAAAGGCCCGTCTGGCAAAACTTGAGCTCTATACCATTAGTGTGATTTCAGAAGTTTCCTCTTGCGCGCACAGTGAACATACAGAGGGACAAACAAAAGTCTCCGACCAAGTTGGCGGTAGCGTTGGCCCGCAATGCGGGCGAAAACGAGAAGGGAACGACGATGCGATGGACCTCGATTGGGCATACGTTCCGACTGAAGGGCTTCCCCAGCCACAGGGCAGGCGTTCGCCGTTACGCGCGTTTAGTCCAAATACATGCACTGATCTTGTCCGTCTGTACCACGCCACTGGGTGTCGAAGGAAGCGCAGATTGAGGCGAGTGACGGATGCACGTAGTCCACTATGGAAGGTATAGCATGATTGAACGTTGGGTTGAGTGGCCGTCTGGGCGCGACCAATGGCTCGCATTCTGCCTACTCTTTTCTGCGCTCGCGGGATGCGCTTCGCCATCTGGTAGCGGGGCGCGTGTCGAACCGCTGCCGAACGCAGCTTGCTGCACCACCTTTGAGGAGATGAAGTACAGCACCCTCAAGCCGGATGCAGAGACATCCCTCGATTTGCGGAAAGGTTCCCCCGTCTACAGCTTCGATGAGGGACGGAGCTACTTTGCCAGTTTCGATCTGCCGGCGAGTTCTGGGCCCAGGAAGCTAGTGTTCAAGACCTTTATGGGCGGGACGATTTTGCCATTTGCGACTGTAGTGCGACCGTATTTCCTTTTTCTCGACGAGGGGCATAGCCCGATCGGCAAGGTGCAGGATCCACCAGTGTTTAGCGGTTCAGACTTCTTCCGCGGAGTATTCTTCAAGGGCGAGGTCGAAGTGCCGCCAGAGGCAAAGCACGTGATCATTTACACCTCGGACAAGCCAGTCACGCCGTGGACGGTCTACTCAGAGAACGGCATCGCGTGGCCGGCCAAACCGTCGATGACTGGCAACCTTCTTATCAAGGTGAGCAACCCATAACCATGCTTCCAAGATGTACGGCTCGGATAGCCTTTGCCAGAAAGCGCGTTTCTCGATGCGTTTTGCTATCGACCCTGATGCTGGCAGCGTGCTCGACGGCGCCTTCGTACCAGGTACCCTCGGACCAAATGGCCAATGCCGCGCGCATCAGAGGGACCGTCAACATGCAAAGCGGATTGTTCGGCGACTGGTACCACTTCAGCTTACATGCCGTCGACGGAGCTGTAGTCGCCCCGACAGCATTCAGAACATCCGACTCGAAGCCTCGTCCGGTGGAGAGCGGCGAGCACGAGGTAATCCTCGAGTGCCAAGGACGCGAGGACAACGTTTCCTACTCCGCCAGTGTCATGACGAATGCGACATTCCTGCCCGGTTTGACCTACGCCGTGAATGGCAAGATTGCCGTGGACAAGGTGATTTTCTGGATTGAGCGCGACGGAAGCGGAGAAAAGATCACGCAGGAAGCAATCTCGAAACGGGTTCAGGAACGCCCCATGGGAACTGTTTACGTGCCGATCATCGTGCCAAAATAATGAAGTCATAAATCTCCGAGGGGCGCGAAAGGAAAGGCGTCACGGTCCCCAAAGCCTTGATCCTTTAGCTGCGGTGTACGCCACAGCCAGAAATCGGAAAGACTTTCAACTGGCCTCGCAGCGAACGATCGACCACTTCATAGACAGACTGCCTGAGACGCAAGCCACCTCGACACTCAGCCTTTGATGATGTGTATCAGTCGTCGCCTTGTGCATGTGTGCCACATAGGGACGCGAAAGCGCGTTCGCGAGTGACCGTTCTGGAGCGATTTTGCCGAGCGCCCCGACCGGCCGGTTGTGGCCGACAAGAGACTCATGCCAATGGCAACTGTCGACCGCTTCCTGCCCCTCGCTTTTTCCGGAAAGCCGCCATGTCGCAAGAACGAACGTTTAATTCGCTGCCGTGGCGCTGGGTCATGCATTTCGACAGGCTCCTGTCAAGGCCCTCGGAAGCAAACGCGCTCGTGAAAATGCCGCTTCAGTCTGGGTCGTATCACTGGTACGCGCGACGTTTTTCACGGTTTCTTGACGCGAGTTAGTATTGATTGGCATCCGTGAACGATGCGAGTAGGCTGCAGCCCTACCTTGTGTTTGTTCCAGGTGTCGTGTGCATCCGCATAAGGAGGGGCATGTGATCGCGATCAATGTCCAGCATTTCCCGCGGCCGAAAGCTGCAGCGCACCGAGTGGTGGTGCGCTTGGTTCCTACTCTTTTCGTGGGCGTCCTGCTCGGAGTCTTAATCAGCCTGGTCTTCGCGGCACCCAGCCAACCGTCGTCGGCTGCGCAGCGTTGTGAAGCGGGCCACGATCCGCTGGCCGAGTCATGCCTTGCCAGTGGCGCGACACCCAAGATGCGGCCGCAGCGCGGCTTCAAAGCCCGCAAGAGCGCGTCATGACTAGCACGCAGTAAGAATGACCAGCACTTTAACCTGAGGCCGATGCCTGAGGACCTAAAACCAGACCAGTTGGTCGAGGCGATTGAGAACGCCTTCCTCCCCTTAGAGTGTCGCGTAGATTTGTACGATCAGGCTCGCAGACTTGCGCTTAACATCGTCGATATCAACGGCGAGCCGGTTTTGCCTCCGTATTTTTGGCTTGCAAGTCAGCTACGCAAGCATCATCGTCTGCGAGCCAGGATAATTTCGTTGCGTACACGCGTGGAATTGGAAGGCTATACGCTCGAACCGTGGGCGTTTCCAACCAGCTGATTGCCACGGCAAGCTCCGCGTAACCGGGCTTTTTGTTTATTCTTGCCTCATCTGCTCCGCCGTGCGCACTGGCGCGGGATGCGTTCGCCGATAGCATTGTCTATCCTCCTCGCGCCACCCCCGTCGCTGAGGATTTCTTCGGCGTCTTGCGCGATCGCGTTGTGGTGGGTTTGCGCTTCGGTTGTCGTACCGGTTCTGTTGGCGGTATCAGCGCCAGTGAAGCATTCAGCGCGGTCGCCAATGCCGCGTCGCCGCTTATCAAATCAATCCAAGCTAGCTCGTAACCTTTGCGCCGGCCCTTCCGTGCCAGGTGTAAACGCTCTGGCGATATCGTCAGCGTGTACGCTTGGCCATTAATGCTCAACTCCCTCCTGAGGGGACTGTCAAGTTTGGTCGTCAATTTCTTCCCTCGCTAGTTCGGCAAGTCGCCGGCACGATTAGGCAGCGGCAACCGAACTCGAATCGCCCAGATGTCCTTGAGCTTGAACGTTGCCTTCTGATCGACGAGCTTGTCTTTGTTCCAGGGCTCACGGTGTAAGGCGGTGAAAGTGGACTCTTCCATGAATTGGCTCCTCCAAAACAACAATGAGACCCTAAGCTTGCGCGTTGGTGCAACGGGCGGTGTTCGACCCAAAGCAGAAGTTGGCTAGTTCGGGAAGCAGACGTTCCCCTCTCGACATCAGGCGCACCGGCAACCACAGCAACACTTTTCTGCGCCTCCGTTGCCCGGCGAAGTGATGAGCTATTGAAGTGCTGGCAGTCCGCACGCGTCAGGCCAGCTCTTTCATTTTTACCTGCGTCTGCTCCAGCCAGAATTGCATGTCCATTTTGCGATACATCGTGCTGGCGGTTGTGAAGTGCTCTCGTGCTTGCGTCCGCTTGCTCTGCTGGTCGAGCTTGCCCAAGCCAAAGTGACAGTGGGCGACGAGCGGGCGCATGCTTAGCTCGGTGCCCTGCGCGAGTGCGCGCCGGTACGCGTTCCCGGCCTGCTCGTTGTCGGCAGGCTCGTGTGCGTGGACGTCGCCAAGCACCTTCAGGCCCCAGGCTTCGTAGCCTCGTTGCTGTTGGGCGCGCGCCAGGGCCACCGCCTGCTCAGCTTTCTCCCGCGCCTCGGCGACCCGTCCGAGCACAAGGTAGGCCTCGGCCAGGTACGTGATAAACAAAGGAAGCGGGCCCAGAATCCCCATCGCAGTGTTCGCTTCGACCGCTTCCTCCAGCAACGGCACCGCGTCGGCCGCGCGCCCAGACCAGAGATAGGCGGAGCCCAGGGATGCCGCGACGAACGGCATCGCGAAGCGACTCACCGTGCGGCAGGACGCGAGGCCCGGCTCCAGCACCCGGACTGCCGCCCCAAAGTCCCCTTGGCGCAGATTGACGAAGCCGAGGCCACTGCGGGCCCAGACCTCGCTGAGGGGATGGCCAGCGGTCTGGGCGATCCGGAGGCCCTCTCTCGCTGCGGCGATGGCTTCGGCGAACTCTCCCAAGTGAGCCAGGACCACCGCCAGGTTTCCGCGGGCGAGCACCACCGGCAGCGCCGAGAGTCCGAATCGCTCGCCGAACGGCGCGCCCCTGAGGAGGGCGATAGCCGCGTGCTGGCGCTCGACCGCCTGGCGCAGGTTGCCTGCGTACCCGAGCGTGACGCCCAAATAGTAGTTCGCGACGACGCGCAGCCCAAGCTCGCCGACCGCTTCGGCAATAGCGCACGCGCGTTCTCCCGCTTCGATCGCCTTAGCGGGCTCGGCAAGGTAGGTGTAGAGCTGCCCCTGGTGCCCAAGAGCCCACCCGAGCCGCCGCTGGTCCCCGAGCTCCTCCGCCAGCGCGCGCGCCTCGTTCAGAACCTCAACCGTCGGCGCCAATTCGCCGAGCGAGAAGAGGGCGATCCGCTGCTCAAGGCACAGGTCGATACGCTGCTCGGTTCGCTCCCGGCTCTCGGGCAGCTCCCGCAGCGCGGCCCTCGCCTGCTCGAAGTGGGCGAGCGCCTCCCGCAGGGCCGAGCGGTCAAGCGCCCGGGTCCCCGCCTGCAGCCCATACCGGACTGCTTTGTCCCACAGCTGCCCGCGTAGCGCGTGGTGGGTGAGGCGTTCCACATGTTCACTCAGCCGCTCGGCGTAGAGCCGCTCCGTTGCTATCACGATCTGCGCGTGTAGCGTTTTGCGCCGCTCCTGCAGCAGGCTCCCGTAAGTTACCTCATGCGTGAGCGCATGCTTGAAGGTGTATTCCAGGTCCGGGAAGAGCTGCGTCTCATAGAGAAACTCCGCCTCATGCAAATGGGCAAGCCCGCGACGCAGGGTTTCTTCCGGCTGCTGCGCGATTGCCGCCAATAGCGCGTAAGGCACGTCCTTGCCGATCACCGAGGCCGCCTGCAGGAGCTGCTTCTCCTCCGGCGGCAGTCGGTCAATGCGCGCCGCGAGAATGGTCTGTACCGTAGCCGGGACCTGCAACGCGTCCACCGGGCGCATCAGACGATACGCTCCGCGCTCTCCCGACAGCGCTCCCGTCTCCACCAGAGTGCGCACCGTTTCCTCCAGAAAGAACGGGTTGCCCCGCTTCACCAGTATCTGCGTGAGCGGTGCGAGCCCCAGGTCCGGACCAAGAAGTGCGGCCAGCAACTCCTTCGCGCTCTCGGCGGGCAGGCTGTCGAGCCGTAGTTGCGAATACGTGGCCTTGCTGCCCCAGCGGTGCTCGTACTCGGGGCGGTAGTTCACCAGCAGCAGGAGGCGGGCAGAGCCCAGGCTCTCCACTACGCTGTCGAGAAGCGCCTGGGTCTCACCGTCGATCCAGTGCAGGTCCTCGAACATCACGAGCAGCGGTTGCACCTGGCTCTCGCGCAGCAGCAGGCGCTTGACCGCGTCCAGCGTGCGCTGGCGGCGCTGGGGCGGGTCCAGAGCTATCCAGGCAGCATCCTCGACCGGCACATCGAGCAGAGCGAGTAGCGGAGGCAGCAGGGGCTCGAGCGCGCGGTCCAAGCCCAGCACGCGCCCCAGCACCTTGTCGCGCATTTCGCGGTGATCGTCGCGGTCGCCGATCTTGAAGTAGCCTTTCAGCAAGTCGATCACG
>Ga0326726_10003379_pt1 | contig 14647 bp, 13 predicted proteins | sample MHFenrmetagenome_2_FD_207603 | JGI IMG/M metagenome (GOLD analysis project Ga0326726, IMG submission 207603) | Lab enriched peat soil microbial communities from Michigan Hollow, Ithaca, NY, United States - MHF15MN | ecosystem: Environmental > Terrestrial > Soil > Wetlands > Peat | place: USA...
CACCTCGTCCTCGAGGTTCTTCGCGTACGGCATCGGCACGTCATCGCTGGTGACGCGCTCGATCGGCGCGTCGAGCGCGTCCATGCAGTGGCGCTGGATCTGATACGCGACCTCGGCGCCGAAGCCCGCGACCGGCCAGCCGACCTCGACGATCACGCACCGCCCGGTCTTGTTCACGCTCGCGGCCAAGGTCGGGACGTCGAGCGGACGCAAGGTCCGCGGATCGACGATCTCGCACTCGATGCCATCGTGCGCGAGCACCTTCGCGGCATCGAGGCACGTCCACACCATCTTCGACCACGCGATCAGCGTGATGTCCTTGCCCTCGCGCTTCACGTCGGCCTTGCCGAGCGCGATCAGGTGGTCGCCATCCTGCGCGTCGGGGACCTCCCACGTCGTGTTGTAGAGCGTCTCGCCCTCGATGAACACGACCGGGTTGTCGTCGCGGATCGCGGTCTTGAGCAGGCCCTTCGCGTCGTACGCGGTCGACGGCATCACGACCTTGAGGCCGGGGACGTGGGCGTAGAAGCTCTCGAGCGACTGGCTGTGCTGCGAGCTGACCTGCACGGCCGGACCGCCGGGCCCGCGGAACACCATCGGCACGTTGAACTGGCCGCCGCTCATCTGGAAGATCTTCGCCGCGTTGTTCACGATCTGATCGATCGCCACGAGCGAGAAGTTGAACGTCATGAACTCGATGATCGGCCGCAAGCCGACCATCGCGGCACCGATGCCGACCCCGGCGAAGCCCATCTCGGCGATCGGCGCGTCGATCACGCGGCGCTCGCTGAACCGCTGCAGCAGACCCTGGGTGACCTTGTAGGCGCCGTTGTAGTGCCCGACTTCCTCGCCCATGATGAAGACGGTCTCGTCGCGCTCCATCTCCTCGCGCATCGCCTGGTTGAGCGCCTCTCTATAGCTGATGACGCCCACGAGTCACTCCTTCTCCGGCTTCACCACGTACGGGAGGTACTCGTCGGCCGCCGGCGATTCGTCGGCGAACTTCACGGCGTCCTCGATCTCGGCCTTGACGTCGGCCTCGAGCTCGGTGAGCTCGTCCTCGGCCATGCCGAGCGCGGTCAGCCGGGCGCGCGAGCGGTTGAGCGGATCGCGGCGCTTCCACTCCTCGACCTCGTCCTTGGTGCGGTAGAGGCCGGGGTCGCTCATCGAGTGACCGCGGAATCGATAGGTGACGACCTCGACGAGCGTCGGCTCGCCGGTGGTGCGCGCGCGCTCGACCGCCTCGGCGACGCGGCGCTTGACCTTGATGACGTCGTCGCCATCGAAGCGATCGCGTGCCATGCCGTGGGCGAGCGCGCGCAGCGACACGTCCTCGACCGCGAGCGAGCGATACGTCGGCGTGCCCATCGAGTACTGGTTGTTCTCGCAGATGAGCACCACCGGGAGCTTCCACAGCGCCGCGAGCGCGAGCCCCTCGGCGAAGCCGCCGATCGTCGACGCGCCCTCGCCGAAGAAGCACAGCGAGACGCGGCCGTCGCCGCGATACTTCGACGCGAACGCTGCACCGGCCGCGATCGGCACGTGACCGCCGACGATGCCGTAGCCGCCGAGGAAGTTCTTCGACTTGTCGAACAGGTGCATCGAGCCGCCGAGGCCCTTCACGAGTCCGGTCTTCTTGCCGTACAGCTCGGCGAGGATCGGCCGGGCCGCGCAGCCCTTCGCGTACGCGTGGCCGTGCTCGCGGTACGTCGCGACGACGTAGTCCTCGGCGGCGATCGCGGCGATCGCGCCGACGCACACCGCCTCCTGGCCGATGATGAGGTGGAGGAAGCCGCCGATCTTGCCCTGCGAGTACGCCTTGGCGGCGGCCTCTTCCATGCGGCGGATCGCCAGCATCTGGCGGTACAGCGGACGCAGCTCCTCGACCGTGGTTTCGGTGATGGAGGGATCCTCGGCCTCGACGCGCTTCGTGTCGGGGGTGGTCATGGAGACAGTCGCCACGGGGCGAACCCTACCAACCCGGCCAACCGTCGCAAACCCTTAGAGGAACAGATCGAACGTCGCGGTGCCGGTCGTGCCGGTGCCGATGGTGATCGCGGTGTTCTTGTCGAAGTGACCGTCGGCGCCGAGCTCGACCTCGTTGTAGCCGCGCGGCATCTTGTCGACGAAGAACTGGCCCTGATCGCACGGAACCGGCGCGAACCCGAAGGTCTGGACCGAGAATCCACTGAAGTTGATATAGAAGTCGGGCGCCGATGCACAGGTCGTGGCGCTGGCCGGCATGCTCCGGATCGTCCACGTGACCTTCACGGGGTAGACGTCGGCCGCCGGCAGGCACTCGCCGTCGCGCGCGCAGACGTCGCCACCGCCGCAGTCGGCGTCGATCGAGCAGTCGCTGTTGTGGCTCGTCGGGCAGCCGGTCAGGAGCACCAGGACCACGAGTGGAGCGCGCATCAGTACGGCAGATCGATCGTCGCGACGCCGGTGGTGTCGAACGTGGCGGTCGCGCCGCCGCTTCCGTCACCGGCGCGCTCGAGGCCGACCGAGGTGTAAGACGTGGGCAGCTTGTCGACGGTGAACTTGCCCTCGACGCACGGCACCGGCGAGAAGCCGAACGTGGTCTGGCCGTCGTAGAACGTGATGTCGAGGTCCGCCGCGGCCGCGCACGTCGCGGTGGCCGCGGGCTGTTGGTGGAGCGTCCAGTTCACGTGGACGATGCGGACCTGGCTCGCGAGCAGGCACTCGCCATCGCGCGCGCACACGCTGCCGGTCCCGCACTCGCTGTCCAGGTGACAGCCGTACCCGGAGTTGCCACCGCCGCCGCCGACGCCGCTGCCCCAGCCGTCGTAGCCGCCGTAGCCGCCGCCACCACCGCTCGACTGTGTGATGCAGCCGCCCAGTAGACCGAGAACCAGCGGCCACACCCGAGGAGATGCCATGGTTCTAAAATAGCTCATTGCACGTAGATCGGGCTTGCGTAGATCCACGGTCTCTCCACCTCTGCATGTGCGGTGCCGAGGTCCACGAGATAGGGCCCGAGGTGATGGGGGATGATCGAGATCTCGACGCGATAGGCGCCGGGAGCCGACATCGGGGCAGTAAGGGTCGGGCCCGGGCCGGTGGCAATCGTCGTCGCGCCGCCGGCATCGATGTGGATGATCGTGGCGTGGATCTCGGGAGCTGGCAGGCTCGGATCGAGGTCCCGCACGGTCGGCACGGAGACCGACAGCATCGACCCGACGGGTGCGGTTCCGCCGAGCTCGATCGGACCGCCGGCGGCATCGGCGTGGATGTCGAAGCCGACCGGGGTGCCCATCATCTCGAACACCGCGAACAAGCGCCCGGCGCCGAGCGCCGCCTCGACCTGTGCCGGATCTTGCGGATCGCTCACGAGCACGACGTTCGCGAACCACCGCATGACGCGGCGATACGAGTCACCGCGCTCGCCGTCGGCCAGCATGATCGGCAGCGCGTTCTCGTGCGCGTCGCTGCCCGCGGTGACCGGCATGTGATGGCCGTCGGCGAGGAGCTGCGTCCAGCGATCGATCGCGGGCTGGTTCGGCTCGAGGAACGACAGCAGCGCGAGATCGGGCTCGGGGTGACCGGGATTGGTGTCCGCGAACTCGACGGCGGCGGAGATCGCGCCGGCCGGATCGAGCCCGAGGTACGGGCCGCGGATCTTCGGATCGATGTTCGCGTGGAGGTTGTAGACCTCGATGCCGTCGGGGAGCAGCGTCCGCAGCTGATCGATGTCGTGCTGCTCGGTGTGCGCGATCCACGCGAGCCCACCGGCGTCGCGATACGCCTGGATCGCCGCGGCATCGACGCCGTTGTAGATGTCGTGGCGCTGCTGCACCGTGCCCGGCGGATGGCGGTGCATCATCACCGGCATCAGGTCGTTCTCTCCGCCGACGGTGAACGTGACCTGATGGCCGTCGTCGCAGGTGAGGCGCGAGGCGATCTGCTGGCCGCCGGTGTCCAGCACCGGCTGATCGTTGCCGCGCATGTTGAACAGCGTCGTGAACTCCTCGTCGGCCATCGACGCGTCGTGATCGGTGAACGCCGCGAAGTCGATGTGGTCGGCGCACACGGCGCGACGGAGATCCGCGAGGCATGGCTCGTTGGGCGCGCCGGTCGCGTCGCGGGGCATGCCATCGCACGCGTCGTGCGAGTACGGCGAGTGGAGATGGACGATGCCGCGCGCGGGGACGAGGCCGCGCCAGGTCCCCATCACGTTCGCCTCCGGGAGCGTCTTCACCCAGGTCGGCAGCGACGGTGCAGGTGATCCACCGCACGCCGCGACCAGCACGATCCAGCTTGCCCTCATCGGCGCGAATCTATACCCGACCGCGCGACGGTGCACCTAGGATCTCGGTGCGGGGCGTCCCGCCGCGACGGCGCCGCACGTACATCGCGAAGCACACGGCCTGGCCGAGCCCGAAACACGCGATCAGGGCCCACATCGTGACGTGCCCGGAGGTCCCGCGTGATCCGAACACGTCGAGCAAGATCCCGCCGACGAGCGGCGCGAGCGCGATGCCGATCGTCTGTGCGAACCCGACGACCCCGAACGTGCGGCCACGGCGCTTAGGATCCGCGACCTCGGCGATCGCCGTCTGATGCGAGGGATCGAAGATCACCTCCGCGCCGGTGAGCGTCATCATCGCGACGATGCCGCCCGGCAGCCCGGAGGCGAGCCCGATGAGCGCGAAGCCGAGCGCGTCGACGAGCGACGACCACGGCAACGTCGCGGCGATGCCGAGCCGGCGGATCACGGCGAGCGCCGGCAGCTGCAAGCACAGGACGCCGAGGCCGTTGATCGTGTAGAGCACGCCGACGTCGTGCTTCTCGAGGTGGAGCACGTCGGTCATGTAGATCGACATCGTCGAGAACATCTGGGTCTCGAGCAACGCGCACAGGAACGTGCCGGCGAGCAATAGCTTGACGAGCGGGTCCGCGAGCGCGTCGCGCAGCGCGCCGCGCAGATCGCCGGTGTCGGCGGCGGTGGTGGCCGTGCGCGCCTTCACCGGATCGACGATCGTCATCGTCACGAACGCGGCGATGATCATGCCGCCGGCCGCGAAGTAGAACACCGCGCCGTACGGCACGACGAGCGTCAGCGTGCCGCCGAGGGCAGGGCCGATCGCCCAGCCGAGGTTCGTGCCCATGCGCTGGAGGCCGAACGCCGCGATGCGCTGATCGTCGGTGACCACGTCGGAGACCAGCGCGTACGCCACCGGCTCGAAGCAGCCGCGCAGCGACGAGCTGATGATGATGTTGACCGCGAGGCTCCACAGCGGCGCGTCGTACATCACCTGCGTGCCGAGCGCGGCGATGAAGATCGACCGCACGAACAGCGCGCGCGTGATCAGCGGGCGCCGGCCGATGCGATCGCTAAGGTTGCCGGCCCAGGCGTTCGACCACGACTGGCCGAGGTTCGCGGCCAGGCAGATGACGCCGTAGATGACCGCCGGGTAGCCGCGGGTCTCGACGATGTAGATGCCGAGGAACGACATCACGAGCGACAGCCCCATCGTGTTGACGGCACGCGCGAACGCCATGCGCCAGACCCTGGGATCCAAGCTGCGGTACACCCTGACCCTCAGCGTGCTACAAAGCGCGCCGATGCGCACTCGGCTGGAACGATCCTACCGATTCGAAGCAGCACACTTCCTGCCCAAGGTGCCGCCCGGACACAAGTGCGCGCGCATGCACGGGCACAGTTACCAGATCCTGGTCGTCATCGAGGGCGAGGTCGATCCCGAGCGCGGCTGGGTGATGGACTTCGCCGAGATCGATGACCACGCCGGTCCGCTCGTGAAGCAGCTCGATCATCAGATCCTCAACGAGATCGACGGGCTCGCGAACCCGACGAGCGAGCTGCTCGCGGTGTGGTGGTGGCAGCAGCTGCGCCCCGGCCTGCCGCAGCTCGTCGAGATCGTCGTGTCCGAGACCGAATCGTCCCGCTGCGTGTTTCGGGGGTGATCGTGGCCAAGAACCTTCGCATCGTCACGCTGAACTTCTGGGGCACCGAGGCGCCGCTCGACCGCCGGCTCGCGCTCGCCGTGCGCCAGCTGCGCGCGCTCGATCCCGATGTCGTGTGCATGCAGGAGGTGAAGCCGCACGCCGGCCAAGGGATGACGACGGCGCACGTGATCGCGAGGGAGCTCGGGATGAACGCGCATTACGCCGTCGCGACGATGTGGCAGGCCGGCGAGCACGGCCAGTCGACCGCCGGTGAGGAGGGCCTCGCGCTGGTGACGAAGATGCCGCTCGTCGAGCAGCGCGTGCTGCCGCTCCCCGACCCGCACCCGAGCGACTCGCGGATCTTGCTGTCGGGACGGGTGCCGACCCCCGGTGGTCCGATCTGGATCCACACCACGCACCTCCACTACCGCCTCGACGATGGCCTCGCGCGCGAGCATCAGGTCGACGCGATCGACGCGGCGATCCGAGCCTGCGGTCGCGGCAACCACGACGCGCCGCAGATCCTGTGCGGCGATTTCAACGCGACGCCGGACTCCGACGAGATCCGCTTCCTGCGCGGCCTGACCACGCTCGCGAACCGCCGCACGCACTTTCAGGACGCGTGGCTGCGCCTGCACCGCGAGCCCGACCCCGGCGACGGCCCTGCCGAGGGCATCACGTGGTCCGCGGAGAACGAGCTGACGCGCCCGCTGCGCTCGCTCGACATCGATCGCCGCATCGACTACGTGTTCGTCACGAGCCGCAAGAAGGACGGTCGCGCCACCGTGCACGACTGCCGCGTCACGCTCACCGAGCGCGAGGATGGCATCTGCGCGAGCGACCACTTCGCGGTCGTCGCCGAGATCCAGGTCGTCCCGAACTGACGATTAGCGCCGCTTCGCGGCTTCCTTCGAGCGCCGCTCGCTTCTCCGGACCGGCTCACTTCGTCGGCAGCGCTGCTTCGACCGCGGCGATCACGGTCGGATCGTCGGGCTTCGTGCGCGGCGAGAAGCGCGTGATCTTCGTGCCGTCGGCGCTGACCACGAACTTCTCGAAGTTCCACTGGATGTCGCCGGCCTTGCCCTGCGCATCGGCGATCGGCGTGAGCGCCTTGTAGATGTCGTGGCGCTTGTCGCCGTTGACCTCGATCTTCTCCATGATCGGGAACGTGATGCCGTAGTTCGTCGCACAGAAGGTCTGGATCTCTTCGGGGTTGCCGGGCTCCTGGCCGCCGAACTGATTGCACGGGAAGCCGATCACGGTGAAGCCCTTGGCTTCGTACTTCTTCTGCAGCGCCTCGAGCGTGGCGTACTGCGGCGTGTTCCCGCACTGCGACGCGACGTTGACGAGCATCAGCGCCTTGCCCTTGTACGCGGCGAGGGTGGTCGGTTGCCCCTTGAGGGTGTTGATCGCGGCATTCCACATCGGGTCGAGCTCCTTGGTGACGGTGACCGGCGGCGGCGCGGTGCCAGGGCCGGGAAGCTTGGCGGGATCGAACATCTCCGCCGTCTTGCCCTGCTCGACGCGGGGCGCTGGCATCGGATCGTGCGCGGGCTCTTTCGCGGGCTTGCCGCAGGCGGCCGCGAGGGTGGCGAGCAAGGCGAGCTTCAGCATCGCGGAAGACCGTACCTCACGAGAGCGGGGCGGTGTATCGTGAAGTGGTGCGTCTGATTTTGGTGCTGGTGGTAACGGGGTGTGGCTTTTCGCCGGCGCCGCCGTCGGGTTCCGTCTCCGATGGTGGGCTGTCGGGTGAGGCGGGCGCGAGCGATGCAAAACAGTTTCTCGATGCCGCGCTGTGTCCGGACGACGATGGCGATGGCGTGTGCAACGCGGTCGACACGTGGCCGTGCGGCGCGATGCCGGACGCGCTCGGTGCCCAGCTCGCGATGACGGCGAACGGCGGCGCGACGTCGTTCACGCTGAGCATGATCGACGTCAACGCCCAGGGCCGGTACGTGGTGGCGGCCCCGAACGCGACGGTCTCGGTCCACCTCCACTACGCGATCACGGACAGCGCGTGCGCGAGCAGCTGCGTCGATCAGCTCGAGATCGGGTGGGCCGCGCCGGGCAATCGCACGAGCTGCGTGTTCGACAACAGCGTGCCGGATCCGGGCGGTTCGGCCGGCAACGTCACGACCGCGACGATCAAGCTGCCCGCGATGGCCGGCGTCTACGACATCCGCGCGAACATCGGCCAGAACTACTCGTGTACCTACCAGGGCGCGAGCACGTGGTGGGGCACAGCCCCGGGCACGACCCGCACGCTGGCGAAGGTTTGCGTGCACTAGGCGGGGTTTGGGTGTAGCTACTGGGGCTTCCCGCCATGCGCCACCTCTACGCCGACTTCATCGATCGCGTCGCCAAGCCGGCGCGATACCTGGGCGGCGAGTACCAGTCCGTCGTCAAGGCCGAGGCCGATGCGCGCGTGTGCCTGGGCTTCCCGGATGTCTACGACATCGGGATGTCCCACCTCGGCACGAAGATCATCTACTCGCTCCTCAACCGCGTCCCGAACATCGCGTGCGAGCGCGCGTTCGCGCCGTGGCTCGACATGGAGACCGAGCTGCGCGCGCGTAACCTGCCGCTGGTCTCGCTCGAGAGCCAGCGCCCGCTGTCCGAGTTCGACGTGCTCGGGATCTCGCTGCAGTACGAGCTGACGTACACGAACGTGCTCACGCTGCTCGAGCTCGGCGGTATCCCCTTGCGCGCCGCGGATCGCGCCTCCGACGCGACGCTCGTCCTCGTCGGCGGCCCCACCGCCTCGCACCCCGAGCCGATGGCGCCGTTCATCGACGCCGCGTTCCTCGGCGAGGCCGAGGAGGTCTTGCCCGCGCTCGTGCTCGCGTGGGCGAAGCTGCGCACCGAGATCCGCGCCGGCTCGCGCACGCGCCTCGATGCGCTCGCCGAGCTCGCGTCGCGGTTTCCGGTCTACGTACCGGCGCTGTACGAGACGGTGATCGACGACGCGACCGGCATGGTCGTCGTCGGCAAGCCGCTCGATCCGCGCGTGCCGGCCCGCGTGCAGCGCGCGATGGTCGCCGACCTCGACAAGTATCCGTTCCCGGCCGATGCGCCGGTGCCGTACGCGGAGGCCGTGTTCGAGCGCGCGTCGGTCGAGATCGCGCGTGGCTGCACCGAGGGCTGTCGGTTCTGCCAGGCGGGCATGATCTATCGCCCGGTGCGCGAGCGCTCGCCGGCGTCGATCGCGGAGTCGTTGATCGGCGGCGTCGAGCGCGCGGGCTACGACGAGACCGGGCTCACGTGCCTGTCGACCGCGGACTTCTCCAGCATCACGCCGCTCGTCAAGCAACTCGCCGGCGAGCTGCGCAAGCGCGGCGTGTCGATGTCGGTCGCGTCGCTGCGCGCGTACGGGCTCAACGAGGATCTGCTCGACGAGCTCGCGCTGACGCGGATCAGCGGCCTCACGTTCGCGCCCGAAGCCGGGACGCAGCGCATGCGCGACGTCGTCAACAAGAACGTCACCGAGGCGCACATCGAAGAGAGCTCGCGCCGCGTGTTCGCGCGCGGCTGGCACCGGCTGAAGCTGTACTTCATGATCGGCCTGCCGACCGAGGAGGATGACGACGTGCGCGGCATCGTCGACACCGGCTGGCGAATGCTGAAGATCGGCCGCGGGCTGATCGGCCAGCGCGCCGAGGTCACGGTGAGCGTCAGCTCGCACGTGCCGAAACCGCACACGCCGCTGCAGTGGTGCGCGCAGGACTCGCTCGACGAGATCGAGCGCAAGCAAGCGATCCTGCGGCACACCGCGGGTCGCGATCGTGGCCTGCGCCTGAAACACCACCACAGCGGCATTTCGTTCATCGAGGGCGTGCTCGCGCGCGGCGATCGCCGGCTCGCCGACGTGATCGAGTCCGCGTATCGCGCCGGGTCGCGGTTCGATGGCTGGGACGAGGTGTTCGATCTCGCGCGCTGGCAGCGCGCGCTCGCCGAGCATGGCGTGGATGTGAACGCGTACCTCGGCACGCGTCCGGTGACCGCGCGCCTGCCGTGGGATCATCTCGACGTCGGCCTCGAGGACGGGTTCCTGCTCGGCGAGTACCGCAAGGCCCTCAAGGGCAGGGCATCGCCGCCGTGCGGCAAGGTCGCCGGCATGCTCATCCACCACACGAACCTCACCGACGCCGCGCCCGACAAGCGCCGGCTTGTCTGTTACGACTGCGGCGTCGCGTGCGATCTGTCGAAGATGCGCGACGATCGGCTGGTCGCGCTGAAGAGCCTCGGCGCGATCGAGCGACCTGCGTCGCGCGAGGTCCCGGCGGATGCCGGCGCCGAGCTGATCGATGTCTCGGAGCGCGGCGGTGGATCGCCGGCGGAGCGTGGCGGCGATCGCGAGACCGAGCGTGCCGAGCGCGTGCGCCTCAACGGCCATCGCGGGGCCGGCGCGCCGTACTCGACGTACCGGCTGCGGTTCGCGAAGCTCGGCCGCGCGGCGTACCTGGGTCACCTCGATCTCGTGCGGCTGATCGCGCGCACGCTGCGCCGCGCCGACCTGCCGCTCGCGATGACGCGCGGGTTCTCGCCCAAACCGCGGCTCGTGTTCGGACCGGCACTCGGGCTCGGCGTGCCGAGCCTCGGCGAGCTGATGGACATCGATCTCGAGCACGCCCCGCGCGGCCTGCGGACGTGGGAATTCGCCGACGGCATGGAGCGCGTCGAGCTCGGACCCGACGAGGTCCGCGATCGGCTCGCCGCGGTGTGCCCACCAGGTCTCGAGATCCAGGACTGCCGCATCGTGCGGCTCGCCGGGCATCCGCTCGCGAAGAACCCCGACCTCGGGCTCGGCAAGCTGATCCGGGCGGTCGATGTGGTGATCCGCCCCATCGCCGATGGCATCGCCTACGACGCGGCTCGCCTCGAGCGTATCGCCGCGGCGTTCGTCGCGAAGCCGACGTGCGTCGTCGCGCGCGACAAACGATCCATCGACGTGCGCGCGCTCGTCACCGACGTGTCGGTGATCGCCGACGACGCGGCGACGCGATTGTGCGCGGCGCTCGACTGGCCGGCCGCACCGGCGCTGATCCGCGCTCGCGTGAGCGCGACCGCGGAGGGGTCGGCGAAGCCGAGCGAGCTCGCGCGCGCGTTCGGGGTGTGGGGCTCGGACGAGCCACGCGCGGATCACGCCCTGGTGGCACGGCTCGGGGTGGTCGATCTCCTGCCGGGCGCTGCCAGCGATCTCCGCGTCGCGTTGTCCGCCGACTGACGTCTTCCGCCTGTTGCCGTCCTCTATAGTGGGCGCGGGGAGTGGTTCGACCGCTAATGGGGACAATGACGCGCTGGTTGTTGGTGCTCGGGCTGCTCTCCTCCGGAGGCGCGTGCTCGTTCGCGTTGACGGGCCCCGATGCGAAGGCGCCGAAGTCGAGGGCTCCGGGCTGCGACACCAGCAAGACGTTGGTCGTGCTCGACATGGTCGCCGCGACCATCGCGGGGGTGTCCACGCTCGCGGCTGGTGCCAACCATGGCACCGACGCGCTCGCGCCGGGCTTGATCACCGCGCTGTTCGCGGGCTCCGCGCTCCACGGCAACAGCGTGGTCCAGTCATGCCGGCGGGCGAACGACGAGTACCTCGCGCGGGCGACCCCGACGGCGAAGCCACCGCCGGCGATCGCCGAGGAATCCGCCGACGAGGATCGACCGCCACCACGCGTGCCGCCGGCCAAGACGGCCAAGCTGAACCTCCGGCCCGAACCCGCGGAGCCGGTGGCACAGGAGGCGCAGCCCGAGCCACCGCAACCACCGGTGCAGGTGCCGAAACAACCAGCGCAGGCACCGCCCAGACCGGTGCCGCCGCCGATCGAAGTGTGGGTCGATTTCTGGAAGGAGATCCGGTGATGCGTGCTGTCTTGGTATGTCTTGCAGTCGTCGCGAGCCTGGCGCAGCGGGCTCATGCGGACGACGAGATCGTGCGCGGCTCGGTCGTGCGCATCGAAGCGAAGGAGATCTACGTCAACCTCGGCAGCGCCCGCGGCGTCGTCGATGGTGCGGCGCTGCGGATCAAACGCACGATCACGCTGCATCACCCGGTGACGCACGCGGCGATCACCGACTGGGTTCCGATCGGCTCGGCGAGCGTGACGCAGGCCGGCAGCGTGATGTCGCGCGCCGTCGTCGGCGACCTCGTGACCGACATCAAGGTCGGCGATGTGGCCGAGGTGCTCGTCGATCGCCCCGACGCGGCGAGGCCGGCGCCCGATCACCCGGCACCGGCCGCGCCGCCGATCGATCCCGCGACCGCCGCGGTGCTCGGCGAGCTCGCCGCGCAGGCGAACCAGTCGCTCGACGTGCGGATCGCCGGCTGGGAGCACTACCTGTCGGCCAACCCGAGCTCGCAGTATGCGATCGCCGTGCGTCGCGACCTCGAGACGTTGCACGAGCTGCGCGATCAGATGCGGCCGCCGAACGCGGCTCGCGGTTCCGAGACGATCGCGACCATCGAGTCCAAGGCGCCCACGGTGGCTCGCCCGCACACGCCGATCCCGCTCGTGTTCGTGCTCGATCAGCCGGAGCGCGTCGCGAGCGCGTACCTGCACTATCGACCGCACGACGCGCGGACGTACCGCCGGCTGTTGCTCGTGCGCGAGCACGACATCTACCTGCGCGGCACGCTGCCGGCCGAGGTCGTCGCGGCGCCCGGTGTCGATTACTTCGTCGAGGTCTCGACCCCGACGGGGCGCAGCGGGCTCGCGCTCGCGTCACCCGCCGAGCCGATCGCCGTCGAGGTCAGCTCGCCACCGCTCCTCGATCGCTTCGGGTCGACGCCGGGCCGGTCGTCGGTGCGGCTCACCGCCGACGCGCTCGACTTCCAGACGCTCGACACGCGCGCCGGCGATCACACCGATCACATGGTCGTGGCGAACGTCGACTTCACGTATCGCATCGCGAGTCCGGTCGAGAGCATCGGCGTCGGCTACGGCGTGTACGCGGGCACGGGCGGGTTTCGCGACGCGACCTGGACCGCGACGGACGCGGCGCCGACGTCCGGCTTCCAGTACGGCTATGCCGATACCGAGGTCGGCGGCCACGTCGATCACGTGCACGTGTCGGTCGGCGGTCAGCTGATCGCGGGCGTCGGCAAGACCGGGTTCGGGCTCGGCGGCGAAGGTCGGTTCCGGATCGGCGAGCGCGATGGCACGAACCTCGTGTTCGCGGCGCGCACGATCGATCAGGTCGGATTTCTCTCCGACATCCGGTTCACGACGTGGCCGGTGTCGAGACTCGGCGTCGGCGTGTCGGTCGGCGCGACGAACCAGCCCAACCGCGGCGATGTCGCTGCCAAGCTCGGCACCGAATTCGAGATCGCGGCGCTCCGCAACATGTCGCTGATCGTGCGCGGTTCCTGGCAGGGTCGCAGCACCGAGCACGGCGGCCTCGGCGGTGGCGGCGGGGTGGCGTTCACGTGGTGAGGACTCCAATGAAGCTTGCCGTCATTTGTCTCGTTCTCCCGCTGGCGGTCGGCACGGCCGCGGCCGAGACCATGCGTCACGTGCCGCCCGCGGAGGCCGAGGCCGGCACCGCGATCGAGCTCGTCGCCGAGGCCTCCGCGACCACGCCGACGCTCGTCGCCCACGTGCGCACCTCCGGGGCGACCACGTTCGCGCCGATCGAGCTCGTCCGGCGCGACGAGCTCCACTGGATCGCGATCGTGCCGGCGACCTCGGTCGTGCCGCCGGGGCTCGAGTACTTCATCGACGCAGGTGGTGCGCCGGTGTTCGCGTCGCCCGAGTCGCCGCACACGGTATCGGTGCGCCTCACCGACGAGGCCGAGCGCAAGGGGCGCGACATGCTGCGCAGCAACGCGCGCCGATCGCGGATCCACGTGATGGGCGAATGGGTCGACTACGGCACCCGCACGATGGGGACCCAGCAGCTGCCGGATCACTACTACCGCCTCGATGGCGACTTCGCGTACCGGCTGTGGGCATACCCCCTCGAGGAGCTGCGCGTCGGGTACACGCGCCTGATCGGCGAGACCGCATCGACGGCATGTCCGACGGGCAGCACGACCTGCGAGGCCGGGTTCAAGGTCGGAGGCTGGTTCGAGCTCGGCCTCGCGCCGATCGAAGGCATCCGGTTCGATGGCCGTATGATGGTGATGGCGACCGGAAATGGCTTCGGGATCGGCGGACGAGGCGAAGCGAGGCTCGGCGAACGCGATGCAAGCCACGTCGCGATCGGCGTCGAGTCGATCCAGGACATCGGCACGAGCGGCTTCTTCCGCCTCGGCTGGGGCACGGTGCCGACGTTCCCGATGACGGCGACGGTCGAGATCACGAACCTGCCGGCGCCGGATCGATCGACCGGGGTGCGGCTGTACTACGACCTCGCGCACGACTTCGGTCAGGGCGTGCGCGTCGGGGTGCGCGTCGGGTATGCGGCGCGCGTGCAAACCGTCGCGGGCTTCACCGGTGGCCTCGGCGCCACGGTGGACTTCTAGGAGGCTCGATGCGGATCCCGCTCATCATCCTGTTCATCTCCGCACCGGCATTCGCCGATCGTGCCGAGCCCGTGGTGCTCGCCGTCGATGGCAAGGACATCTTCGTCGACCTCGGCGCGAAGGACGGCGTCGGCGCCGGCGCCGAGCTCGAGCTGCTCCACGAGATCGTGGCGAAGGACCCGACGACCGGCCAGACGCTCCACGATCGGTTCGCGCTCGGCACGCTCGCGGTCGCGAAGAGCGGCGATGGCATCAGCGTCGCGC
>Ga0326726_10003381_pt1 | contig 14645 bp, 10 predicted proteins | sample MHFenrmetagenome_2_FD_207603 | JGI IMG/M metagenome (GOLD analysis project Ga0326726, IMG submission 207603) | Lab enriched peat soil microbial communities from Michigan Hollow, Ithaca, NY, United States - MHF15MN | ecosystem: Environmental > Terrestrial > Soil > Wetlands > Peat | place: USA...
GCGGTCATTCAGGAGGAGAGACAGCGAACCCGCTCCGGCGCCGCCGCCGCCCGCCGCGAGCGTGACGCGAACGTCCACCGTGTCGCCTGCCACCACCGCGCGGGGCGCGTCGATCGAAACCACACCCAAATCCCGCCTTGGCGGATGCTTGAGGACGATGAGGCGCGACCCGGCGGGCAGCGACGCCAACGCGTCGGGGTCGTCCACCTCGCCGTCGGTGATGACGAGCAATGGGTGTCCGGCGCCAAGCGCGCGTTCCACGACCGGCCGCAAGCGCGTCGTCGGATCCGACGGCGGCCCGGCGGTGTCGCCGCGGCGGATAGAGTCGCCGAACACGAAGACACTGTCCGCGTCGCCGCCCCGCTTGGCCCGCCTCAGCGAGTCGCGCGCGGCGCGCCACGTGGTCGAGTCGTCGCGAACCATGCTCGACGAAACGTCGAGCGCCGCCCAGGACGGGGCCGGCGCGGCGAAGCCGAGCGGAGCGTCGAGGATCAGCGCGACGACCAGCGCGACCACGCTCGCGCGAAGCAACGCGGCGAGAGCGGTGAACGCCCCTCCTGCGCGGAGATCGCGAACGCCGTATTGAACGAGCGCGACGACAAGGCCGGCGCCGACCGCGATCAGCCAGGCTGACATGCCGCGAAAGCTAACGGTCGCGACCCGACTGGCCCGTCGTCAGCGCAGTGCGAGCTTCGCTACGCTTCAAAGCGAATCGCGCCGGCCAAGGCCAGCGCGAGGGGGCATTCAGTGCGATCCGGACGGCCGCCGGCTTCAATCCATCTGCCGACGAATGAACGTCGGGATCTCCATGTCCGTGACGTCCTGCGGCGCGCGCTCACTGACGGAGCCGGGGCGGGCCGAGCGCGTGGCATCGGTAGAACGGTTGACCGTGCCCGCGCCGCCCGTGCCGGCGACGCGCGTCGGACGAGTTTGTGGGAACTGGATGACCGGAGATCCCGTGCTCCTCGTCATCGTCGACGGAATGGCAACCTCGGCGCTGCGTCCCATCGGCATATTCAGCGCGCGATCGAACCCGGTGGCGATGACGGTGACCCGAATCTCACCCTGCATCGCGGGTTCGTGGACTGCGCCGAAGATGATCTCGGCGTCGTCGCCGACGGCGTCGTGAATGATCTCGTTGATCTGATGGACCTCGCCCAGCGTGAGGTCGGCGCCGCCGGTGATGTTCACCAGGACGCCCGTCGCGCCCGAGACGCTCACATTGTCGAGCAACGGCGAGCTGATCGCCTGCTGCGCCGCCTCCATCGCCCGGTTCTCGCCCCGGCCGATGCCCGTGCCCATGAGGGCGGACCCGCCCGCCTGCATGACCGTTCGCACATCGGCGAAATCGACGTTGACGAGACCTGTGACGCTGATCAGCGACGAGATGCCCTGGGTCGCGTGGAGCAGAACCTCGTCGGCCTTCTTGAGGGCGTCCTGGAACGGAATCCCCTTTCCAACGACGGCGAGTAACCGTTCATTCGGCACGACGATCATCGTGTCGACGTTCTTGCGCATGTCGGTGATGCCCTGTTCGGCCTGCCGCATCCGCTTGCGGCCCTCGAACAAGAAGGGCTTGGTGACGATTCCGACCGTCAGGGAGCCGGCCTCGCGGGCGAGCTCCGCGATGATCGGCGCCGCCCCGGTGCCCGTCCCGCCCCCCATGCCGCAGGTAATGAACACGAGATCGGCGCCGATCAGGCACCGGGCGACTTCGTCTCGGTTTTCCTCGATCGCCTGGCGCCCGATTTCCGGCCGCGCCCCGGCGCCCAGACCGCGCGTAAGTTTTTTGCCGATTTGGACTTTGACGTCGGACTTCGACGAGAGGAGCGCCTGGGCGTCGGTGTTCACCGAGATGAACTCGACCCCCTCGAGGTGCTCGTCGATCATCCGGTTGACGGCATTGCCACCGCCCCCGCCGACGCCGACAACCTTCATGCGGGCGTTCTGTGTCGCGCTCTCTTCGAACTCGAAGATCATTGCGAACGGTCCGTACGTCGAATGTGGACGAGTCGACTCAAGGAAGGAACGACTGGACGACCATACGTCGAGCGCCGGGACGCGGCTCATCGGGCTCGCAAACGCTCGCGCAATATAATGCTTTCTGCCGTTCCGACTACCCCTTTTGACGACGCCCCCTCGAATTCTTCACGAAGAATAGCGCTTCGACTTTTCCACAACCGTGACCGGCGTGACACAAATTTGATGCGCCGCGTCGCCCGGTGACGGTCCACCCCGCCACGCTTCGCGAATTCTGATTCGAGTCCTAGAAAAAGTCCTGCAGCCAGAACTTCAGCTTGGCTGTGATCCCCTCCATCCCCTTGCCGATCGGCGTCCGCCTCGCGCTGGTGGTAACCGCGCCCAGCGCGACCCGGTTGGCGCCGTACTGCGCTAGCCCCACCACGGTCGCGAAGCGCGGCGCGTCCACCGTATCCACTAGTCCCCCGACATTCTGGGTCGGAACGCCGACACGCACGCCCGTGCCGAACACCTCGTTCGCCAGCTCGGCGCTCCCCGGCATCGCCGCCGCGCCGCCGGTCAGCACGACCCCCGCGCTGAGCTTCCCGGCAAAGCCCGCCGCCGCGATCTCCCGCTGCACGAGCTCGAACACCTCGTCCATCCGCTGGTGGATGATGTGCGCCAACAGCTCGCGGGGAATGTGGCGTTCTCCCTGCGCCGCCGTGCTCGGCAGCTGAATGACGTCGCCGGGGTCGACCAGCGGCTCGTAGGCACAACCGAAGCGCTCCTTGAGGCGCTCCGCGTCCGCCTGTGTGACGCCGAGCCCGTGCACGATGTCGCGCGTGACGTTCTTTCCGCCGAAGCGAATCGTCCCGATGTGGCGGATCTTCCCTTCGTGGAAGATGGCGAGCTCGGTCGTGCTCGCCCCCATCTCCACGTGGGCGACGCCGAGCTCTTTCTCGTCTTCGGTCAGCACGGCGAGCGCGGCGGCCAACGGTTCTAGAACCAGCTCCCGGAGCTTGTACCCGGCCCGCTCGATCGAGCGGCGGAGATGGATCGGCGGCGAGTTCCCGATCGTCACGAGGTACATCTCGGTCTCGAGCCGCGTGCCCGTCATGCCGATGGGATCGCGGATCCCCGCGTTCCGGTCCACCGTGTATTCCTGGGGAATCGCGTGGAGCAGCTGGCGGTCCGGCGGAATCGCCTGCGCCCGGGCAACTTCGTTTACGCGCTCGACGTCCGAGGCTGTGATCTCATCGTGGCTGATCGCCACGATCCCCTTGCTCGTCATCGTCTCCGCGTGCTCGCCCGCGATCCCGCAGAACAGATCCTCGACCTCGACGCCGGCCATCCGCTCCGCGTCCTCGACCGCCTTCTTGATCGAGTTCGTGGTCTCCTCGATGTCGGACACGACGCCCTGGTGCACTCCGGTCGTCCGCGATTGGCCGACGCCCAGCACCTTGATCGTCGGGTGCTTGGGCAGATCGCCCTGCACTTCGGCGATGATGGCGGTGGTCTTGGCCGACCCGATGTCGAGTCCCGCGACGAGGCGTTCGGAGTTCATGGCAGTCTGGCGATCACTTGGTCACGGAATCGGAGATCGATTTCCGTTGCGCGCAGTTGTTTCTTCGCGAGGTCCTGCTCGACCGGTTCGATGTCGCCGAGGCGCGTCAGGGTGAGGTCGTCGTTCGCGCGCACCGTCTCGGTCGGCGACGCGACAGAGCCATTCGACTTGAGGTCGAACGCGATCTCGCCGTGACCCGGGCGGCGGGCGGCGCTCACGCGCGCGTACATCGCCGGCATCTGCGCCCGCATGACGCCCAGCAGCTTGAGCAGCGGGACGTCGCGCTCCATCAACACGGGGGCGTCCACAGCCACGCGCGTCGGGTCGATCGGCAGCGCGGTGCCGCGATCGTCGTACGGACGAAGTCCGCCCGGCGCGGAAACGAGCGCCACGGGCACTCGTTCGACGATCTCGACGACCAGTGTTCCCGGCAGCTTTCTGCGAACATTGGCGCGCGCCACCCCCGGGTATTTCTCGACTCTGGAGACGAGCGGTTCGGTTGCGTCCCAGACAGACGCCAGGGTATCGACGTTCAGCCGCGCGATAATGTCACTCGGCGCCAAGTATCGCGCGCCGACGATCTCCACGCGCCGAACGCGATAGAAGGTCATGCGTCGAAGGATGAGGGGACCCCAGAACGGCGCGGACGCGAGCACCGCAGCGAGGCCGGCCGCTCCGATCGCGAGCTTGGTTCGCGTCATCGGCGAACCTCCGCGCGCGGATGCGCGAGCTCGTCCAGGAGCGCGGGTCCCACCTTCGTGACGTCGCCGGCGCCGACCGTGAGCACCACGTCGCCGGGAGCGACCCGGGCGGCCAGAGCGCCCGCGAGCTCCTCGCGCGTCCCACGCCACGCCAATGGTCCACCCACCGCCGTGAGCGCTTCTGCGACGAGCCCCGACGTCACTCCCTCGATGGGTCGCTCGCGCGCCGGATAGATCTCGGTGAGAAAGACCGCGTCGGCCGCGGCGAGCGCGGACCCGAATTCGCGAGCGAAGTCGCGTGTCCGCGTGAAAAGGTGCGGCTGAAACGCGATGACGATTCGCCGATCCGGGAACGCCGCCCGCGCGGCGGCGAGCGTCGCCGCGATCTCCGTCGGATGGTGCGCGTAGTCGTCGATGACCAGCACGCCGCCGCGCTCGCCCAGTCTCTGGAACCGCCGCTCCGCACCGGTGAACGAGCCGAGCCCCTTCGCCAGGTCGGCGAAGTCGGCGCCGAGCGCGAGCCCGCTGCCCAGTGCGGCCAGCGCATTCAACACGTTGTGCTGCCCCGGGACGCTCAGCTGAACGCGGCCGAGCAGATCGTCGTCGTAGACGACGTCGAAGCTCGACGTGCTCGCGTGCGATTCGATCCGGCGAGCGACGAGCCGCGCGTCGCGCGACGTGATGCCATAGCGAATGATTTCCGTCGTGCTCGGCGTAGGGAGCTTGTTCGCTCGCGCGTCGTCGGCGCACAGCACGATCGTCCGCGCGCCGCGCACGAATTGGGCGAACGCCCGCTCGATGTCGGCGAGGTCCACATAGATGTCGAGATGGTCCGCCTCGATGTTCGTGACGACGGCCACCGTCGGTGAGAGGGCGAGAAAGGAGCGGTCGTACTCGTCCGCCTCGACGACGTAGAGCCGCTCGCCGCCGGCGAGGAGATTTCCTTCCCACGCCGCCACCCGCCCGCCCACGAGCGCCGTCGGTTCGCGACCAGCGGCCGCGAGGGCGACGGCGGTCATGACCGTGGTCGTCGTCTTGCCGTGCGTTCCGGCGATGCCGACCAGCTCGCGGCCCGAGGTGACTTCTCCCAGGGCCTCCGCCCGACGTATCACCGGCACGCCAAGCTCGCGGGCGCGCACGAGCTCGGGATGTGCCTTCGGCATCGCAGACGTCACGACGAACGCACGTGCGCCTTCCGCGTGAGCGGGATCGTGAGGCCCGACATGGACGCCCAGTCGAACGAGGTCGCCCGCCCCCTCGGGATTCGCATCGCACCCCGTGACATTCGCGCCCCGCCGGATGAACAGCTCGGCGAGCGCGCTCATACCGGCTCCGGCTATCCCGACAAAGTGAATCGGACGCGCGTCGTGGGGATCGAGGAGAGGCATGTCGTCGAGGGGCAATATAGAAACCGGTTCAACCGGCTCACAACGAGTCGAGCAGCGCGATGATGCGGCGTGCGATTTCGGCGGCTGCGTCGGGGCGTGCGCGAGCGCGCGCCGCGGCAGCCAGCCGTTGAAGGTCGGCGGGCCGATCGAGAACCGATCGAACCGTGGAGTCGAGGCGTTCCGCGGTGAGCTGAGCTTGCGGAAGAAGTATGGCGGCGCCCGCGCGCTCGAGCGTCGCGGCGTTGACGGTTTGATGATCTGCCGCTGCCGTCGGGAGCGGGATCAGGACGGCGGGAATGCCCCAGGCGAACAACTCGGCGGTCGTCATCGCGCCTGCCCGCGCGATCGCGAGATCGACCGCGGCGTATGCGTCGGCGATCGGAGCGAGGTAGTCGCGCACGCGAACGCGCGACGACTCCCGGCTCTTGAATTCACCGAACGATCCGCGGCCCGTGCCCCAGATGAGCGACACGGAATCCGGGAGACCTCGATCGATCCACTGCGCCACGGTGCGGTTGATGGCCAGCGACCCCTGACTCCCTCCGTACACGAGGACGACGTGTCCCTCGGTCGGGAGGTTCCACGACTGGCGAGCCGCGGTGCGATCGGGACGCGGGGACGGCGGCGGCTCGATCGGCGCCCCGGTGTCGATCAGCGAGCCCGGATGGTGCGCATGCAGCGCCTGTGCCGCCTCCGGAAAGCTCAGATACATCTCGCGAGACCATCGGCTGAAGGCGCGTGCGGTCAAACCCGGGTGGCTGTCTCCGGCCTGCTGCACGATCGGAATGCGATGCGCGACCGCGTACGCCATCGCGAAGGCTGCGGCGTAGCCTCCTGTCCCGACCACGAGCTCGGGATTCTCCGCTCGCGCTAGACGCCCGAGCTCGCGCCAGGCGCCGACGCCGCCGATCAGCGTCTTGACGTTGTTCCACACCGCGCGGCGGTACAGCGGGTGCGCATCGAGCAGCGCGAACGGAAATTCGAGCTTGGGCAGGACGTCGCGCTCGATGCCGCGCTTGGCGCCGACGAAGAACGGCTCGATCGACGGACGCGCACGCACGAGCGCGCGCGCGATGGCGATGCCCGGGTAGAGGTGTCCGCCCGTTCCTCCGCCCGCGATGAAGATCCGCGCCATGGCCGAGGAGGGTGACGGGAGTCTAGGCGGCTGCGGCCAGCGGGTCTGTCGCCGCGCTGCCGACCACGCGCTCGCGAGTGCTGCCGATGTTCACGAGAATTCCAGTGAACAGGAGCGTCAGCACGAGGTTCGACCGGCCGTACGAGACGAAGGGGAGCGTGAGGCCGGTGGTCGGGAGCAATCCGATCACGACGCCGATGTGCAGGAACGCCGTGAGCACGGTGGTGAACGTCAGCCCCACGGCGACGAGTTGCAGGAACGGCGTCCGGGCCTGGCGCGCGATGCGGAACCCCAGGAGCGCATAGAGTGCGAACGCGACGGTGACGCCCGCGAGCCCGACGAACCCCCATTCCTCGCCGACGTTGCTCGCCACGAAGTCGCTATACGGGAACGGCACGAAGAAGGCCTGCTGCAGTCCCTCCCCGAAGCCGCGCCCGAACCAGCCTCCCGAGCCGACCGCGATGAGCGATTGATTGAGCTGGAAGCTCACGGTCTCCGGCGCGTTGCCGGGGTGCAGAAACGCCGTGATGCGCGAGAGCGCGTAGCGCCACTTCTCGACCTTGGCGATGAACACCGGCAGGCACATGGCGCCGAGCGCGATGAAGTGGCCCATGCGCGCGCCGCCGACGAAGAGCAGAAGCGCCATCAGCAGCGTGAGAAGCATCGCCACGGAAAGATCAGGCTCCAGCGCGGCGAGCACGTCGAGCACACCGATCACCGCCACGAACGGGATCAGCCCCTTCGTGAGTCGGCGCAGCGTTTCACCCTTCTTCACGATCAGCATCGACACCCAAACGACGACGGCGAGCTTGGCGAACTCCGACGGCTGAAACGACGCGCCGAACAGAAAGCGCCTCGAGCCGTGGATGGTCGGTGCGATGCGGCCCGGGAGGATGAGCACGGCCGCCATCGCCGCGATCGTGAACCACATGATGGGCCACGCCCATGCGCGAAGCTTGTCCGCGTCGAGCTTGGCCGCGACGAGAAACATGAGAATGCCCGCCGCGAGCCCTTCGACCTGCCGGATGAAGAAGAACATGCTCGACCCGTGATCAGCGACCGCGACGAACGCGCTCGAGCTGTACAGGACGGCAAGCCCGAAAGCAGACAAAATCGCGCTGACCAGCACGAGCCAGCGCGCCTCGGACCCCATGCGCCATCGATAGCGAACGTCGACGCGCGTCTCCATGCGCACGTCGCGGCGAGCATCCGGCTTCGCCGCGGCTGGCCGCGGCTGGAACAGCAGCTCCGTCATCTCTTGTCGGTGAGTTCTACGCCGCGGTCGCGAGCTGTTTGAAGACAGCGCCGCGGTGCTCGTAGTTGTCGAACATGTCGTAGCTCGAACAGGCGGGAGATAGCAGCACGGCGTCGCCGGGCTGCGCCAGATGGCGCGCGGTGGCGACGACGTCCTCAAACGACGATCCGAGGCGGGTCAACGGCACCACGTCCTTGAGATCTGCTTCGATGAGCGGCGCCGCTTCGCCGTACGCGATCACGGCGCGGCCGATTCGCCGCAACTCAGGGGCCAGCGCCGTGTAGGGCTCACCCTTGTGCTTGCCACCGAGCAGCAAGACGGTCGGCCGCGTCATCCCGCGGATGGCGACGAGCGTCGATGTCACATTTGTGGACTTGGAATCATTAATCCACAATACGCCGCCCCGGTCGGACACCGTCTCGATCCGGTGCTCGAGCGCGTGGAACCCGCGCATCGCGTCGCGCAGCCGCGCGAGGCCGTGCGGCGTCCGGTGCTCCCGATCCGCCATCATGACGGCCAGCGACGCCGCGAGCGCGTTGGCGACGTTGTGGTCCCCGAGCAAGGGCAGCTCGTTCCTCGGCATCAGCGCGTGGCCGAGGACGACGAGCATGTTGGTGGCCCGGTCGAGGTATGCCTCCGCATTTCCCTGCACTGAAAACCGACAGTGGAGCCCGCCGAGACTCGCCGTGAGCCGCTCCGAATCCGAGTCGTCGGCGTTGGTGACCCAGCTCGACGTGGGCTTGGCGTTCCTGAACAAGAGCATCTTGTCGCCGTAGTACTCGTCGACGCTCGCGTACCGGTCGAGATGGTTGGCCGCGAGGTTGGTGAGAACGCCGACGGTGGGATCGATCGACGGTGTGTCGTGGAGCTGAAACGAGGAGATCTCGAGCGCGACCCACGACGGGGGCGTCCGCGAGGCCGCGAGCTCGCAGAGCGGCGTGCCGATGTTGCCCGCGGTCGCCGCCTGCCGGCCGAGCGCATTGAGCAGCTTGCCGGTGAGCGCCGTCGTCGTCGTCTTCCCGTTCGAGCCGGTGATTGCGATGTACGACAGGCGCGGCAGGAATCGCAGGCCGATCTCAACCTCGCTCACGATGTCGACGCCGCCGGCGCGGGCCGCGGCGAAGGGCGGCGCGTCCGGCGGAACCCCCGGGCTCGCGACGATGAGCGACGCGCCCGCGATGCGATCGAGGTCGTGGCGACCGACGTCGGTGGCGACTCCCTCGTCGCGCAGGGCACGCGCCGTCGCGTCGAGCATCGGGGACGCCGAGACGTCGGACGCGTAGACGTCGGCGCCCGCGCGCGCCAGCAGCTGCGCCGCGCTTCGCCCGCTCCGCGCCAACCCGACCACCGCGATCTCTCCGCGAAGCCATCGGGCCGGGAGCGCCGCGTCGAGGACGCGCTCCATGGTCACCGCAGCTTGAGGGTGCTCAGGGCGAAGAAAGCGCACAGGATCCCGATGATCCAGAACCGAACGACGACCTGGCTCTCCGACCAACCCAGCTCCTCGAAGTGGTGGTGCAACGGCGCCCGGCGAAAGACTCGGTGCTTTTGCGCGTATTCGAGACTGTGTCGCCACTTCCTGTACTTGAACGTGTAGCGCTGGACGATCACGGACATCATCTCGGCGACGAAGACCAGCCCCACGAATGCGAGAACGAATTCCGACTTCAGCAGAATCGCCACCGCACCCAGACCGCCGCCCAACGCAAGCGACCCCGTATCGCCCATGAAGACTTTGGCGGGATAGGTGTTGTACCAAAGAAAACCGATGAGCGCCCCCACCATCGAAATGCAGAAGACCGTGAGCTCACCGGAATCCTGCAGGTACGGCATGAACAGGAACCGGCTGTAGTCCACCCGGCCGATGATGTAGGCGAAGATGGCGAAGGTGCCGAACGCGATCGCCGAGAGTCCCGCTGCCAGTCCGTCGAGTCCGTCGGTGATGTTCACGGCGTTGCTGGTACCCGTCAGGATGAACGTCGTGAACACGACGTACGCCCAGGCGAATCCCGGCAGGAAGATCACGATGTAGTACTTGAAGAACGGCAGGCTTATCGACGCCGCCGGAAGATTCGGCTGCAGCGGGTAGTGGAGCAGATACCACCCGAGCGCGAGTCCCGCCGTCACCTGTCCCACGAGCTTGTACCCTTCGACCAGCCCGTCTTTGCGCTCGCCGCGCCGCTTCTGCCGCAGCTTCAGAATGTCGTCGACGAGGCCGATGAGCCCCATCCAGAGCGTCGTGGCGATCGCGACGTAGAGGTACGGGTGCTGGAGACTAAAGCGCCCCCACAGGGCGATCGAGATCAGCGCGCTGTTGAGGATGATGAGCCCACCCATGGTCGGCGTCGCGCCCTTCGCGGCGTGCGAATCGGGGGTGCCGTCGCGCACTCCCTGGCTCACCGACTCCCGCTTGAGCGCGGCGAGAATGATCGGGCCGACCACGAACGACAGCAGGAGCGCCGTCACGGCTCCGCCGACCGCACGGAAAGAGATGTACGTGAGGACGTTGAGGACCTTCAGCTGTTTGGCGAACGGCAGAAGGAAGGCGTAGAGCACGTCAGCGACCGGCTGAGGTTGGCGTCGTCGCGTTGTGTCGCGCGGCCCAGTCGGCGATCGGTTTTACAAGTCTCTCGAGACGCATCCCGCGCGAGCCCTTGAGGAGGATAACGGCATCGGGAGTGACGCGCGACGACAGCTCGGCCCAGAGACCATCCGTGTCCGCGGCGGTCACGACGCGCGCCTCGCGCGGCGCCAGCCGCTCGAACGCCGCGCCGAATTCACCGAGTGCGCCGATGAGCTCGACGCCCGACTGCAACACCTCGCGCGCGATCTCGTCGTGGAGCCTCGGCGTGTGAGGACCAAGCTCGAGCATCGAGGCGAGGATCGCCACGCGCTGCCGGCCGCGCCCTGCATGGCTCAAGAGCTCGAGCGCGGCGCGCGTCGAGCCAGGGTTGGCGTTGTACGCGTCGTTGATCAGCGTGAGGGCGCCGAGTCGCTCGAGATTCGACCGCATGGGGGGCACAGGCATCGCCGCGATTCCGCGCGCCGCGTCGGTGACCGAAACCCCCGCCGCGCGCGCCGCGGCGATGGCGAGCATCGCGTTGCGCAGATTGTGCGATCCGCGAAGCGGGACGACGACCTCCACGCCCTCGACGATCGCGTGGCCGCGACCCTCCGCGTCGACAGACGCGTCGGTCCCGGCAACGTCGCCCTGCTCGATTCCCGCCGTGGTCACATGGCGCGCCCGCTTGCGCGCGACGTCCACCACGTTTGCCTGCGACGCGGGCACGATGGCGAGCGGCACGGCATCCGTCGCCGCCATCTCCTCGCGCATCACGCCGTCGAGATCGCCGAGTCCCTCCAGGTGCTCCTCGCCGATCGACGTCACCACGGTCACGTCGGGCTCCACGATCGCGCGCAGCCGCGGTACTTCACCCGGCTGGTTCGTGCCCATCTCGACGACCGCGATGTCGGCGGCGTCGGGAATCGACAGAAGCGTCAGGGGCACGCCGACGAGGTTGTTCAGGTTCGCGCTCGTCGCGTGCACTTCGAGGACGCTCCCCAGCGCGGCGCGCAGCAGCTCCTTCGTGCTCGTCTTCCCATTCGTCCCCACGACGCCGATCACCGGCTTGTTCCACGCGCGGCGTCGATACGTCCCGAGCGCGCCGAGCGCGACGAGTGTGTCGGAGACGAGATAGGCCGGAATCCCGAGCCGCCCCCCCTTAGCCGCCGTCGCGTTCGAGATCACGACGCCGGCAGCCCCCCTCGCCGCCGCCTCTCGCAGAAAGTCGTGCGCGTCGAACTTTTCGCCCACGAGCGCGACGAACAGGTCGCCCGGTTCGATCGTGCGCGTGTCGGTCCAGACGCGGCGAAACGGCGTCGCGGTGACGGGCAAGTTCGTCGTCGCAACGGACGAAAGCGCAGCGGCCACGCGTTCGGCCGTCCAGAACAGTTGGCCGACCTCGGCGGACGTCGCGCTCATCCCCTGCCTCCACTCGATGCCACGTCTCGCTCCCCCTCCGACAGCTCGGCCACGATCTCGCGCTCGTCGAAGGGCAGCTTCGTCGTGCCGCGGATCTGGTAGGTCTCGTGGCCCTTTCCCGCGAGCAGCACCACGTCGTCCGGCGCGGCGATGTCCAACGCGCGCGCGATCGCCGCGCGTCGATCCTCGATGCGCTCGTGGTTCGTCTTGCTCATACCGCGCTCGATGTCGTCGAGGATCGCCTCGGGATCCTCTCGACGCGGATTGTCGCTGGTCAGTATCACCCAGTCCGCGTCGCGCTCGGCGATCGCCCCCATCTCGGGCCGTTTGCCCTTGTCGCGATCGCCGCCACAGCCGAAGAGCACGATGAGCCGGCCCGGCGTGAACGGGCGCACCGCTGCAATCGCGCGCTCGAGCGCGTAGGGCTTGTGCGAGTAGTCGCGGAGCACGGTCGGGTGGTTGCGAAGAATCTCGAGGCGGCCGGGCACCTGCGGCACCGTGTCGAGCCTCGACGCGATGCGCGGGACGGGAACAGACAAGGCATGCGCCGCGGCGGCCGCACCCAGCGCGTTGATCACGTTGAAGTCGCCGATGAGCGGGAGGCGCACGGGCGCGCGCTCCTCGCCGATGACCAGCGTCCAGTCGCTCCCCTTCCCTGAAAAATGAACGTCCTCGGCGTGAACCGGGGCTGACGCGAGGCGCTCGCTGAATCCGATGGTCGAGCGATCCGCCGGCAGCGCGCTCCACGCCGCGTCGTCGCGATTCACCACGACCGTTGCCGTCGGCGTCAAGTGGTCGAGCAGTCGTGCCTTCGCGCGGAAATACGCGTCCATCGTGTGATGATAGTCGAGGTGCTCGCGCGTGAAGTTCGTGAACACCGCGACGGCGAACTTGAGCCCTTCGACGCGCTGCTGCTCCAACGAGTGCGACGACACCTCCATCGCGACGCGTCGTACGCCACGGTCGCGGAGCGCGCGCAGCACGCGCTGGAGATCGACCGGTCCGGGCGTCGTGAGGCCGCTGCCATCGTGCGCGGCACCCCCGAGCACTTCGCCCGATTGACCGATCAACACCCCGAGCGTCCCGATCGACGCGGCGGTGTTGCCGTCGTCGAGCAGGTGGCGCAGCATGGTGACCGTCGTCGTCTTGCCGTTCGTGCCCGTGACGCCGACGAGCTGCATCTCGCGCGCGGGCCATCCGAAGAACGCCGACGCCGCGACCGCCGCCGCTCGTCGGCCGTCGTTCACGACCAGCGCGGGCAAGTCGGTACGCGAAGCGTCCTGCACGATCGCCACCGACGCGCCGGCCGACGCCGCGCTCGCGAGGTAGTCGTGGCCGTCGCGCTCCGTGCCGTGCACGGCGACGAAGATCGCGCCGTTCCCGACCGCGCGGCTGTCGTCGGTGATGTCGGTGACCGTTTCGGGAAATGCGCCGCGCCGCTCGACGAGGAGTCCCGCGTCGTCGAGCGCTCGCGCGATCACCTCGATGCGGACGGTCATCTAGTGTTCGATGAGCAGTCGGACCAGCGTTCCCGTGGGCGTCAGCTCGCCGGCCGCCGGTGACGTGCTCGCCGGCGCGTTCCCGCCGCTCGACGCACGCGCGATGCGGACGCGGAACCCAGCCTCGTGCAGCGAGCGCACCGCGTCACGCAGCGGTAGCCCGCGCACATCAGGCACCGGATGCACGACACGTGGCGCGGGACTTGGAGCCGACATCGGCAGCGAGACGGCGAAGGTCTCGGTTGCGTCGTGGTGCGGTGCAGGCTGCGAGTCGGCCGCGCGCGCGACGGCAGTCGCGCCGGCGACGCTCGCCGCGGGCGACCCGGCTAGCTGGACCGGCTCGCGGGCGGAGTCGCGCTTCGCCGGAACGACGCTCGAGGCAAGCTTGCCCCGGTCGAGCGCCGCGTCGCGCGCCGCGATCGCCGCCTGCAGAATCGCTTTTGTCACCGGCGCCGCCGTCTCGGCTGCGAAGATGGAGCTCTGCGGCGCCGTGAGCTTCACCACGATCACGTACTGCGGATTGTCGCCGGGAAAGATTCCCACGAAGTTCGGGTTGTATCGGCCGATCACGTAGCGTCCGCGCACCGTGGCGCGCGGTGTGCCCGTCTTGCCGGCGAGCAGATAGTTGTCGAGCGCCGCCTGGAGCGCCGTGCCCTCGTCCACGACGTTGAGCAGCAGGTGCCGCACCTTCTCCGCCGTCGCCGGCGACACGACTTGGCGCACCACGCGCGGCGTGTGCCGGTATCGCACCGCGCCGTCGGGCGCGACGATCTCGTCGACGAGCGCCGGCTCGACGAGCTTTCCGCCGTTCGCGAACACCGCGTAGGCCGACGCGAGTTGCAGCGGCGTCACCGAAACCTCATAGCCCATCGCCATCGAGGCGGCCGATTGCATCGACCACGACTTCGGCGCGCGCAGGATCCCGCCCGACTCGGTCGGATACGGCACCCCTGTCGTCGTCCCGAAGCCGAAGTCGCGCAGCGTCTCGAACTCTTCGCGCGCAGTCAGGCGCTGCGAGAACTTCACGATACCGATGTTGCTCGACCAGCGAATCACGTCGGCCAGCGGCGCCTTGCCGACGAGGTGCTCGTCCCGGATCGGATTCGGGCGACCCTTGATCTCGAGCACGCCGTTGCCGGTATCGACCGAATCGCTGTCGGTC
>Ga0326726_10003382_pt1 | contig 14644 bp, 15 predicted proteins | sample MHFenrmetagenome_2_FD_207603 | JGI IMG/M metagenome (GOLD analysis project Ga0326726, IMG submission 207603) | Lab enriched peat soil microbial communities from Michigan Hollow, Ithaca, NY, United States - MHF15MN | ecosystem: Environmental > Terrestrial > Soil > Wetlands > Peat | place: USA...
TCCGCATCAGGTCACTCTAGCACCTTGCGGATCGCACCGAGCGTGTCCTCGTCGAGCCGGCGCGAGCGATGGACGATCGTGCCCGTGCGATCGATCACGAGTAACACCGGCAAGTCCGAGGCGCCGACGCGATCCGAGTACGCGAGCTCGGGATCGAACACGATCGGATACGTGATGCCGAGCTCGTGCGCGTAGCGCGTGGCGTCGTCGACGTGCTCGCCGGCATTCACGCCGACGACGAGGAGCCCGCGTGACGCGAACGCATCGCTGAGTCGCGCCAGCGCCGGCACCATCTTGCGGCAGTCCTCGCACCAGCCGGCCCAGAAATCGAGCACCACGACCTTGCCGCGATAGCGCTCGGCCGGCACGAACGTCGCTTCATGGTCGAGTAGCTGGCCGTCGCGCGGCAACGTGCTCGCCGGCGGCGCCGCGGTGTGGCACGCGACGACGAGCACCACCAACCACCTCACATGCGCCTCCCGACGGTGAGCGACACGACCGTGATCTGGAGATCGTTCGAGCGCCAGTAGCGCAGCACCTCGGCGCCGAACGACCAGTCGTGCAGCGCTGCCGGGGTGCGGTCGCGCACCATCGCGACCTGCACGCTCCACTCGTTCGCGGAGAACGGCGCGAGATCCGAATCGGCCGTGTGGAGCGCGGTGTTGTCGTAGAACATCGGCAGCTGGGTCGTGAAGAAATCGGCGCCGGTCTGATGGTGATAGCGATAGGCGCCGCGCACGTACAGCCACGGCACGACGTACTGATACGCGGCGACCTCGACCGAGTGGGCCTGGATGCCGAAGTCGTCGAGATAGGCGCGGTACCACAGCTTCAGCGTCGACCGCGTCACCGGGACGTGTTGCGCGAGCCGCACCGACAGCGCGTGGCGCACGCGATCGCTCGGCAGGATCTCGTTCGACAGCGCGCCGCCGGCGACCGGCACGGCGTTCCAGCCGGTGTCGAGCGTGCCGTGCTGGAACGTGATGCCGTAGCCGCCGTCGATCACGGTCGTCGGTGACAGGAGCTGCGACCCGGTGAGGTTGAGGTTGAACGTCTCCCTCGCGGTCTTGCCGAGGTAGTCGCCGTAGTGATCGTGATCGTCGAAGCCGTCGATCGTGATGTTCGCGTTGGCGCCGATCGTCGCGTTGTCGTCGGCGAAGCTGTGCCGCCAGCCAGCACCGATCGAGCCCGACGACATCGGCTCCTCGTGATGGGCGCCCACGCGCGTCGTCAGCAGGTCGTGCTCCCACAGCTTGAACGTGCTGCGGATCTCGAGGTCCTCCGACTCGTTGCGCCGCGAGGCCTGCGTGGTCGCATCGACGGCATCGGGCGACGCCGCGGAGATGATGTCGACCGGCGCCGTGATCTCGTGCGTGATCTTGTCGTTCTGGTGCACCGTGACGAGCGCGTACGGCTCGAACACGCCCATCGCCTCGCTGCCGGGGCCGGCGATCGGACCGTCCTGCGACTGAAAGCCATGACCGCGCTGCGACAGGTACTCCGCACGAAGCTCGACGTCGTCGACGCGCCAGCCCTCGTCGTGCCCGATGATCTCGGCGTCGGTCGGCTGGCCGCTCGCGATCCCCGCGAGCAGCGCGAGCGTCACGAGGCTAGTTCGAACAACCACAACCGCCTCCGGCCGGCTCTCCATCGCCGCCCGCGGCCCCTTCACGCGCTGTATGGATCTTCGCGTGTGCGCGATCGCGCAGCACGTCCTCGTCCGGTTGCATCGTCGGATCGGCGAGATGCTGGCGGCGATTGCGAGGCACGATCGCGCAGCTCGCGAGCAGGATGAGACCGACGAGTACGGCGCGGAACATCGGCCGCATCCTACTCTTACTCGATCGGAAGCTCGACGCCTTCGAGCTCCGGCACGCCGGTCCGGCAGGCCGGGTGGAGCCACACCGTGCCCATCCCCCTGAACGTCGGGGTCTCGATCATGCGCTCGATGCCGATCCGCGTGCTGTCCTTCACGATCGCCAGCTGGCACACGACGCACTTCGCGCGCCCGGTCTTCGCCTTCTCGATGATCGGCGCCGGGCCCGCAGGTTTTGCGGCGGGCGGCGGCGGTGGCGGTGCCTGGCGGATCGCGGTCGTCGACAGCGGCTCGATCCGGCGATGCGCGATCTCGAGATCGTAGAGCAGCTCGCTCACCGTGACGGCGTGCAGCGAGTCGAACGTGCGAACCTCGTAGCGATCCGCGCCGCGCACGTTCACGGTATCGATCGAACCCGAGCCGACGTGCGCGATGACCGTCACGCCGTCGCGCGCGAAGTCACGGCCGTACGACTCGGTGCCACCCTGATCGTACTGCTCGTACGTGTACCAGTCGCGCTCCTCGAGCGCGCTCTGGAGCTGATCGAAGCCGACGCGCCAGCGCTGGAAGCGCGACAGCGACGTGCCGCGCGCCTCCTCGTGGGTCAGCGTGAACACCGGGCGACCGAGCTGGAGGATCGTCTGCGTGATGGCGCGGTGCTCGAACACGTCGAGCCAGGTGTCGACCTCGGCCGGCGTCAGCTCGACGGGATGGACGACCCCGATGTGATGCGCGGCCACGAGCTCGTGCGGGTTGCCGTCGGCGCCGCGCGGCTGACCGTCGCGGCCGACCGCGAACAGCGTGACGAGCTCGGGGCCGAGAAACTCGCCCCACAGCAGCGTCGCGGCGAGCGGCCGGCGCACCGTGTTGCCGGTAACGTAGGTGGTGAAGTCGGCGGGCGCGAGGCGGGTGCCCGCGACCATGAGCTCGTACAGCCACCAGCGTTCGGTGAGGATCACGCGGTCGTCACCGTGTGGCGGTGGCAGGTGGGCGATCAGGTGCAGCACGGTCGGGAGCCCGCGACTGTCGGCGAGCTCGGCGAGGATCGCGCGCGCCTCGTCGCGCCGCGGGCGAAACCGCGTCAGCCGCGAGACCAGGTTGACGATCTCGCGCAGCGCGGTCGTCGTCCCGATACGGCGCAGGTGCTCGACGCCCTGCATCGCGCGCTGGTGCGACCACTCGCCGAGCCGCTCTCCGAGGAACTCGATGCAGCGATCGCCGCCCAGCGGTCCGATCGCATCGAACGCCCACTTCACGGCCGTCTGATCGAGCTCCTGCCATTGCTCGGCGAGCGCGAGCGCGAACGCGTCGAGCGAATCGCGGGTGAACGCGGTCGACATCGCGGCGAGGATCCCGATCGGGCGTTTCTTGTCGAGCTCGGCCTTGAGCCCGACCAGGACCGCCGCGGGATCGACGTCGAGCTCGCCCGTCTTCGCGACGAGCTCCGGCAACGTCGTCGCGTCGATCTCGATCTTGAGCTTGCGCTGCTCGGCGACCTTCGCCATCGCGCTGGTCCACGCCACCTCGGCGTCGCGCCGGAGCCGCGGGAACGCGTCGACGAGCTCCGGCGGCGGTGCCCACGCTCCTGGCTTGCCGATCGAGATGTACGCGAGGGTCTGCGGCCGGCCGCGTTCCACGAGTAGCTTCACGATCTCGCGGTCCGAGCCGCGCTCGAGATGATCGATCACGAGTGCCTGCAGGAACTCGCTCGAGTGCGCGTCGAGGAGCGCGGTCAGCGCCTCGATTACCTGGTCGCCGATCGGGGCTCGGATCCGCGCCGACTTGATGAAGCCCAGGTACCACTCGACGTCGACATCCTTGCGGCCGTCGAGCTGCTCGAGCAGCGTGTAGCGATGCTCGTCGACGAGTGCGGTCGCGAGGTCGAGCGTGGCCTTGTCGTGGTTGCGGCGATGCGCGTCGTGGAGCGCGATCAGCGTGCCGCGTGCATCCTCGCGCGCCTGCAACCAGTCGGCGTAGACGAGGTAGCGCGACGGATCGTCCGGATCGTCGGCGATCAGCGCCTCGAGCTCCGCGTTGCGATTCACCGCCGCTCTCGTCGGCAACGTCGCGCGCATCGCCGCGAGCTTGTCCGCGCCGCGTGCCGTGGGCAGCTTCGCCTTGGCCTTCGCCTTCGCCACCGCGCGAGCCTAGCGCAGGACGTGCTACGACGGTGACGTGGCCACCCGGCTCGTCCAGAAGACCGCAACCCTCCCCGACGGCGCCACGCGCCTCGCGGTCGTGGCGGACACTCACTCGCAGCCGCATGCCGACACCCTGGCGCTGCTCGCCGCGTGGAAGCCCGACGCGATCCTGCACGCCGGTGACATCGGCGACCTGGGAGTGCTCGACGACCTCGCGGCGATCGCGCCGCTGTTCGCGATCCGCGGCAACATCGACACGAAGGCGCACGACCTGCCCGATATCCTCGTGATCGATCACGGCGCGTTGCGGATCGTCATGGTCCACATCGGCGTCTACGGGCCCAAGCTCCGCGCCGAGGTCGCCAAGCTCGCGCGGCACGAGCGCGCGCAGCTCGTGGTCTGCGGGCACTCGCACGTGCCGTTCATCGGCGTCGATCGCGGGCTCACCGTGTTCAACCCCGGCTCGTGCGGCCCGCGGCGGTTCACGCTGCCGATCGTGTTCGGCACGATCGTGCTCGGCCCTCGGATCCAGCTCGCGCACGTGAGCTGCGAGACCGGCGCCGCGTGGCAACCGCCAGCGTGAGCTACGCGAGCTTCGCCGATTGCACGTCGAGGTGCAGCACGGACTCGAGCTCGGCGAGCGCCTCGTCGGTGTAATCGAGCATGCGCTGCAACGCGGGGACCGAGCGCCGGCACGCGATGTAGCCGAAGCCGAGGCCGTTGCCGTACCCGGTGATCGTGATGTTGAGCGCGAGATAGTCGACGGGGATCGACACCGGGTAGCTCTCGTCGAGGCGCATGCCGTCGAGGTAGAGCGTGTGCTTCGGGCCGGGCACGTTCGAGATCACGACGTTGTAGATCGGATGCTTGCGCGCATGGCCGGTGACCATGCTCGGGCCCATCGGCGCGCTCATCGCCGCGGCGTGCGCGATGCGCTCGAGACGCGACATCTTGTTGAGCCGATCCTTCGCGAGCGTGGTCGACTCGACGATCAGCCGCATGCGCTCGAGAGGATCGTCGAGGTGCGTGCCCAGGTTCGCGAGCAGGATCGCGATCTGGTTGCCGCCCTCCTGCTCGCCGCGGACCGAGACCGGCACCATCGAGATCAGCGGCTTGTCGGGGAGCGCGTCGTGGGCGAGCAGGTAGCGGCGCAGCGCCCCCGAGCACACCGCGAGCGTGACGTCGTTGATCGTGGCGCCGGCGGCCTTGCCGATCGCCTTGAAGCGGTCGAACGAGTACGACTGCGCCGCGAACCGGCGCGAGCCCGAGATGCGAACGTTGAACATCGTCGGCGGCGCCTGGAACGGCGCGGCGTGAGCCTCGACGCGTGTCGAGTCGCGCACGAGCTCGCGCAACCCGCTCTGCACGCCCGGCAACATTTCGGCGCCCATCTTGAGCGCGCGCTCGAGCAAGCCGGGCGGAGTCTCCACGCTCTCGGTACGCTCGCGGCGCGGCAGGTCCTGCGCCCAGATCGGCGGGCGCTGCTCGGCAGGATCCGACGACAGCACCGCCGACATCATCTTCATCGCGGCGACGCCGTCGAACATCGCGTGGTGCACCTTCATGTAGAGCGCGACGCGACCATCCGCGAGGCCCTCGATCAGGTTCAGCTCCCACAGCGGTCGCGTACGATCCATCAGCGTGCCGTGCATGCGCGACACCAGCGACAGCAGCTCGCGGATGCGGCCCGGCTTCGGCAGCGCCGAGTGGCGCAGGTGGTAGTCGATGTCGAGCGCGGTGTCTTCTTCCCAGAAGTAGTGACCGAGCTTGAAGTCGGCGCGCTGGTCGAACGGCGACCGCGCGTGCGGGTACTCCCGCCACGACTCCACCAGGTTCATGACGAAGTCCTCGCCCGCGCCCGCGGGTGGCGTGTACAGCTGCAATCCCGCCACGTGCATCGGCTGGCGACGACCCTCGAGCCACAGGAACATCGCGTCCGTCGGCGAGAGCGGCTTCACCCGCGCATCATCTCACGTTCGAGTCGAGTAGGCTCTCCCTAGCCGTGGACGACGCGGCCGAACTCGCGCATCCAGCGGTCCTCGTCGGGCGTGAGCGGTCCTCGCTCGAGCGCGGCGAGGTTCTCGTCGAGCTGCGCGGTCGAGGCCGGGCCGGTCAGGCACACGTCGACGTGGGAATTCGACAGGCAGAACCGGTAGCAGTCTCCGGCGGTGGGCACGTTGCCGGTCCAGCCGCTCGGGCGCTTGAGCAGCTTGCGCCAGCGCGTCGCCGTGTACGCGATCACGTGCGGTTGCCGCGTCGCGAGGTGCGGGAAGATGTCGCGCTCCGCGCCGGGGTGCGCCGCGTTGTAGCGGATCATCAGGAGATCGAGCGGCGAGTCCTCGGCGAGCTTGCCGGCGCGCACGCGATCGTGAATCGATACCCCGATCGCCTTCACCTTGCCCGACTCCTTGAGGTGCCGGAGCTCCTCGAGCGTGCCGCGAGTCCACGCCGAGCCGACGCCGAGCCACATCAGCTGGAAGATGTCGAGGTAGTCGACGCCGAGCTTGCGCAGCTTGCGTTCGGCGCCCCGCCGGACCGAGCCGCCGAAGTACCCGACCGTCGGCCCGGCCGCGACGACGAGCTTGTCGCGATCGCGCTGGAGCGCGGCGCGCAGCGGGCGCGCGAGCCGGCCGCGCGACGTGAAGTAGATGTAGTTCATCCCGCGCTCGAGCGCGTGCTCGATGCCGGCCTCGTCGATGCCGAAGTTCGCGGCGAGCCCGAGCCGGAACACCGGCTTGTTGACGACCCGGAGCTCGCGATGGGTGAAGCTCATCGGAGCCATCGTAGCGCAGCTAACGCGCCGAGATCGTGACGTTTCGGCCCCGCCGATCTTGCTCGCGGTGCATCCCGTTCACGTGTTAGGAAGGCGCCCTATGCACCATTCCGAGCCGAGCCCATCGAACCCCCTCCGCGAGCTGTGGGGCCGCGTCGTTCCCCGCACGAGCGACGCCGAGTCGATCATCCGCGAGCTGTTCACGCTCGCGGGCATCGAGATCGGTGGCTCGAAGGTCGGCGACATTCGCGTTCGCGATCAGCGGTTCTACGAGCGCGTGCTCCGCGATGCGTCCGTCGGTTTCGGCGAGACGTACATGGAGGACTGGTGGGAGACCGACAAGCTCGACGTCACCATCGACAAGATGATGCGCGCGAACTTGAAGCAGAAGATCACCGGTAGCTGGCGCATGCGCGCGCTCACCGTGAAGGCCGTGATGCTGAACCTCCAGCACAAGTCGCGCTCGAGCGCGTCGGTCGAGGCGCACTACGACATCGGCAACGACCTCTACACGCGGATGCTCGACGAGCGCATGGTCTACACCTGCGGCTACTGGAAGCACGCGACGACGCTCAAGGAGGCCCAGGAGGCCAAGCTCGATCTCGTGTGCCGCAAGGCCGGCCTCAAGCCTGGCATGAAGGTCCTCGACCTCGGCTGCGGCTGGGGCGGGCTCGCGAGCTGGGCCGCCGAGAAGTACGGCTGCAGCGTGATCGGCGTGACGCTGTCGAAGGATCAGGTCGCGCTCGGCAACGAGCTGTGGGGACCGAAGGGCAAGAAGCTCGATGTCGAGCTACGCCTGTGCGACTACCGCGACATCGAGGGCAAGTTCGACCGCGTGCTGTCGGTCGGCATGATGGAGCACGTCGGTCCGAAGAATCACCGCGAGATGATGGAAGTCATCAACCGCCGCCTCGCCGACGACGGCGTCGCGGTCGTGCACACCATCGCGAACAACAAGAGCCTGCGCCACGGCACGCCGTTCATCGAGAAGTACATCTTCCCGAACGCGGTCGCGCCGTCGATCGCGCAGATCGGTCGCGCCATCGAAGGCCTGTTCGTCCTCGAGGATCTCCACAACATCGGCCCGGACTACGATCCGACGCTGATGGCGTGGTGGGAGAACTTCGATCGCTCGTACAGCGAGATCAGCCACCGCTACGACCGCAAGTTCTACCAGATGTGGAAGTTCTACCTGCTGGCGGCTGCGGGTGCTTCGCGCTCCCGCGATGGCCAGCTCTATCAGTTCGTGCTCACGAAGACCGGCCGCGCGCAGCCCGACTGCCGCGCGAGCTGAACGAACTTTCTGCACGCACTCGACTCGTACGGTTCCCTACGAGCTCGAGTCGTGTAGAACCGCGCATCGCATTTTGCGGCGCATCGCATTTTGCGGCGCCAAGAGCGCGCGACATCGTGCCACACGCGGCGCGGCGATGGTCCGAACCGTGCTTGTGAGAGGCGTATGGGAATTGAAATGGAGGGAGTGCGAAAGGAACGTCGTCGCTCCCGACGGCTCGCGACATCGACCGAGCTGCTGGTCTCGAGTGACGATGCGTGGCGCCCCGTCGAGCTCCTCGATGTGTCATCGCACGGCGCTCGCTTTCGTGCCGCGCAAGATCCGCGGCCTGGAAGCCAGCTTCGCCTCGCGCTCCGCGTGGCGTGTCATCTGCTTCGCCTCACCGGCACCGTCGTACGAACCGAACGACGACGATTCGCAGCGGTCGACTTCGATCCGCTGACTCCGGAGCAGGAGGTCGTGCTCGAGACCGCGCTGCTCGAGATCGAGAGCGCCGGCCACGCGAGTCAGGAGGGCGCGGTGCTGCTCATGATCGAAGAGCCGGCGCTCCAGGCCGCGATCGGAAACGCCCTGTGCAGCTGGGGCTACCGGCTGATCGCTCGGTCGACCCCGCTCGATGCGGTCCAGAGCGTCGTCGATGGTCCGCCGTTGCGAGCCGCGATCGTGTCTGCAGGACTGCCGCATGGCGGGGGCCAAGCCGTGCTCGATTACCTCGCGGACGAATGTCCACAGGTGCGGCGCGCTCTGCTTCTCGAGGCGCACCACGATCAGCTCGGGCTCCGCTGCCCGTATAGCAGCCCTCCACACCACGTGTTGACGAGTCCGTATCGCGAACACGAGCTCGCGGCGCTGTTCGCATGAGGTCAAGATACCTGGCGCGGCGACGGCTCCTCGCACGGCGCGCGGTCCTGCTCCGGCACTTCCACGACGCCCTCGAAGAGGAAGACGGCGAGCTCGATGCGCGCGAGCTCGAGGACGGCATGCTCGCGGCGGAACTGTGGCCGACGGGCGTGGTCGCGAGGCTCGGCGACGAGCTCCAGCAACTCCACGACGTGATCGCGGCCCTCGCTCGTCTCGACAACGGCAACTACGGGACGTGCAGCTCGTGTGATGGGGCGATCGAGGACGCCGTGCTCGACGAGTCGCCGACCGCGGTGACCTGTGCCGATTGCGCGGTGACGGAAAAAATACCGGTAGCCGGGAACGTCAACCGCTCGCACGAACACCACGGAGTACGCGGCTAAACACTCCCGTCTCGGGCATGTTCTGTGCTCGCTCGCAGGGCCATGGGCTCACCGAATCGCGCGCCTCGAAGCGGCGACCTCGTCGCCGGGGCCTACCGTCTTCGCGAACCGATCGGAGCTGGCGGAATGGGCGTGGTGTACGAAGCGGAAGCGAGAGGGCGGATCGTCGCGATCAAGGTGCTGCACGACGATCACGCGACCGATCTCGATGCCGCTCGTCGCATCCGCGACGAGGCCGTCGCCGCTCGATACATCTCGCACCCGAACGTCGTGTCGGTGCTCGACTACAGCAAGCCGAACGACTCCAGACCATTCGTGGTCATGGAGCACGTGCGCGGGCGCTCGCTCGGCGCGATCCTGCGCCGGGTCGGCGCGCTGCCGTTGCGGCGTACCGCGGCGATCGCGACGCAGATCCTGGCCGGTCTCGGTGCGGCGCACTCGGCGGGTGTCGTGCACGCCGACATCAAGAGCGACAACATCCTCGTCGAGCAGCGTCGCGATGGGGTCGACGCGGTCAAGATCATCGACTTCGGGCTCGCCTCGATCTATCGCACCGATCATCCGCTGCCGAAGCCGGAATACGATCGGCGCGGCCGGTTGCTCACGTCCGGCACGCCCGAGTACATGGCGCCCGAGGTCATTCGCGGCGAGGGCGCGATCCCGGCCTCCGATCTGTACGGCGTCGGAGTCATCATCTTCGAGATGATCACCGGCAAGCCGCCGTTTGTCGGCGGACCGGCCGCCGAGATCCTCGAACGTCACCTGACCGAGAACGTCGTGCGGCCGTCGCTACGGCGCCCCGATCGATTCATTCCGATCGCGTTCGAGCGTGTGGTCATGCGAGCGCTGGAGAAGGAGCCGACGTCGCGTCACGCGAGTGCCGGCGCGTTCGCCGCCGCGCTCGCCGCGGCAACGCCGGCCACCGAGGTAGCGCTCGAACCGGTCGTCGCGCCGTCGGGTGCATTCTCGACGGAGGCGCCGACTCACAACTTCCCCGAGCAAGGTCGCGAGCAGCTCGCGGCCGGCAGCGGGTCGCGGTCGAACGAACGGCTGCACCAGCTGCATCACGAGCTCGAGGTGGCCGTCGTGCGTGGGGCCGCGGACGATGCCGTGGTTGCCTCGCTCGAGATCGCGCGGATGCTCGTCGAGCACCACCGGTTGTCGACGGCGGTTCGCGAGCTCGAACAGACCGTCGATGCGATCACGAAGGGGAGCGGCGTCGATGCGCTCGATGCACCGCCGCCACTGTGGCGGCTGCTGTTGACGCTGGCCGCGCTGTATCAGTTCCTCGGCGACTCGATGCGGGCCCGCCGGGCCGCATGCGCTGCACATCGACACGCCACGTTTCACCGCTCGGAGGTCGGGCGGGACCGCGCGACGAGCTTGCTTCAGCGGCTGGCCTGATCGAGGCCCCGCCGGCTTGCGGATTGCAGTAGTTTCATCGATTGGACCAACAACACTCAGACACACCGCGGCATGCGTCGCATACTCACGGGGGGGCGGGGGATGGGGAAGGTCGCGACATTCAACCGGGTTCTCTCGCCGAGGCTCGGGTGAAGAAACGTTCGCAGTCACCGGTGCAGCCGCCCAGGATCGACCATCTGGGTTGGCTCTATCTGCTCGTCGCGCTACCGATCCTCATGGACCTGTTCGAGCGAGGACGGTTCCCGAACAAGGGGCGCGAGCTCACCACCGCGGTGGCCACGACCGTGCTGGTGTTCGTGATCGTCAACGCGATCATCCGGCGCAGCAAGGCGCTGTCGCGGTCGATGCGCGCCCACATCCGCAGCAACGAGCAGCTCCATCACTCCAATCGGCTCGCGACGGTGGGTCAGCTCGCGGCCGGCATCGCGCACGAGCTGGGCTCGCCGCTCCAGGTGGTCGCGGGGCGAGCCAAGATGGTGGCCACCGGCGAGGCCACGGGAGACGACGCGAAGGAATCCGGGCGGATCATCGTCGAGCAGACGCAGCGCATGACGCAGATCATTCGCGGCCTGCTCGGGTACGCGCGGCGCCAGCCGGTCCAGCAGTCCAGGACGAATCTAGAGACCGTCGCGCAAGAAGTGCATCGCATGCTCGGCCCGATCGCGAAGAAGAAGGCCGTCGAGCTGAACGTCGAGGTCGTCCGTCCCGGGACCGTGGATGTCGACGCCAGCCAAATCCAGCAGGCGCTGACGAACCTCGTCATGAACGCGATCCAGGCCGTGCCGGAGGGCGGTCACGTCAATACCGTCGTCGATCTCGTGCACATGGCGCCGCCGCCCGATCACAGCGGGCTGTGGCGCGTACCGACGAACGGAGGCGGGTATTGCGCGGCCCTGCGCGTCCAGGACGACGGACCCGGAATCGACGACGACCACAAGGCACACCTGTTCGAGCCGTTCTTCACCACGAAGGATGTCGGCGAGGGGACCGGGCTCGGGCTCGCGGTCGCGCACGGTCTGGTGCGGGAAAATGGTGGCTGGATCTCCGTCGAGAGCGAGGTCGGACGTGGGGCCCGCTTCTCGATGTTTTTTCCATGCGACCATGGACCACGCTGATGTCCGCACGCGTCTTGTTCGTGGACGACGAACGCAGTGTCTGCGAATGGGCAGCCTCGGGGCTCGACCGTCGCGGCATCTCCGTCCAGTGGCGCACCGCATCGACGGAAGCCCTCGACGTGCTGGAGTCCGCGGAGATCGACGTGGTGGTCGCGGATCTGATGATGCCCGGGCTCAATGGCCTCGAGTTCTGCGAGCGCATCGTCACGAATCGTCCCGACGTTCCGGTGATCGTCATCACCGCGTTTGGAAGCATGGAGACCGCGATCGCCGCGATCCGCGCGGGCGCCTACGATTTTCTCTCCAAGCCGTTCGAGATCGAGGCGCTCGTCATCGCGATCGAACGGGCCGTCGAGAACCGCAGGCTCCGCCAGGAGGTCAAGCGACTCCGGCTGAACACCGGCGAGCCAGGTGATTTCGGCGGCATGCTGGGGAGCTCGTCGCCGATCCAGAAGCTGCGGACGTTGCTCGGGCGGGTCGCGCTGTCCGATTCGAGCGTGCTGATCACCGGCGAGAGCGGCACGGGGAAAGAGGTCGCGGCGCGGCTCATCCACGAACGCAGCACGCGCAAGCTCGGCCCGTTCGTCGCGATCAACTGCGCCGCCATGCCGGAGGCGTTGCTCGAGGCCGAGCTGTTCGGCCACGCGAAGGGCGCCTTCACCGACGCCAAGGTCGCGCACGTGGGATTGCTGCACCAGGCGAGCGGTGGGACGTTGTTCCTCGACGAGATCGGCGACATGCCGCTCGGGCTGCAACCGAAGCTCCTGCGAGCCCTCGAGCAGCGCGTGGTCAGGCCCGTCGGTGGCGATTCCGAGATCCCGTTCGACGTCCGCCTCGTGGCCACCACGAACAAGGACCTCGAGACCGCCGTCGAGGAGGGCCGCTTCCGCGAGGATCTCTACTACCGCCTCAACGTCATTCACGTCGTCATGCCGCCGCTCCGCGCGCGCGGTGGGGACGTGCTCGTCCTCGCCCAGCGGTTCATCGCGGACTTCGCGAGCAAGGCCAAGAAGCCGATCGCGGGGATGTCGGCGGCGGTCGCCGAACGGCTGGCGTCGTACACGTGGCCGGGCAACGTCCGCGAGCTCCGGAACTGCATCGAACGGGCGGTCGCGCTCACCGAGTTCGAGGAGCTCACCGTCGATGATCTGCCCGAGCGGATCCGCGGCTATCGGCCGTCGCACATCGTGGTGGTTGGCGACGATCCGAGCGAGCTCGTGCCGCTGGAGGAGGTCGAACGCCGGTACATCCAGCGCGTCCTCGACAACGTCCAGGGCAACAAGACCGTCGCGGCGAAGATCCTCGGGTTGGACCGCGCGACCCTGTATCGCAAGCTCGAGCGTTACGACGCGAAGAGTTAACGTCACATTTTGCAGCACGTCGCAGTTTGCGACGGTCCGGACCCGGAGTTCCGCCGCGTTCCGCTGGCGCGCCTGATGCACGGCTTCGGTCTCGCCATGAACATTCTGATCGCTGACGACGATTACGATGTTCGGAAGTTGCTAGCCTCGGCGTTCCGAAAGGACGGGTACCGGATCACGGAAGCGAAGTCCGGCCCGGACCTGTTCGACCAGCTTTGGAACCGAGCGTCGAGCCGAGGGTGTTTCGACCTCATCATCTCGGACGTCCGGATGCCGGGATACACCGGTCTCGAGGTGCTCGGGCTCCTTCGAAGCAAGTGCGATCCGGCGGATGATTACGAACCACAGCTCCGCGAGACTCCGATCATCTTCATCACGGCATTCGGTGATCGCGAGGTTCACCAGGATGCGAAGCGTCTCGGCGCCGTCGTCTTCGACAAGCCGTTCGATGTCGACGAGCTCCGCGCGTACGCGCGGAAGCTCGCTCGACCGGTCGACGAGCTCGCCTCGCTGCACCGCGACGACGGTGGCGAGGGTTGATCGTCTGAAGGAGTAAGGACATGTCCGATCGAGTCAGATCAGAGTCGTGGGACGGCGCCGGGCGAGTGCTCCTCGCCGATGACGACCGCGAGTTGCGCCATCTCCTCGCGACCGAGCTCCGCAAGGACGGCTTCGTCGTCACCGAGGCCTCGTCGGGAGTCGAGCTCCGTCACCGTCTCGATGACGGGGACGATCCCTTCGATCTCATCGTGACCGACGTGCGCATGCCCGGCATGACCGGGCTCACGGTCATCGACGGACTGCGGAACGGAAACCCGCGGAGCAAGACGCCCGTCATCCTGATCACCGCGTTCGGCGACGCACATACGCACGCCGAGGCCAAGCGGCTCAAGGTGGTCGTGCTCGACAAGCCGTTCGATCTCGATGATTTTCGATCGTGTGCCGCGAACATGATGACGCTCGCCGAATGTTGAACAAGGAGCCTCGTGTCCGTTGCAGATCTGATCAGCTCGCTCGCCGTCCTGCTCGCCGTGCTGTTCGGCACCGGTGTGTACGTGACCCGGCATGGTCGCCCGACTCACTTCTGAGGAGCCCATGAACAATCGCATCTTCGATGTCATCGCGAACAAGGGAGACCAGGTCGAGGTGATCGCAGCCGACGATCTGGTCGACGCCGCGGTCGACCGGATGAACCACCGCCACGTCGGCTCGCTCCTGGTCATCGAGGACCACAAGCTCGTGGGCATCCTGACCGAGCGCGATCTCCTCGTGCGCGTGCTCGCCGCGCGACTCGATCCGGCGAGCACGTACGTTCACGACGTGATGACCCGCGAGGTCATCGTGATCGGGCCCGGTGATTCGGTCACGGCCGCGATGGAGATCATCACGCGCCGGCGGTGTCGACATCTCCCGGTCGTCGACGGAGGCCGGATCTGCGGCCTGGTCTCCGCGGGCGATCTGACCGCGTGGCTCGT
>Ga0326726_10003383_pt1 | contig 14642 bp, 4 predicted proteins | sample MHFenrmetagenome_2_FD_207603 | JGI IMG/M metagenome (GOLD analysis project Ga0326726, IMG submission 207603) | Lab enriched peat soil microbial communities from Michigan Hollow, Ithaca, NY, United States - MHF15MN | ecosystem: Environmental > Terrestrial > Soil > Wetlands > Peat | place: USA...
GAATGCTCGACTCAAAGAACTCTTGAGACAACATCGCGGCCTTTCCACCGAGCGAAAACGAGCTGTCGCAGCCTTTTTTCTGGCGCCAAAGACAGATCAAAATCCCACACAAAAGGTTACTTAACTCACATTTTCGTCAACGACAACGTGAAATGGAGCGCTGACACGAAGTTGACGTTGAGCGCCGAACGCAACATCGCGCTCAATAGTGAGATAACCGCCACCGGCACGAATGCAAGCCTCGCCCTCGAATACGGTCAGGGCGCTGTTGCTGCAGGTAATACCGCCGTCGTCAACATCAACGCCCCCGTCAACCTTCCGGCAGGCAATAACTTCAGCACCAAGCTCGGTAGTGACGGGTCGCCAATATATTATTACGTCATCACCAGTCTCGGAGCGGCGGGCAGCACGACAGGACAGGATTTGCAGGGCATGAGCATCACCGGCAACTACGCCCTCGGCGCCAACATCGATGCGTTAGCAACCAGCTGCTGGAATGGCGGCGCAGGTTTCTCGCCAATCGGGAATAATACATCGCCGTTCACCGGCACTTTTAACGGTCTCGGCCATACGATCAGCAACCTGACCATCAACCTTCCATCTCCATATTATGTCGGTCTGTTCGGTGAAGTCCTTGGAGGCACGATCAGCAATGTTGGCCTTCTTGGCGGGTCGGTTTTGGGCAATTTAGGTGTCGGCGGGCTGGCGGGTTGGTTGAGTGGTGGTAATGTAACGCAATGCTACACGACGGGGACGGTTTCGGGCGTTAATGAGGTCGGCGGGCTGGTGGGGTATCTTAGTGCAGGCACGATAAAGCAAAGCTACGCGATGGGAGCAGTTTCGAGCACGAAGAATTATGTCGGCGGCTTGGTGGGGAAGGCTGATGGCGGTACGGTAACGCAGAGCTACGCGACGGGATCGGTTTTGGGAGTTGTGGATTTCGGCGGACTGGTGGGAATCAATACTGTCGGTATGATAACGCATAGCTACTGGGATACGACGACGACGGGGCGAGTGACTTCTGATGGTTCTGGCAGTGAATTCGGCAAAACGACGGCAGAAATGAAATCCCTGGCTACGTATGCAGAATGGGATATCAGCGCCACAGGCGGTGAGAAAGACTTGGCGAATCTACGAAGGTCAGACCACGCCGTTGCTGCGCACCTTCCTTACGTCGTTGACAGTGACCGGCCTCAGCGCCACTACGTCGTTGACCTACGATGGGCTGAGCCACACGATGCCGGTAACGGGTACACCTGTGTTCACGGGGTTTGTTGACGGTGACACTTCCGCAAGCCTTGGTCAGTCGCAATATAAAAACGTCGGTATCTATACGGTGGCACATCTCAGGGCGTGGTCGATACCGGTACCTACAGCATCGATCCATCGGGTCTGACGAGCAGCAACTATGCGATCACCTATGCTTAATGGCACTCTAACCATTAATTCGCCAGTCTCCCAACCTAAGCAGGTGACACCGGTAACGATTGTTCAGTCTGAAGAGCCGATTTCTCTCATCGTTTATCAATCTGATCAGCAGACCGATCAAGAAAACCCTCCGGCAACGATGATTACGGTGGTCGATACCGACGGCGTCACCGTTTCAGGATGCGTGGAGGTACATGTGAACAGAAATCCAGTCGGCGGCGGAGGATCGATTCGGGTGAATGTGCCAACCGTACACGGGTTTTTGGGGGGCGGGTTCGTTCTGTCGTTGCCTTCGGGAGTGATCGATATTGATGCGCCTGTTCTCATTACTCTTGCAGATGGTTCGGCTCTTCCATCGTGGCTCTCTTTCGATCCTGTGGCTCAAACGTTCACGGCAACCGATGTTCCTGCCGGAATCCAGTCGCTGAATATCGTGATCAGCCAGGGCAAGCAGACATGGTCGCTCCAGATTGCCGCAGCTACGCCAACCAAAGCTTCGTGACCGGCTGAACGCTGATGTCCGGGATATTGCCATCAAGGCCTCCTTTTCACCCTGCAAAAGTGAACGGCAGGCCTTGATGTTTTTGACGCCCGGAATGATCGCAATCCTGGAGGCGAAAGTTCTTCTGTGAGTTGAGCACGTCAAACCCGGGAGCCGGCGGACACGAACCGGAGAGAAGATGATGCCGGGCAGGCAAATGAATGCAACATTCTCGTGCTCAAGGCTCAAACAGCGTAAATCAGGCGGTCGAGGGGTGATGGCGATCTTGCCAGGGAAGTTATCGCCTTGCGCCTGAAAGGGGGACGGTGAAAGACGGAGCGAGATAATTGCATTGCATGTATAGGAGTTTATGTATATGTATATGCGCCCAGAGCAGTGATTCTCTTGCTGTCTTTTCGCAGTGATGTATAGTTTTTGCATGTGGCGAATTGCAAAAGATTTAGTTATTTTTCTTCGGAAATAATTTGATAGTCAATGAGTAATTTTTTTATAATTATTAATGATTGTTAAGTAGCTGCTTTTCAATGGTTCTCTTCCTATGCAAATTATATGATGTTTTTTTGCAACATCATATATCGCAAGAAGTTACAGCTGCCGCGCGATTCGCGCTCTGGTTCCGTTTTCCGGTCGTTTCTGACTTATTCCCGTTCCCAAAAAAATTTTCTCATGTTGAAACCAATCAGCGTTGTTTTCATTGCCGCAGGATTGCTCGCTGCTTCGAGGCTTGAGGCGGCTCCGGCCGTACCGCCGCCCGATGCGGGCAGTATCATCAGATCGCAGAGTCCGCAACGCGAGTTGCCCGGAACCCTGCCCTCGAAAGAGGAGCAGAAGCCTGTCGTGAAGGCAAAGGGCGGTCCGGAGGTTCAGGTGACAGTCAAGGCGTTCCGTTTCGAGGGATATGAGGGAATCGCGACCGAAGCCGAGTTACAGGCGGTCGTGGCTGGAAACGTGGGCAAGACGCTCGACTGGAACGCCTTGCAGGGGGTGGTGACCAAAGTGACCGCGCACCTGAGGGCGAAAGGGTGGTTCCTTGCGGAGGCCTATCTGCCCGAGCAGGAGTTGAACTCCGGCGTCATCACCATCGCCATCATTCAGGGTAAGAGCGACGGCGAGATCAGGATCAAGCGGAACTCCTCGGTCAGGATTCGTCCTGGCGTGCTCGAAGGGTTGACCGCCAATGGCGCTACATCCGGCGAACCATTGAATCTGAAGCGCCTCGAACGTGCTTTGCTCACGGTCAACGATCAGCCGGGGATGAAGGCCAGGGCGATGATCGCGCCGGGATCGGTTTCAGGCACCAGCGCCGTGACCTTCGATGTCAGCGAAGGGGCGCTTGTTTCGGGAACCGTTTGGGGCGACAACATGGGCAACCGTTACACCGGAGCGTGGCGCGGTAACGCCATGATCAGCCTGAACGATCCGTTCGGGTACGGCGATCAGCTCAGCGTCATGTATAATGGCTCGGAAGGGTTGAATCAGGGGCGGATCGGTTACAATTTTCAGGTTGGTTGCAGCGGGCTTCGCGGCAATCTCTCCTGGACAGGCATGAATTACAAGCTTTTGCAGGAGCTGAGGAGTCTCGATTACAAGGGCGACAGCAGCAGCATCGAGGGTGGTTTGAGCTGGCCGCTGATCAGGAAGCGCAACACGATGCTTACCGCCGGAGTGAGCTATGCCGACAAGCATCTGACCGACCGGGAGGGTTCGGTCGGCTTGCATGACAAAGCCATTAAAGTGGGCAGTGCGAGCCTGTCGTTGCTCAATTATGACAAGTGGCTTGGCGGCGGCGCGACAAACGCGAAGGTCGCGGTCAATTACGGCAATTTCTGGCAAGCCGATCGTTACGATACTCCACCCGGCGTTCAGGGCGATTTCACCAGCATGACGGCCAGCCTCAGCCGCCTGCAGCGGCTCTCTCGTCGCGTGACCCTGAACCTTTCGTGCAGCAGCCAGTTCGCCTTCGACAATCTCGACACCAGCGAAAAGTTCTACCTCGGCGGCCCTTACGGCGTCCGGGCCTATCCGGTCGGCGAAGCGGGCGGCGATTCCGGCGAGCTTCTGAATGCCGATCTCAAGTACCAGTTGCCCGTGCCGGAGGCGTGGGGCAAGATGTTGCTCGGCGGCTTTTACGATGCTGGTCACGTGACGCTCAATCACAGCCGGTACGCGGGCGACGTGAACAACGCAGCCAACAGCAACGACTACTGGCTACAGGGCGCGGGGGTCAGCCTGAACTGGCAGGTCACGAAAAACTGCGCGATGCAGGGCAGTTGGGCTCACCAGATTGGCCGCAATCAGGGCCGAACCGCCGGTGGCTTGAACGCCGATGGCAAAAGCGACAACAGCCGTTTCTGGTTGCAGGGCATGATCTCTTTCTGACAAGAAACCGGTATACAATAACATCTCCCACCTATGAACAGGATACACAAGATTATCTGGTCGGCAATCAAGGAAAAATGGATTGTCGTTTCTGAAAAGGCGGGAGCTGTTGGCTGCCCGATTATCAAGCGGGGCGCGTTGACCATCGCGGCGCTGGTGGCGCTCTATCGTCCGGCGTTGGCGCTTTCGCCTACGGAGTTGCCTACGGGCGGCGTGATCACGGCGGGCAGCGGCTCGATTACCACCTCGGGTAGCGCGATGACCGTGAACCAGGCGAGCCAGAAGCTCGTGGCGGACTGGAATACCTTCAATATCGGTTCCGAGGCATCGGTTGCCTTCCAGCAGCCAGGCGCGACGGCGGCGGCGCTGAACCGAATTCACGATCTCAATCCGAGCGAGATCATGGGTCATCTGACCGCCAACGGCCAGGTGTTCCTGCTCAACCAGTCGGGCATCATTTTCGGTAAAACCTCTCAAGTCAATGTTGGCGGCCTGGTTGCGACGAGCCTCGACATGGCCAATAGTGATTTTCTGGCGGGCAAGTACCAGTTCAGCAATGCCGGTGGCGCGGGATCGGTGATCAACCAGGGCGAGATCAGCGCTATGCCGGGCGGCGTGGTGGCGCTCATCGCGCCACAGGTTGAGAACGACGGCACTATCAATGCCGACGGCGGTAGCGCGGCCTTGCTTGCGGGCGACAAGGTGACGGTGGACTTCGGCGGCGACGGCCTGATCAACTACGTGATCGATCAGGGGGCGGTGCAGGCGCAGGTGGACAACAAGGGTCTCATTCAGGCCGATGGCGGCCTTGCGGTGATGAGTGCGCAGGCGGCCAGCGATCTGACGAGTGCGGCGGTCAACAATACCGGCATTGTCCGGGCGCGCACGCTCGAAAACAAAGCCGGAAAGATCGTGCTGCTCTCCGACATGAGCGTCGGCACGACGGCGGTTGGCGGTACGCTCGACGCCTCCGCGCCTGACGGTGGTGACGGCGGCCAGATCGAGACCTCCGCCGCGTCGGTCAAAATCGCCGACGGCGCGACAATCGACACCCGTGCCGCGTCCGGCAATACCGGCGAATGGCTGATCGATCCGACGCATGACTTCACCGTGGCGGCTACTGGCGGCGATATGACCGGCGCGACCCTGAGCGGCAACCTCGCCACCACCAACGCCACCATCAAGAGCGCCAGCGGCGCGAGCGGCGGCAAAGGCGACATTTTCATCAAGGATGGCGTGAGCTGGAGTTCGGGTAACACGCTCAAGCTGAATGCGGATCGCAATATTAAGGTCAACAGCGAAATCAATGTCGGCGGCGACAGCAAGCTTGCCCTGAAGTATGGTCAGGGTTCCGCTGATGGACAGATTTCCGGCGCACCGGCGCTCTTCACGGCCAATGCGCCGATCAATTTCGGAAGTTCGGCCCATTTCACCACGCAACTCGGCTCATCGGGCGAAACGAAGCATTACACGATCATCAGCACCCTCGAAGAGCTTCAAGCTATCAGTAACCTCGATGGCAATTATGTGCTCGGCGCTGATATCAATGCTGCCGGTTCGTCGTTCACTCCGATCGGCGGTTTCGTGGATATGGGCACTTATTGGGCTGCAATGCAAAACAATGGCGAACATGCTGTCGAGCTTTTATCTCCATACATGTTCAAGGGATCATTCGAGGGGGCGGGTCACTCGATCAGCAACTTCAAGATCGATGGCTCATCCTCCGCCTTTGTCGGTCTTTTCTCGGCAGCCTTCAATCCTGACGGAGCATCGCAGACGGTCGAGAATCTGACCCTGAAAGGGGCGAATGTCGAAGGAACAATACATGTGGGCGCGCTGACCGGCATTGTCGGTCCCTCGACCACCGTGTATAACGTCAAGGTGAAAGACAGCTCGGTCAAAGGGCAATCCACAGTCGGCGGTCTTTCCGGTCTGGCGATGGGCACGGTTGCCGGTTCATCGGCAAACCGCGTAACGATCACGCAGAGCGGAAATTTTACGGATTTCTATTCTCAGTTCTCAAGTCGGGAAAATTACGGAAATCTGGGCGGTCTCGTCGGTTCGTCCAGTGGCGCGACGCTGTACAATACTTCGAGTTCCGGCTCCGTTACCGGCAATGATGACAGTTGCAACATCGGCGGTCTGGTGGGTAACGCCAACTACAGTTCCGATATGGGTCAGCCCAACGGCGGCATCATCGATTCGCACAGTAGCGCCACTGTTTCGATGGGCAATCAGACGGCTGCGACATGGACTCACGTCAATACCAACAACGATTACGTCGATGTAGGCTCTGTTGGCGGTCTGGTTGGTAAATTTTCGGGCACCGAGATCAGCAATTCCTACAGTACGGGCAGTGTTACCGCCGGTACGGGGCATTTCTTCTTGCCACCCGATTTTTGGTCGAATACGCACATGAGCGGTTTCGGCGGACTTGTCGGGCAGGTATCACGTGATAACAATGGCTCCTCGACACCGCAGATCAGCAACTCATACAGCACGGGCAGCGTGACGGTTGGCAGCTACACCTACAACACGGGTGGCTTTGCCGGTTCAATAAACGCTTCGAATGTGTCCCAAAGTTACAGCACGGGCAATGTGACGGTGACCGGCAGTGGCGGCAACAACATCGGTGGTTTTGCCGGGCAGATTGGAACTGATGGCAACAACCATGTCAGCGCAATTACCAATGCTTACAGCATGGGCAACGTGACCGCTCCGTCCGATGCCAATGGCGTTGGTGGTTTTGCGGGCGGCATGTACAGCGGTCCGGTCGGCAGTCCGTTGAGCACGATCGACTATGCGTACAGCACGGGCATGGTCACCGGAGGCAATCAGTATAGCCGCGGTGGATTTATCGGCTACAACAACGGCGTGATCACCAATGCCGCGTGGGATGTCAATACCTCCGGCATAAGCACTTCCGGAATCGGCGGCGGAACGCAGAGCGGAGTGAGCGGGCTGAGCACCAGCCAGATGATGACGAACCTTACCGGCAACAGCATATGGGGCATTATCGCCGGAGTTTCCTATCCCTATTTCCTCTGGCAGTATCCGGAAACTCCTGAAGTGATCAGCGGCAAGCTCATCAGCCCCAATAATCCTTCCGGAAAGAGCATCACCCTTGCCGACAATGGCAGCGTGCTCGCGCGGACGACAACCGGTGCGAACGGATTCTATTACTTCATCATGCCGGAAGATACTGCCGAATCCGGTTCCAATATGCTGGTTTTCGTGAACGGCGACGGTTCGGTGAAAGCCAACCATGTCTCGTATGTCAACTCGCTGGAGCAAGTCACCGGGTTCAATCTTTACGACGGATTTATCCTTGTTTCGCGAAACAACGACACCAAGCCGTTACAGCCAACCGATGCCTTGAGCACAGCGCTCGGCAACATTTCCGGATATGGCAGTGACATACTCTATTCGGTCAGCGGCACCGACGTCACCCTGAATGCCAACACGCTGTTCTGGGCGAAGAGCGCGGCGGGCATGGAGATCAACGGAGCGGTCACCGTTACCGGAGATCACGGCCTCGGGCTGCTTTCCGACGGTCCAGTGACCCAGAACGCCCCGATCATAACGCCTGGTCTGGCGCTTGGATACAGCAGTTCTGGCACGTATACATCGTTTGACCTTTCGAACAGCGGCAACCAGATAGGCGTTCTTGCCGGTAATACGGGCGGCGGAAACCTTACCCTGACCGATTCGGTGTCTCTGCAAATCCGGTCGATAAATACCGGATTTCCGGCCATAGGCACGATTTATGGTCTGAACGCAGGATCGGGCGCCGTAGCCCTGAACATCACCGGCGATCTTACCCAAAGCTATGATGCGCCGATAACCGCCGGTTCGCTTCTGCTCACCGGCAGCGGGAATTTCGATCTGACCCTGGGTCATGGAGGGGTTTCCACCATGGGTTCATTGGGCTATGCTCCAGCGGGTAACTCCATCGGCATTCTCGCGGGCAATGTGGAGGGAGACGTGAGCGTAGACAATGGTTCGAATGCTTTGCGGATTGGCACGGTCGGACCGGTCAGCGGGCTCAATGTCAGCGGCACGCTGACGCTTGCGGATACCAACACAGTCACGCAGGATGGCGATGCTCCGATCAGCGCGGAGTATCTCGATCTGCGAGGAAACGGCACGGGTCAGTTCACGCTCGATTCAGTTTCGAACGAAGTCGAACATCTTGCTGGAAATGTTGGCAGTGTTTTGCTTGTCAACAATAAGTCGCTCTCCATCGAGTCCGGGAATTCGGAGAGCGGACTTACTGCCGCCACAAACATCGATCTCAGAACGAATGGCGAGATCGAGGTCGAACAGCAACTGACGGTCAGCGGCACGGGCGGAGAGATTCGGCTTGACAGTACGGATGGCGTGAGTCAGGAGAGCAATGCGTCGGTATCCGCTGACAAACTCCAGCTCAAAGGCAGTGGCGCGTTCGATCTGACCGGCAGCGAGAATCGCGTCGGCACTCTGGCCAGTAACGTCGATGGCGATCTGTCGCTGAACAACGGTAGTACGCAACTGACGATAGGCACGGTTGGCGCGTTGAAAGGAGCGCATGTCAGCGGTACTCTGATGCTTGCGGATACCAACGGGGTTTCCCAGGATGGCGACGCTCCGGTATCTGCCGACAAGCTTCTGCTCACCGGCAGCGGCGCGTTCGATCTGACCGGCAGCGAGAACAGCATCGGCACTTTAGCCAGCGATGTCAATGGCGATCTGTCGCTGAACAACGGGAACACTCATTTGACGATAGGCTCGGTTGGTTCGGTCAGCGGTCTGCATGTTAGCGGCACGCTTACGCTGTCGGATACCAACGCAGTCACGCAGGATTGCAATGCTCCGATCACCGCCGACAAGCTCGATCTTGAAGGAGGAGCGCAGTTCACGCTCACTTCAGAGGCCAACAAGGTGAATACTATCGTTGGAAATGTCGGAAGTCTCGATTTCAGGAACAACGGGAGTATCGGTATCGGGGTTGCAGCTCCCATCACGATCGACTCGCTGACGATGATGAATTCGGATGGAGCTGGCCTTGCGGCTCAGGGGCCGGTGCAGATCGTCGCTTCCGGTGAATGTTCAAATATCACGCTGAACAATACGATCAGTTCCGGCGCTTCCGGCAATGCGGTCGTTCTCGCTGCAGGCGGAAAATTCATCAACAATGTCGGTGCATCGGCGATTAACCTGTCAGGCACAGATGCCCGCTGGCTCATCTATTCAGCCGATCCGTCATTGGATTATTTCGGCAATGCATGTGATGTGCTTGCGAGCGGCAACAAGGCGATCTGGAATACGACCTTCGAGACGCTTTCTCCGGAATCGGTAACGCAGAGCGGCAACCGCTACCTGTTCAGTGCGCAGCCGACGCTGACCTTCACCTCAACTGACCTGACGAAAACCTATGGCGATGATCTGACCGGAAGCATCGGCAGCGCATACACTTACAGCGGCTTGCGAACCGAAACCTATGGCGGAGCGATTGTCGCTGACGAGATCGGCGATTTCTGCGCGCCGGAAGTGACCTCCGATGGAGCCGCCCCGACGGCAGGCGTCCATGATTCGCCATACACGATTTCGATTTCAGGAGCCTCGACTGCCTCCAATGGCTACAATCTTGAATACGTTTCGGATGGCAAGCTGACGGTAAACAAGGCATCTCTGACGGTAACGGCCAACAACGACAGCAAGGTTTATAACGGTCTGGCGTACAGAGGTGGCAATGGCGTCACCTGTGACGGCTTTGTGAATGGTGAAAGCTCCTCCGTGCTCGGTGGCGAGTTGAGCTACGGCGGCGACTCGCAGGGAGCAGTCAACGCGGGAAGCTACAGCATCGATCCAACGGGTCTGAAAAGCTGCAACTACTCGATCAGCTACCTCAGCGGCACGCTGACCGTGGACAAGGCGAGCTATACGTCGATCAGCGGCAGCAAGATTTACGATGGGAATGCGAGCTTCAGCGATGTGACGCTGAACGGCGTGAACGGCGAGACCTTCACGGTGGCGTCGGCGACCTCGAACAGCAAGAATGTGCTGGAGTCAACGAACTTTACTGACTACAGCGGAGATATCAGCGGCAAGGATGGCGCGTTGGCGTCGAACTACGAGTCGCTCGATCTTGGATCGCTGACCGGATCGTTCAACACCGCGACGATCACGCCAGCGAGCTATACGTCGATCAGCGGCAGCAAGATTTACGATGGGAATGCGAGCTTCAGCGATGTGACGCTTAAAGGCGTGAACGACGAAACCTTCACGGTGGCGTCGGCGACCTCGAACAGCAAGAATGTGCTGGAGTCAACGAACTTTACTGACTACAGTGGAGATATCAGTGGCAAGGATGGCGCGTTGGCGTCGAACTACGAGTCGCTCGATCTTGGATCGCTGACCGGATCGTCCAACACCGCGACGATCACGCCAGCGGACTACACTTCGATCAGCGGCACAAAGACGTACGATGGCAACGCTGATTTCAGCAACGTGACGGTAACGGGCGTGAACGGTGAGAGCTTCACGCAGTCGTCGGCGACGGCAAGTGGCCAGTATGCAGGGTTATGGATATTCACGAGTACCAGCGGTGCGTTGACCGGCAACAGTGGAGCGCTGACCTCGAATTACAATGCGTTGAATCTGAATTCGTTGACGCCGGAGAACCACTCCATGATGACGACGGGGGCGGGTTACAACACGGCAATGATCAACAAGGCAGACTACACTTCGATCCGCGGCACAAAGACGTACAATGGCAACGCGGACTTCAGTAATGTGTTGCTGAGCGGTGTGAACGGCGAGACGTTCATGGTGGCGAGGGCGACGTCGAACAGCGCGAACGTGGTGGATTCGAGCGGCTTTGTGAGCTACACGGGTGGCATTACCGGCAACGGTAGCGCGTCAACCTGGAACTACAATGTGCTTGATCTTGGAGCGCTGACCGGATCGTACAACACAGCGACGATCACGCCAGCGAGCTATACGTTGATCAGTGGCAGCAAGATTTACGATGGTAATGCGAGCTTCAGCGATGTGACGCTTAAAGGCGTGAACGACGAGACCTTCACGGTCGCATCGGCGACCTCGAACAGCAAGAATGTGCTGGAGTCAACGAACTTTACTGACTACAGCGGAGATATCAGCGGCAAGGATGGCGCGTTGACCTCGAACTACGAGACGCTCGATCTTGGATCGCTGACCGGATCGTACAACACAGCGACGATCACGCCAGCGAGCTATCAGTCGATCAGCGCCAGCAAGATTTACGATGGGAATGCCGACTTCAGCGATGTGACGCTTAAAGGCGTGAACGACGAGACCTTCACAGTGGCGTCGGCGACCTCGAACAGCAAGAATGTGCTGGAGTCAACGAACTTTACCGATTATAGCGGAGATATCACGGGTCACAGTGGAGCGCTGGCGTCGAACTACGAGTCGCTCGATCTTGGATCGCTGACCGGATCGTCCAACACCGCGACGATCACGCCAGCGAGCTATACGTCGATCAGCGGCACAAAGATTTATGACGGCAATGCGGACTTCAGCAACGTGGCGTTGACTGGCGTGAACGGCGAGAGCTTCACAGTGGCGTCGGTGACCTCGAACAGCAAGAATGTGCTGGAGTCAACGAACTTTACTGACTACAGCGGAGATATCAGTGGCAAGGATGGCGCGTTGGCGTCGAACTACGAGTCGCTCGATCTCAACGCGCTCGCTGATGCGGGTCACAACATGGCGACGATTGACAAGGCGAGCTATACGTCGATCAGCGGCGAAAAGATTTATGACGGGAATGCCGACTTCAGCGGGGTGACGGTAACGGGCGTGAATGGGGAGAGCTTCACGCAGTCGTCGGCGACGGCAAATGACAAGAATGCCGGGGTTTGGAAATTCACGAGCACCGGCGGCGAGTTGACTGGTAACGGTGACGCCGTGACCTCGAACTACGAGACGCTCGATCTCAACGCGCTCGCTGATGCAGGTCACAACATGGCGACGATTGATAAGGCGAGCTACACGTCGATCAGCGGCACAAAGATTTATGACGGGAACGCTGACTTCAGCGGGGTGACGGTAACGGGCGTGAATGGGGAGAGCTTCACAGTGGCGACGGCGACGTCGAACAGCAAGAATGTGCTGGATTCGAGCAGCTTTACTGACTACAGCGGAGATATCAGCGGCAAGGATGGCGCGTTGACCTCGAACTACGAGACGCTTGATCTTGGATCGTTGACCGGATCGTACAACACAGCGACGATCACGCCAGCGAGCTATACGTTGATCAGTGGCAGCAAGATTTACGATGGTAATGCGAGCTTCAGCGATGTGACGCTTAAAGGCGTGAACGACGAAACCTTCACGGTGGCGTCGGCGACCTCGAACAGCAAGAATGTGCTGGATTCGAGCAGCTTTACGGGCTACAGTGGAGATATCACGGGTCAGAGTGGAGCGCTGGCGTCGAACTACACCTTGCTCAATCTTGAGTCTCTCAATGCGGGCGGCCACAACTCGGCTACGATTACGCCAGCGACGGTCATGCTTTCCGGCACGAAGGTATACGATCAGACCACAACCTTTGAGGCTTCTGCTTTCGGTACTGTCGGAGTGATCAGCACGGGAATTTACAGCGAGACACTGACGCTGACAGGATCGGGCGCGGTCGACAGCAAGGATGTGGTTGCAGGTACGCAGGCGCTGAGCCTCGGAACTCTTGCGCTAAATGATGGGACGGGTCTGGTCAGCAACTATCAGATTGCATCGTCCGGCCATACAGGCGTCATCACGCCGAAATCGCTGAACGTCACAGGTCTGAGCGTCGATACGAAGATTTATGATGGCACCACCTCTGCTTCCTATACGGGAAGCGCCAGCCTCAATGGTGTCTACGCAGGCGATACCGTGAACATCGCGCCACAAGGTTCGCTGAACGTGGCTTTTGTGACGAAAGATGTGGGTACAGACAAGCCAGTCAGCATCACTGGCGGCTTTGATATTACCGGAACCGATGCGAGTAACTACACGCTGAACAGCGTATCAGGCGTTACCGGAAACATCACTCCGGCGTATTACACGTCGATCAGCGGCAGTAAGATTTATGACGGCAACGCGGGCTTCAGCAACGTGACGCTGAGTGGCGTGAACGGCGAGAGCTTCACGGTAGCGTCGGCGACGTCGAACAGTGCGAATGTGCTTGATTCGAGCAGCTTTACGGGCTACAGTGGAGGTATTACCGGCAGCGGCAGCGCGTTGACGTCGAACTACAACGCGCTGGATGTAACATTGCTGACCGGGACGTCCAACACGGCGTCGATTACGCCAGCGAGCTATACGTCGATCAGCGGCAGCAAGATTTACGATGGTAATGCAAGCTTCAGCAACGTGACGTTGAGTGGCGTGAACGGCGAGAGTTTCACAGTGGCATCGGCGACGTCGAACAGCGCGAACGTGGTTGATTCGATCAGCTTTACGGGCTACAGTGGAGGTATTACCGGCAGCGGCAGCGCGTTGACGTCGAACTACAACGCGCTGGATGTAACATTGCTGACCGGATTGTCCAACACGGCGACGATTACGCCAGCGAGCTATACGTCGATCAGCGGCAGCAAGATTTATGACGGCAACGCGGGCTTCAGCAACGTGACGCTGAGTGGCGTGAACGGGGAGAGCTTCACGGTAGCAACGGCGACGTCGAACAGCGCGAATGTGCTTGATTCGATCAGCTTTACGGGCTACAGTGGAGGCATTACCGGCAGCGGCAGCGCGTTGACCTCGAACTATTACGCTTTGGATGTAACGTTGCTGACCGGATCGTCCAACACGGCGACGATCACTCCAGCGAGCTACACGTCGATCAGCGGCAGTAAGATTTATGACGGCAACGCGGGCTTCAGCAATGTGACGCTGAGTGGCGTGAACGGGGAGAGCTTCACGGTAGCGTCGGCGACGTCGAACAGCGCGAATGTGCTTGATTCGATCAGCTTTACGGGCTACAGTGGAGGCATTACCGGCAGCGGCAGCGCGTTGACGTCGAACTACAACGCGCTTGATCTCGGGACGCTGGCGGCAGGCAGCAACACGGCGTCGATCACGCCAGCGAGCTACACGTCGATCAGCGGCAGTAAGATTTATGACGGCAACGCGGGCTTCAGCAACGTGACGCTGAGCGGCGTGAACGGCGAGAGCTTCACGGTGGCGTCGGCGACCTCGAACAGTGCGAATGTGCTTGATTCGATCAGCTTTACGGGCTACAGTGGAGGTATTACCGGCAGCGGCAGCGCGTTGACGTCGAACTACAACGCGCTGGATGTAACATTGCTGACCGGATAGTCCAACA
>Ga0326726_10003384_pt1 | contig 14638 bp, 10 predicted proteins | sample MHFenrmetagenome_2_FD_207603 | JGI IMG/M metagenome (GOLD analysis project Ga0326726, IMG submission 207603) | Lab enriched peat soil microbial communities from Michigan Hollow, Ithaca, NY, United States - MHF15MN | ecosystem: Environmental > Terrestrial > Soil > Wetlands > Peat | place: USA...
GCGGCGCTGGTCCAGATCTCGGGCGGCGACCTCGGCGCGCGCGTGCGCTACCGGTCGAACGACGAGCTCGGTCAGGTCGCGCGCGCGATCGACCGCATGGCCGCCGACCTCGACCAGTCACACGGCGCGATCTCGGCCGAGCGCGACCGGCTCGAGACGGTCTTGCGCGTGATGGTCGAAGGCGTGCTCGTCGTCGACGACGAGCTGCGCATCGTCCTCGCGAACCCGCGCGTGCGCGAGCTGCTGGGCGCGCGCGCCGAGCTCGAAGGCCGCCGCCCGCTCGAGGCCATCCGCAGCGCCGAGGTGCACGACCTTCTGGCCGAGGCGCTCGCCAGCGACGCGCCGGTGCGGCGCGAGCTCGCGTTCGGCGGCGCGGAGCGGCGCGTGCTGGGCGTCCAGGCCGCGAGCTTCTCGATCGCCGGCGCGAAGGGCGCCGTCGCGGTCTTCCACGACATGACCGAGGTTCGCCATCTCGAGACGGTGCGCCGCGACTTCGTGGCCAACGCCTCGCACGAGATCAAGACGCCGCTCACCGCGATCCGCGGCTTCGCCGAGACACTGCTCGGCGCCCCGCTCCCCGAGCGCGAGACGCGGAGCTATCTGCAGGTCATCCTGAATCACTCGGAGCGATTGTCTCGCCTGGTCGAGGACTTGCTCGAGCTCTCGCGGCTCGAGGCTGGGAGTCACAAGCTCGCCCCGGTCGCGCTCGACATCGGCGCGCTCGCGAGGCGCCTCTGCGTGGAGCTCGAGCCGCGCATCCGCGAGAGCGGCTTCGACGTGCGCGTCCACGGCGAGGGCGCGCCGCGCGCGTTCGCCGACCCGACCGCCGTCGAGCAGATACTCCAGAACCTGCTCGACAACGCGCTGAAGTACGCGGACCCCGGCAAGCGCATCGACATCCGCGTCGGCGCCGCGGGCCCGGGCGTGCAGGTCGACGTCGAGGACCGCGGCCCCGGCATTCCCGAGGCCGATCGCGCGCGCATCTTCGAGCGCTTCTACCGCGTCGACCGCGGCCGCTCCCGCGAGCAGGGCGGCACGGGTCTCGGACTCGCGATCGTGAAGCATCTCGTACAGGCGAGCGGCGGCGAGATCTGGGTGGAGAGCACGCCGGGCGAGGGCTCGACCTTCAGCTTCACACTGCCGGGCTCCGAAGCGGTGCACTGACCCGGCGCTTCTTCACGCCCCCGTCACCGTCGCGCCATGATTCCTCACCGCCCGCCATCTACGATCCCCCGAACATCACTCGAGGGGGACGGTCCATGCTCGGATCCAGGAGGAGCGCCGCGCGCGCGCTCGTGTGCGCGGGAGTCACTGCGCTGTTCATGCTCTGCGTCGCGGGCGCGCGCGCCGACGACGGCTCGGCGGTCGATCAGATCGTCGCGGTCCTGCGCGAGAAGGGTCTGATCGACGCGGCCACCGGCGACGAGATACTCGCCAAGCAGGCGAAGAGCGAAGCCACACAGTCCGCGAAGACGACGCCGTCGGTCGGGCAAGGCCTGCTCGAGGGCTTCATCTTCAGCGGCGATCTGCGCCTGCGCGACGAGCAGTTCTGGTACGGATCCTCGGGCCTCGGCGTGAGCGGCGCGAACGACAACAACCGCATGCGCTACCGAGCGCGCATCGGCTTCACCAAGCAGATCGTCCCGTGGGCGCTGGTCGGCGTTCGACTCGTGACTGGCACGACGGACTACCGCAGTACCAACGTGAGCGTCGGAGAGAGCTCGGACTTCTCGTACGACAACGTGTTCTTCGACCGCTTGTACGCGCAGTTCGCCCTGCCCGATCCCGGCATCGGCCTCGCGACCACGGTGACGGCCGGCAAGATTCCCAACCCGTTCATCTGGAAGAACGGGATGGACAAGATCCTCTGGGACGAAGACATCACGCCCGAGGGCGCCGTGATCACCACGAGTTACTCGCCGACGGAGAACACGAAGGTGTACGCGACGACGGGGCTCTTCACCGAGCTGCAGAACGCGGCGCACACCGATCCGAAGGTCTGGGCGTTTCAGACCGGCGGCTCTCTGAAGCTTCCCGAAGCCGTCGAGGTCGGCGCGCGCGCGAGTTACTACGACTGGCGCGCACTCACCAACGACGCCACGACCGCGACGCGCACCGGCTTCGTCGGCCGAAGCGTAGCGCTCGGCAATCTGCCGTCGGCGTTCGACCCCGACATGCGCATCATCGAGAGCAGCGGCTACGTGAGCTGGGGCGGTCTCGACGGCTGGCCGGTGATTCTCTGGGGCACGTGGGCGCAGAATCTCGCGGCGGACGGCGCGGTCGTTTCGGGGGTGCGCGTCGGCGCGAACGACACGGCCTACGGCGTCGGCGTCGAGGCCGGCGACCCGAAGACACTCTTCCGTGTCGGCTTGGCCTGGCAGCACATCGAAGCGAATGCCGTCCCCGCGCTCTACACGGACAGCGACATGTTCGACGGGCAGACGAACCGCGAGGGCTGGGCGCTCTACGGCTCGCGCGAGCTCTGGAGCAACACCGAGTTCAAGCTGTCACTCTGGGACAAGGCGCCGATCAAGACGACGGCCAGCGGCACGGGCACCGGTCCGTTCAACATCTCGCCCGCGACGGACTCACAGGCCGAGCGCTATCGGCTGCAGGCGGATCTGAACTTCAAGTTCTAGGAGCGAGCGGCAGCCAGACGCTGAAGACGGTCCCGCGGCCGAGCTCGGAGCGCACCTCGATCTCGCCGCCGTGGCGCTGGACGATCTCGTAGCAGATCGCGAGGCCGAGGCCCGTGCCCTTGCCGACGGGCTTGGTGGTGAAGAACGGATCGAACACGCGCGCGAGATGCGCGGGCGCGATGCCGCCGCCGTCGTCGGCGACGTCGATGCGCGCGCGCTCGCCTTCGACCGAGGTCGAGATGCGAATCGTGCCCGTGTCGGCGATCGCGTCCGCGGCGTTCAGGAGCAGGTTCAGAAACACCTGCTCGAGCTCGCGCGGCGCGCACTCGATCGGCGGCACCTCGCCAGACACTCGCTCGAGCCGGATCCCGGCGCGAAGCCGGGGCCGAGCCATCCGTTGCGCGGAGTCGAGCAGCATCGCCAGGTCGGCGACCTCGCGGGCATCGCCGTCCTCGCGCGTGAAGCGGCCGATCTGCTGCACGATCGACGCGATGCGCTCGATGCCCTCGAGTGACTCGTCGATGAGCTCGGCGCCGCCCGTGAAGAGCTCCCGCTCCTCGGTCTTCCCCTTCCCGTCCGAGAGCAGCGCCGCGGCGTTCGCCCAGTACTCGCGCAGCAGCAGCATGTTCGAGCGCACGTAGGCGGTCGGGTTGTTGACCTCGTGCGCAACGCCCGCGGCGAGCTGCCCGACGGCGACCATGCGCCCCGAGAGCACCAGCCGCTGCTGCAGCGCCTCGATCTCGCGCAGGTCGCGCACCACCACGGCAAGCCCCGTCTCGACGCCGCGCGCGTCGCGCAGCAAGCTCGCCGTCACCGACACCGGAATGCGTTGCCCCGACGCTCCGCTGAGCCAGGCGCGCGCCTCGCGCACCTCGGTCGCCGGCTCGACGAGGCGGAGTGACAGGAGGTCGCCGATGCGCCGTGACTCGACCGCGGTGCGCGGGAGGCCGAGCATGCGCACCAGCCCCGCGTTCGCCGAGCGGATGCGCCCGTCGAGGCGCAAGAGCGCGAGACCCTCGCTCATCGTCTCGGTGATCTGCGACGCGAACGTGCCCGGGGAGAGGATCGAGTAACCGAAGCGACTCAGGCTCCACGCGAGAATGACGCTCATCACCGCGTATGCCGTCGTCGCCATCTGCGGCCCCCGCCAGCCGAGCATCGGCAGCGCGCCGTCCGTGAGTCCGCCGACCACGAGCAGCTGCACGATGCCGCCGGCGATCCACAGGCCCTGACTGCGCTCGCTCTCGAGCGTGCTCGCGCGGAAGGCGCTGGTCGCCACGCTGAGTGCCCAGACGAACGACACCACGGTCACGCAGTAGATCGCCGGATACGCAGGACCGAAGTGGTACGCCCAGCCCCAAGCCGTGCGCGTCACACCTTTGTGTACCCACGGCGTCCACCAGTCGAGCCCGATCTCGAGGAAGGAGATCGCGAACAGGATCGGCAGCGCGCGGCGCAGGCGCGGCGCGGGCGCGCCCGTCACGTCGAGAATGAAGCGCGCGGTGAGCGGGCCGAGGGCCGCCCAGCCCAGCGCCGACAGGCGCACGAGATCGAGCGCGAACTTCGGATCTTCCGTCGTGTTCCAGAGCAGCTGACAGCTCGCCCAGAAGGCGCCGCCGTAGAGCAACAGCGCGGCGGTGCGGTTGCCGCGGTCGGAGGGATCGCGCGCCAGGATCGTCGTGGCGCACACGAGCAGCGCGCAAAGATCGAGTAGCTGAAGCGCGGTGAATGCGTGCACGTGCATGCTTCGGTCTCGCTCCGCAGCATCGGTATCGCCCGGTGTAGACTTGCGCGACGCAGGAGAGGGAGGCCGCCGTGTCTGCAGAGCTGGTGCGATTCGAGTTACGCGAGCACGTGGCGGAGGTGACGATCGCCCGCCCCGAGAGCCGCAACGCGCTGAATCCCGAGGCCTACCGCCAGCTCGAGGCGGCGTTCCGCAGCGCGCAGTCCGACCCCGAGGTTCGCTGCGTGCTCCTGACCGGCGTCGACCCCGCGTTCTGCAGCGGCGACGACGTGAAGGAGATCATGGCGGGACCGGCGCGAGACACGACCGTCGCGTCGCTCCGCCAGGTGCGCCCGCGCGCGACGCCGGCCGCGATCGCCGTGCTCGAGTGCGACCGCCCGGTGGTCGCCGCGGTGAACGGCGCCGCCGTCGGCTGGGGCATGGACCTGACACTCTTCTGTGACATCCGCATCGCCTCCGAGCGCGCGAAGTTCGGCGAGCTCTTCATCAAGCGCGGGCTCGTCTCCGACATCGGGGGCCTCTACCGCCTGCCGCGCATCGTCGGACCGTCGAAGGCCGCCGAGCTGCTCTTCACGGGCGACGTGATCGACGCCAAGGAGGCCGAGCGCATCGGCCTGGTCTCGCAGGTCGTCCCGCACGAGTCACTCCTGCCGACCGCGCGCGCGCTCACCGCGAAGATCGCCGCCAACCCGCCGCTGGCGCTGCGCTACATGAAGGAAGGCCTGCGCCGCGCGCAGCTCTCCGATCCGCACGAGCTCGGCGCCTGGGTGAGTCAGACGCTCGGCATCCTGTTCCAGACCGAGGATCACCGCGAGGGCGTGCGCTCGTTCCTGGAGAAGCGAGCGCCGGACTTCAAGGGCCGCTAGGAGTCACTCGCCGCGGCGCCGACCGCGAGGCGCATCGCTTCGATGCTCCTCACGTACGCGATGAAGAGCAGCACCACGAACACGGCGAAGCCGAAGCCGAAGACGGTGCTCGCTAGCGCGTCGTAGAAGCCGTGCAAGAGCGCGGCGATCGAGAGCCCCGCGAGAAATAGGGCGCGGCGCAGCCGCGGCGTCTCGACGCCGAGCGCGATGAACTGACCCGCGATGCCCGAGAACACCGCGTGCAGGAGCGGCAAGGTGATGAGCCGGGTGAGCTGCACGACCATGTACACGCCGAGCGGCATGTCGCCGCGCACGACCGTCTGCGCGTAAGTCACCGAGTAGTACACCGCCTCCGAGACGCCGAACGCGAAGCCCGAGACACAGCCGAGATACGTGATCTCGCGCACCGTCCCTGGCTCGCGGTTGCGCACGAAGATCCAGAAGAGCGGGATCGCCTTCACCAGCTCCTCGGGCACGCCGACGCCGAGCACGGTTCCGACGAGTCGCTTCAGAAAGTCACCCGCCTGCGCCGCGCCCGCGAGCTCGCGCAAGAGCGGCAGCCGCGAGAGCACGGTCACGAGAAACACGCCCGTGATCGACGTGAACAGAGACACGCGCACGATGTCGAGCAGCCCGATGCGCTCCGGCCGCACGAACAGCCAGATCACCAGGCCCCAGGTCATCGCGAAGTAGATCGCGAAGAGATACGCCACGTCGCGGAAGTCCGAGCGCGCGATCCCGGTCCAGCCCACGAGAAACATCGGGAACAAGGTGAAGAACAGGAACCACTGCACGCTGCGGATGTTCCAGGGCCGATCGCTGCGCCACACCGAGATCGGCACGAGCGTGCCGAAGCCGAGCCGCGCGAGCTGCGAGAGGATCCCCGCCTTCGGCGCGCGCACGTCGTTCGGTTCGGCGCTCACGCGGCGAAGACTAGCAAGTCGCGGCGCGCGGGCGTCGCCCTAGTTGCAGCTTCCCTCGGCACCCTGCACGCAAGTGAGTGGGCACGCGGGGCACTTCGGGCCGGGCGCCTTCCCCGAGAGCGAGCGGAATCGACCGAGATCCGGCAGCGAGATCACCGGAGACTGCTCGTCCAGATCGAAGATCGCGCACGGCAGCGTGCCAGAGGTGCCGCACTCGTCGACCGCTCGGCTCTTCCCGCTCGAGCTCCGGAACTCCGCCAGGTCTCCCATGCCAACCATCGAAGACCCGCTCGTGAACTTCGCGTCGCACAGGTTTCCGTAGCCGTCGTCGTCATCGTCGCGCTGACCGCCGGTGAGCGTGGCCCACGGGTTCACAGTGAGATAGTCGGCGGCGACGCGCGGATTGAAGACGTCCACGCAGTTGTCGCACGCGTCGCCGGCCCCGTCGCCATCGACGTCGCTCTGAGTCGGGTTCGCGATCGTCGGACAGTTGTCGATTCCGTCCGACCACGAGTCACCGTCGCTATCCGTCGCGCCCACCGCGAGCGCGCCGTGCCACACGAACTGCCGCGTGCCGTCCGGCGCGTCGCCGATGAGACCGAGCAGCGCGTTGATCGAGCGACAGAAGACCGGCGAGCGCGGCGCGAGGCCGTTCGGGAAGAGCGCCTGAAACGCGGGTGAGCCCGGCGCTTGGTCCGCGCGGTACGGCTCGTACTGGATGCCGTCCTGCAGCATCTTGTCGCCTAGAATTCCCGAGCCGCACAGTATCTCGTCGTCCGAGACGGGACCCGGGGTGAAGTCGTCCATGCCGTCCCAGACACCGTCCTTGTCTTGGTCGAGATCGTTGATCTTGTCGTTGTTCACGTCGCGCGCGGGGATCGGGACGTCGGAACGCGGGTAGCCGAACAAGCCAGACGAGGGATTGCTGGCGGTGCCCACTCGCTGCGCGTTGGTCATGTGGAGAAACTCGTCATTCACTTCGACGACCTCGCCGGAGAGGAGCCTGCCCAGCTTCGCGCGATCGAAATAGGCCAGCTTCGCAAGGTTGACCTTGCGCGGCCCAATGACTTGCGGCGGCGTGCTCGAGTCGACCTGATCGACTCCGAACGCGATCGGCAGGTCGAGCACCAGCGGGAGGGTCGACTTCGCATCGTTCACGTCGGAGAGCACGGCGTTCACCTGGAGGAGACACTCCTGCGCGGTGCAATCGACGTTGGGATCGAAGGCCGCGAGAAACGCGAGCGCGTCGGCCTTGTTCGCGGGTGCGACGACAATCGGCCCAGTGGGGCGCCGCACCTCGAGCACCTGAAAGTCCATCTGATCGTCGCGGAAGACGAACTGGTTGGGCAGAAAGATCCCGTCCGGGCCGGCGATCGGATCGCCGGCGGCGTCGTTCGACGGGTCGCCGTCGAGCATCGCGGCGAGCTCGCCAAGTGACTCGGGCGGGTCGAACACCCGGTCCTGGCCAATCACTTCACCCGACATGATCAGGCGCTCGTAGTTCGCCGACACAGTCTCCAGCGCGGTGCAGGTCTGGTTGAACGACGTACTCGCGTTGTTGACACTCTGGGTGTTCATCCAGCGCCCGCAGTACTCGCCGTAGATCTGGCCGCCGGCGTGATTGAAGACGTTGCCGGCGCCGTTGATCGGATCGTTCGGGTCGGACTGGAAGACAATCGCGCCAAAGGTGGTGAGCGCGTTTGGATCCACCGCCCAGGGCATGGGCTCGACCCAGCCGTCGGCCTGCACCTTGTTCGCGCCGCCGTGTTGGAACGCGGCCCGCTGCGCGTCACTCATGCCGACCACGTCGAGGGGAGTGAGTGACAGGTAGTGACCCGTCTCGATCTGCACTGATCCTCCGGTGATTGGGTTCGTGACCAGGACGAATGTGCCGTCGCGGCTGAAGTTCATCCCAGGAAGAAAGGGAGGATCGTTCGGATCGGGCGCACCTTGGGCGACGCCGACAAGGTCGCCGGCGTGGAGCGCCTTTTCGACCGCGAACTCCTGCACGAGCACCGTCGCCTCCGAGTTCAAGAGATCGACGCCGCCAGAAGGCAAGGGCCCAGCACTTCCGGTGATCGCCGAGTTGCTCGACCACGACTGGCGCTGAGTCGAAGAGCACGGACTCGTGAAGTCCGCACCGCAGCCGAGCAGCGCCGCCTGTGCGCGCTCGAGGTTGAAGCCGAGATCGTCTTGGGTCACGCCCTGATTCACGAGCGGATTCACCGCGAGGAACTGGACTGCCGTGATGCTCGAGTTCAGCGTGCTGATCGGGGTGAGTGGGCTCGCTGCCGTTCGAATGCCACCGGTCCCGTCGAGGAGGACCGCTGCCACGCTGCCGAGCCCGCCGAGCGTAGATGAGGCGAGGTCGAGCCTCATGGGATCGTTCAAGGCGTCGAGCGGACAGTGCGCGGTGTCTTCGTCAAACTGGGCGGTGCAGAGTTCGTGAAAGAGAGTCTGGTTCGCGCTGTGACTCGCAGCGACAGCCGATGCGGACGCGCGGTGCTGCACGCCGGCCGCGTCGGGCGGCCCCCAAAGAAGACACGCGCCAGCGCTCGGAAACACGTCGTCGCCGTCGCCGGCAATCCCGTTTGGTCCGATCGAGACGCCCGAGCCATCTACACGGATGCGGCACGTGCCGCCAGCCGAGGCGACGGGCGCGCCCGTCACGAGATCGACGTTGCGCCGAAATCCTCCAGTCACTGGTGGGAATACGACGGTCCCGTCAGGACTCACTGGCCGCGCTGGCGGCACAGGTATTGAAAATGCGCGCAGGGCCAGATCGGTCAAATCGCCTGGTTCGATGCCGGCTCGCGCAGGGCGCAGAGCCGGGTCACTTAGCAGGCCGAGCACTTCGTACTGGAGCTGCGCGCCGCCCGTCGCGCTCGAGTTCACCTCGATGCAGTCACCGTCCGCGTTGACGCCGACGCCGAAGCGGAGGTTCGCGTTCGCCCTCGCGATGGCCGAGCATCCGGCCTGCGATGCAGCCCGGGTGACGTCGTTGCTTCCGGAGTCAGTACAGATTCCGCTCGTCGGGTCGAAGGTCCCGAGGAGTACGGAGCAACCATTCTGCGTCACCAACGTAGGGCTGTAGATCCCGTAGACCTCGACGGTTTTCGGGATGCCCGGGTTGGTTGCGCCGGGCACCGTGATCTGCGCCGTCTGCGTGTAGCTGCCTGAGTCGAAGCGATCCTCGACAGTGCCGCTGATGGGCGACGCGAGCGTGTAGCCGGCCGCGTGGGCCGCGGGGTTGTTCGTGACGAACGGGAGATCGTCAGCGGTGTTCACGAGCCCGTCGGGTCCGATGAAAAATGGATAGGCCGTGGCCAGCGCCGAGGACGAATCGAAGATCAATTTTCCGTCGGCATCGGACGCGAACGGCGTTCCAGCGAGTAACGCGACCGAGGAAAGACTTCGGACCGAGCCGGGCGCGTAACTCGGGATCGTGTTCGCGCCCCCTGCCCGCGCGAACACGCCGGCGTGCAGATCCGCGAGCCGGTCGCGATCCCTGCGCGCAGCGAGCAGCTCCGGAATCGATTCGTCGAACGTCCCCGCGACCAGCGCTGCAGCCTGCGCAACGAGCGCCGCCGCAACACCGGGCGGTGTCGGAGGGTCCGCGGCTTCCGCGAGCAGCGCCCGACGAAGTGACTCCTGCGAGGTCGTCAAGACCGCAGCCTGGACCAACAGGCCGTTGAGCCGGGCGAACTCCGACTCACCGAGATTACCGCGCACCAGACCGAGCAGGATCTGCCTTTGAGGGATCGAAAAGACCCCCGCGCGGATCTGCCAGAATGAGCTTGCCGTCGAGATCGGCAAGTCCAAGCTCGTCCGATTCACCGGCCGGCACAGATACGCGGCGAGCTTGCCGAGCCCCGCGTCCGCCGCGAGCTCGGGGCACCCCTGCACCCCCGCGGCGATCGCGCCGAAATCGACCTGTGCCGAGGCGCGTGACGCAAGGGTGAGTGCGAGCGCAGCAGTCAGAGCGAGATACCGGTGACTCATGGTGACTGTCTCCCGCGGCAGCCTCCGCACTCTATCACGTGCCCGAGTCGACCCGAGTGGATTCTCGGAGGCGTTCCAGGGAGAATGCGGCCTGCAAGCGCTGTTGCGCCTCAGAGGAAGCAATGAAAGCCATCGTCTACCACGGCAAAGCCGACTTCCGGTACGAAGAGACCCGAGACCCGCGGATCGAGCACGACACGGACGCGATCGTGCGCGTTTCGAAGACGGCCATTTGTGGCTCCGACCTGCATCTCTGGCACGGCGGGCTGCCCGACGGGATCGGCGCCGCGGGCGGCTTCGCGGTGGGTCACGAGTTCATGGGCATCGTCGAGGAAGTCGGGCGCGGCGTGCGCGGCGTGAAGAAGGGCGACCGCGTGCTGACTTCGTGCACCGTCGGCTGCGGCACCTGCGCGATGTGTCGCCGCGGCGTATACAGCGGCTGCAAGGTGATGACCGCGGGCGGCGGCGCGAGCGGTGTCTTCGGCTTCTCGACCGCGCTGCCGGGCGGCCAGGCCGAAGCCGCACGCGTGCCGTTCGCCGACACCAATCTGTTTCAGGTGCCGACCGAGATGTCGGACGAGCACTCACTCTTCCTCACCGACATCCTGCCGACGGGCTACATGGGCGCCGAGATGGCCGAGGTCGGGCCCGGTGACACGGTGGTCGTGTTCGGCTGCGGTCCCGTCGGCACATTCGCGCAGATGTGCTGCCTGCTGCGCGGCGCCGCGCGCGTGATCGCGGTGGATCTGGACGAGGGCCGGCTCGAGCGCGCGCGCCAGCTCGGCTGCGACGCCGTGAACCCGAGCCGCGTGAATCTGGGCGAGCGCGTGCTCGAGCTGACTCACGGCGTCGGCGCAGACGCTTCGATCGAAGCCGTCGGCCGCGAGGACCTGATCCTGCAGGCCGCCATGGTGACTCGCCCCGGGGGGCGCATCGCCGTGATCGGCGTGCTCACCGCGCCGACCGCCACCCTGCCCTGGTTCCTGTTGTTCATGAAGAACCTGTCGCTGCGCACGGGCCTCGTGAACCCGCAGATCTTCATCCCGCGACTCATGCCGCTGATCGAGCAGGGCCGCCTCGACCCGACCGTCATCATCAGTCACCGCCTGCCGCTGTCGGAAGGCACGCATGGCTACGAGATATTCGCGGGTCACAAAGAGAACGCGCTGAAGGTGGTGCTGACGCCATGAGCGCGAGCGAACTCGAGGCCCTCTTCTCACTCCGAGGTCAGGTCGCCCTGGTGACTGGCGCGTCCAGCGGTCTCTCGGCGCAAGTCGCGCGCGCGCTCGCGAAGGCGGGCGCGAACGTCGGCCTGGTCGCCCGCCGCAAGGACCGGCTCGAGTCACTCGCCGCGGAGCTGAACGCGAAGGGCGTGCGCACCTGCGTCGCGCCCGCGGACGTCACCGTGACCGAGCAGCTGCGCGGCGCGATCGATCAAGTCGAGTCCGAGCTCGGCCCGCTCGACATCCTGGTGAACGGCGCGGGCATCGCCCCGCTCGGCCGCGCCGAGAAACACACGCGCGCGAAGTGGGACTCCGCCGTCTCACTGAATCTCACCGCGGTCTGGGAGAGCTCGCAGATGGTCGCGCAGCGCTGGATCGAGCGCGGCCGCGGCGGCCGCATCATCCAGCTCTCGTCGGTGATCGGCTTCGGCGCGAACCCCGTACACCGCTCCGTCGGCTACGCCGCCACCAAGGGCGCGCTCAACAACCTGACTCGCCACCTCGCCGTCGAGTGGGGCAAGTTCGGCATCTACGTGAACGCGCTCGCCCCCGCCTATTTCCCCACCGAGATGACCACCGACCCGCGCACCGGCAACGTCCCGCCCGATCAAGAGGCCATCATCCTGCAGCACACCCCGCTCGGGAGGCTCGGCCGGCTCGAAGAGATCGAGACCGCGGTGCTGTTTCTCGCGTCACCCGCGACGAGCTACGTGACTGGGGCGGTAGTGACTGTGGATGGGGGGTGGACGGCGTGGTAGGACCGGGGTCGGCCGCTCGTCACTATCACTCAGTCACTTGCCCTTGCCCCTGATGAAGTCCTTCACGTCCGCTTGGTCCTTGCGCCATTGAGACTCGTCAAAAGGGCGCCACGAGACAGGAACGCCGAGAGACTCTGCGAAGGACTTGGCCGCTTCCGGTGACGAGAACGCGGCGATCCGAATCCCCCCACTCCACGTCGCGATCTCGTTCACATCGGTGGGCTTCCCGTCTCGGCTCACTGTCGGCGGTTGCAGCGCCCGGGCGAGGGATCTCATGAGGGTAGATACTTCGCAATGAGGAACGCGACGAGAACGACTGTTCCGAGCATCGCAAGAAGGCTCAGAACTATTCCCGGAATGCCGAGCGTCGGCCCGAAGTAGATGTCGCGCCTCACTGGCGGCGGCTCACTCGGCTCGAAGCTGTCGGGAAGGTCCACATTCGATGGAGTTAGGGACCAAGGCCACCAGCTTCTCGCGAATACTGCAATCTCGCGCCCGTTCAGACTCGCGAGTCGCGGATACTGACTCAACACGTCGCGGCGATACTCTTCGTAGTCCCGTGCGCCGCGCGCGCCCGGATCGACTCGCTCGAAGTCGGCGCGCGAGCAAAACACGGCGTATGCGTACGCGGGCTGGCTCAGTCGCATGTCCCAGTCCTTGAGGACCGTGTCGACCTCGGTGGGCGAGTATGTGTCTCGCAGGCCGTACCTTCGCGCGAGTCTCTGCGAGAGATCTCGCACGCAGGCCCGGATCGTCAGGTAACGGCCGATGAAACTCATTTCGTGGTGACCGCCGTCTCGGGAGCTGCGCTCGCGAGGGCATTGTGACATAGACCTCGCTGACTCAGAGGTCCGAGGCTCGCGGCAGCGCTAGCCCCGTCGAATCGCGCCCGCGGCAAGCAGCAGCCCGCCCAGCACCATCGGCCACTCACCCGGAAGCGCGGGCACCGGAGGCGCCGGCGGCAGCGAGAACTGCGAGAGAAAGTCCCACGCGATGACCGACAAGTTGAGGTCCGCGTTGACGTACAGGACGTGGCCGGGGTACGGGGAGCCGAAGGTCGACGTGATGCTGCACAGGCCGACCTGAACGCCGGCGGTGCAGGAGAGGTCGATGTCGCAGTAACTCGCGCCCGTAACGGCGTGCACCTCGGGCGCGCCGGCGCCGCACTGATTCGTGTCTCGCCAGTGAGTGAACGTAGTCGCGGCCGAGGGGAACGTGCCGCCGTTGTACGGGACGATCTGATCGGTGAGTCCCATGAAGGTGAGCACCGGGATCGGGCGCGAGGGCACACACGCAGAGGTCGGGCTGATCGAGATCGGGAACGCCATGGGCGCGGCGGCGGCGAAAAGATCCGCGGCTTCGCAGGCGAGCCGGTGAGTCATGGCGCCGCCGTTCGAGAGACCGGTGGCGTACACGCGCCGCGCGTCGATGGCCGCCTCTTCGTGCATCGTCGCGACCAGCGCGCGGGTGAACGCCACGTCGTCGTTCGCCGTCGAGCAGCAAATGCCGCCGTTCCAGGCGTTCCCGAGGCCCTGCGGATGCACGACGATGAAGCCTGCCGTGTCGGAGAGGACTTTGAATCCGGAGATCGACGCTTGTTGCGCCGCCGTGGACGAGAGGCCGTGATAGTCGATCACGAGCGGAACCGGCGTCGCGCCCGTGTAGCTCGGCGGGACGTGCACGAGATAGGTGCGCGTCGTCGCGCCCACCGCGATCGAGCGCGACGAGTCGCCCGGGCCGAGCACCTGCGCGGCTGCAGGGTTCGCGAGGAGCAGCGCGAGCACCGCGACGACGAGCGTCTTCACCGAGAGAGTCTACGATGCGCGCGCGAGACGCGGTTTCATTCCGCGGCCGTTGGCGCCTCGGAATCTCCCCCATCATACTGCCCTCATGCCCGGCAACCGCTTCTACGTCACGACCGCCATCCCGTACGTCAACGCGCCGCCGCACGTGGGGCACGCGCTCGAGTGCGTGCAGACGGACGTGCTCGCGCGGCATGCGCGGCTGCGCGGGCGCGAGGTGCGGTTTCTCTCGGGCACCGACGACAACGCGCTGAAGAACGTGCAGTCGGCGCAGGCGATCGGCATGGACGTGGCGGAGTTCGTGCAGAAGAACGCGCAGCGGTTTGCAGACCTGCACGAGGGGCTCGATCTCTCGAACGACGACTTCATCCGCACGGCGGCGGATCCGCGGCATCGGCCCGGCTGTGAGCGGCTGTGGCGCGCGTGCGCGGACGCGGGCGACGTGTACAAGAAGAACTACGACGGGCTCTACTGCGTCGGCTGCGAGCAGTTCTATCTCGAGTCGGAGCTCGAGAACGGGAAGTGTCCCGAGCATCAGACGGTGCCGGTGCGTGTCTCGGAGGAGAACTACTTCTTCCGCCTCTCTAGGTACCAGGACGCGCTGCACGACTTGCTGTCGCGCGACGTCGTGCAGGTGCGGCCGGTGTCGCGCAAGAACGAGATGCTGCGCTTCATCGAGCG
>Ga0326726_10003385_pt1 | contig 14638 bp, 11 predicted proteins | sample MHFenrmetagenome_2_FD_207603 | JGI IMG/M metagenome (GOLD analysis project Ga0326726, IMG submission 207603) | Lab enriched peat soil microbial communities from Michigan Hollow, Ithaca, NY, United States - MHF15MN | ecosystem: Environmental > Terrestrial > Soil > Wetlands > Peat | place: USA...
GTCTGTGGTAATCGCAGCCGAAGACCAGACGTGGCCGTCGCCCGAGACTTCCCCGCTATCGTAGAAATTATCCAGCACGCCGAATTGCAGCGCCAGCTTGTGTTGGTTCGGAGTGATGTCCTCGCCATACATGGTGAGAGAGGAGTCCCCGTTCCCCACCTTCAGATCGCCGAAGATCTGGTCATAAGTGCGATTCTCCTTGAGCACATAGATCACGTGGCGAATGGGATTTTGTCCGGAACGAAACTCGATCCTGCCGGGATCCGAGCGGAACAGGTTGTCCTGTTCGACCTGGTTGGTCAGCGTCTTCAGATTCTTCTCGGTTGCGCTGATGTCGAGTCTTGCGATGGAAGACCGCAAGAGCGTGGGAATGTAGGGATGCTCGCGCCGGCGGCGTTCGCCCTTCAGCGCGCTGATGCCGTGGTTCGGCCGGGTCCCTTGGCCCTTGGCGCTGGCAACCAGGAGATCGTCGCCGCTCACCGCCAGTGCGCTGGGATACCACTCCGTGGGGATGAACCCGAGAGCGTGCGCGTTGGCAGCAGCTTCCCAGACAGCGCTGGTGTCAAAGACTGCGACCGCATTAATCGATGCATCGGCCACGAACAGACGGTTGCCGTCCGCAGATAGCGCTAAGGCATTGGGATAAGTACCGGGATATTTCTGGCCGGGCGCGGTGGTGGCCAAGAAAGCCAGCGGCTTGCCAGTGGCAGTTGAGACCATGGCTACGCGGTCGGCATTGGCCAAGGCAACATACAGTAGTTTTTCGTCTGGGCTGAGGACCATCGCCGTGGGGTGAGATCCGGGAGCAGTAGGATCGCTCGGCTCCAGCAGCGGAATCGCACGCATGACGGCGCCTTTGGCCAGATCCAGTTCCACGACCCGCGACCCATTCCACAGCGAGCAGTAGGCCCGGCGCCCATCCCGTGTCACCACCACCGTGTAAGGAAATGACGACGGCACCATGGCGTTGGTGCTCACGTCGAACTGCTGCAGGATGTGCCCCGATGCGGCCTCGAGCAGGACCACGTTATCCGCCAGATTATTGGCCACCAGCAGCTGGTCGCCCGCGCTGCCAGGGATCAGCGCCTGGCCCGCGGGATACGGGATCGCGGTGCCGCTCGGAACTTGGCTCAGGCCGATGGCCACTTTCCTCCCAGGCGCGAGTTTCTGCGGCGGGATCTTCAGGAAACGCTCAGGCGCCACCTTGCCGTTGCCAAAGCTGTACACGGCGATGCCGTTGCCCAGGCTTCCCGCCTTTTCCCCGGCCGGATCGGTGACCGATCCCATCGAAGCGTAGAGATGCTTGCCGTCGCTGCTGAAGGTGAGCCCGAGGAAATAACTCTGGCGCGCGTCTTCGCCGAGGCGGTCGTCGGGAAAATCGGCGAGTTGGTTGGTCTGCAGATCGAGAATGGCGATCGATTGGCGAGCCAGGGTCTCCTGCGTGCCATAGCCGTTGTTCAGCAGCGCAGCATAATGGCCGTCCGGGCTGAGCGCGATCGTCGCGGGAAAACTGTTGAGGTATCCAAGATGTCCGGGAGTGGGCGTAGTCAGGAGCTTGCTCGTCGGGAGCGGTACCCGGTGAGTTGCGGTCGGCGCTTGCGCAGACAGGGTGAAAACCGCGAGAACAATCAGAATCAATATGAGGAAGATTGCCAGGGACCGCGTCAAGTTGCCTCCGAGGACGGGATTAGACTTGTAGCATCTCGGGCTGAGGAAAGGAAAGAGCGGCACTTCGCGGATCCGGGCGCGCGGGCGGGGCGGCCGCGCCACACCATCACGTTACACTTTATATGTCTTCGGTAACATGCTCTCGTGGCTTGATTTCCTGTCCTACGTTGTGCCGTACATCGGCTCCGCGCACCCAGAAGATGACGTCCTCGGCAATGTTGGTGGCATGATCCGCGACCCGCTCCAGGTTGCGGGCCACCAGCAAGGCGTCGAGCGCCTGGCGGGTGACCTGCGGCCGCTCGTTCATGGCTTTGACCAGCATGATGAAGGCTTCGTCGCGCATGCGATCCACCACGTTATCCATCTCGAGCACGGCTTGGGCCAGTTCCGCCTTGCCTTCGATGAAGGACTCGAGAGCGCGCCGCACCATGGCCGAAGCCGCGGCGGCCATGCGCGCGATGTCTACCGGGAGTTCCGCGGCGGGTAACTCGACCATGTCCATCACCCGCTCGGCGATGTTCACCGCTTGATCGCCCACGCGCTCCAAATCGGAATTGATCTTGGTGACGGCCAGGATGAAGCGCAAGTCCACCGCCATGGGTTGCTGCATGGCGAGCAGATCGAAAGCCAGCTCGTCGATCTCGCGCTCGACCGAGTTGATAACCGATTCCCCTTCGAGCACCAGGTGGCAGCGTGCCAGGTCGCGGTCAATGTAGGCCTGGCACGCCCGGTCCACGGCCTGCTCGGCGAGTCCGCCCATGCGGAGCAGCCGGGTTCGAAGATCGTCCAGCCCTTGCTGAAAGCGAGTACGCATTATCCAAACCTGCCTGTAATGTAATCCTCCGTCCGTTTGTCGGAGGGATTGGTAAATATCTTCTCGGTCTTGTCGAACTCAATCAGCTTGCCCAAAAGGAAGAAACCGGTGAATTCGGCCACGCGAGACGCCTGCTGCATATTATGCGTCACAATGACGATGGTGAAGTGCTCTTTCAGCTGGAAGATGAGTTCTTCGATCTTGCCGGTGGAGATGGGATCCAGGGCCGAGCAGGGCTCGTCCATGAGCAGCACCTGGGGTTCGACGGCGAGCGCGCGGGCAATGCAGAGCCGTTGCTGCTGGCCACCGGAGAGGCTGGCGCCGGACTTCTTGCGCAGGAAGTCTTTCACTTCATCCCACAGGGCGGAGAGCTGTAGCGAGCGCTCCACAATCTCATCCAGGCGCTTGCGGTCGCGGAAGCCGTTCAGCTTCAGCCCCGCCGCTACGTTGTCGTAGATGGACATGGTGGGGAACGGATTGGGCTTCTGGAAGACCATACCGATGCGGCGGCGAATCTGCACCGCCGAGGTTCCGTTGTAGACATCCATGTCTCCGATCTTGACCTTGCCGGTGGCTCGGGCCTCGGGAATGGTTTCGTGCATGCGGTTCAAGCAGCGCACGAAGGTGGACTTGCCGCAGCCCGAGGGGCCAATCACCGCGGTGGCGTGATTGGCCGCGACCTTCATGTCAATATCGTAGAGGGCCTGCGTCTTGCCGAACCAGGCGTTCAGTTTGTCGACTTGGATGCCAACGCCCATACTCAGCTCACTCCCTTGAGCATGCCGCGCCCGGCGGCAATGCGTACCGCGCTGACTGACGCCACGATGAGAACGATCAGGACCAGCGCGCCCGCCCAAGCCTGGCGATGCCATTCGTCAAACGGCGAAATCGCGTAGGTGAAAATCTGCAGGGGCAGAGCCGCAGTCGGTTGATTGAGTTTCCAGTTCCAATACTGATTGCCAAAAGCGGTAAACAGCAGCGGGGCCGTTTCCCCGGCCACACGGGCGAAGGCGAGCATCACACCCGTAATTACGCCGGAGGTGGCCGTGCGCAGGGTAATGGAAAGCGTAGTGCGCCAGCGGGAAACGCCCAGTCCGTAGGCGGCTTCCCGCACCGTGCCGGGCACCAGCAGCAGCATCTCTTCCGTGGTCCGGGTGATGGTGGGGATCATCATGATGGAAAGCGCCACCCCGCCGGCCAGCGCCGAAAAATGCCTTTGTCTCAGCACTACCAGTCCGTACGCCACGATTCCGATAATAATGGACGGCACGCCATTCAGCACGTCCGCGGTAAAGCGCACCAGGTTGCCCAGGCGGTTCTGGCCGTATTCGGCCAGGTAAATGCCGGCGCCGATCCCTACCGGCACACCCACTATACTGCCGATGAGGAGAATCAAAGCGGAGCCGGCAATCGCGTTGGCCATGCCGCCACCGGCCTCCCCGACCGGTTGGGGAGTTTGCGTAAGGAAGGCCCAATTGATGGAGCCGATGCCCTTGTAAACCAGATAGCCAAATACCGCGCCCAGTGGCAATAAGACCAGGACGACGGCTCCTCCCGCGGCGCAGGTGGCCAGGAAATTCGCTGCCCGCCGGCGAAGCCTCACCGGCGAAGCCGCGGTGGTCGAATCGGCAGGCCGCACCACGATGGTTTCAGGCATGGCTCCTCGCAGGCGACCCACGGGTAACGGTCCACACCAGCAACTGCGCCAGGATGTTCACGATGATGGTGACCACAAAGAGTGCCAGCCCCACTTCCACCAGGGCGCTGAGATAAAGATCGCCAGTGGCCTCGCTGAATTCATTGGCGATCACGCTGGCCATGGTGTAGCCGGGAGCGAACAGGGAGCGGGCAATTTCCGCCCGGTTGCCGATCACCATGGTGACGGCCATGGTTTCTCCCAAAGCACGGCCCAGTCCCAGGATCACGGCGCCGGTAATGCCGGCCCTGGAATTGCGCAGCACACCCATCCGAATCATCTCCCAGCGCGTAGCGCCCAGGGCGAGCACCGCTTCTCTCTGTTGCTGAGGAACCGCGGTCATCACCTCCCTGGTAATGGAGGAGATAATGGGCACCACCATGATGGCCAGAATAATCCCCGCGGCCAGCATGCCAATGCCGTAGGGCGGTCCTTCAAACAGCCGCGTCCAGCCGAAAAAGCGCGCCAAAAAAGGCTGCACCTGCATGCGCAGCAGGGGCACGAGCACGAAGATCGCCCACAGTCCATAAATGACGCTCGGAATCGCCGCCAGGAGCTCGGTGGTAAAGGCCAATGGCCCGGACAGCCAGCGCGGCGACATCTCCGTGATGAACACTGCCACACCCAAAGCCAGCGGCACTGCGAGAACGAGAGCAAGAATGGAAGACACGACGGTGCCGTAGACGAAAGGCAGCGCGCCGAACTGGTCGTTCACCGGATCCCAGTCGCTGCCGACGAAGAAGCTCCAGCCGAAAGCGTGCCAGGAGAGACCGGACTTGGTGGCGAGTTCGTAGACGATCAAAGCGACCAGCGCCAGCACGCAAAGCGCGCAGCCCAGCATGGCCAGGTAGAAAGCGGCGTCGGCTACGCGACTGTCGCCGGCCGTCATCAAGTGCTCGGCTTCAGTCCTCGCGTTGGCCCTAACTTCCGGTGTCGCAACAGGTTGCGGTCCAGTCAGACGGGGTGCTCCCAAAGCCCGGTTAGCCATCAGGGGGCAGGCTAGCAGAGCCGTGTTACAGGAGTGTTAAAATAATTGCCGCTGAGCCAACCCGGCAAACACTCACTTTAGGGGCCCCCAGGACGCGGTCTCAGTTCTCAAGTTGCATTTCCCTGGCTAGACCTGTATCTTGCTGTGCTTTCGGTTTTCCTCTATGCCGCTGGACCAAGAACGCCCGCGTGTGGTGCTTGAGAAGCTCAACCGCAACTTGAGCAAGCTGGCGAACAAGCCTACGCCGGACAATATCCACCAGTTCCGTACCTACAGCCGCCGGCTGCAGGCCCTGCTGGAAGAACTGGCGCGGGAGCTGGGCAAGAACGACAAGAAACTGCACAAGCTGGTCTCCCGGCTGCGTCGGCGGGCGGGTCGGCTGCGCGACTTCGATGTGCAGATTGCCGCGCTGCGCACCCTGAAAATACACGACAAAGACGGGCGCAAAGCGCAATTGCTGCGTGCCCTGTCCGAAGCGCGCGCCAAGCGCGAGAAGAAGTTGCTGAAAGCTTTCGATGAGGATACGGTGGGCGAGTTGCGCAAGCGTCTAAAGCGCACGGCCCGAAGCGTGGAAATCCGCCAGGATGCCGATCCTCTGGCGTTGGCCATGCAGGTATTTGCCCGCGAGGCTCAGGATCGCAGTCCGTTGACCGAAGACCGGCTCCATCAGTACCGGCTTACCGGAAAGCGGGTGCGTTATCTGGTCGAATTCGCCGCCAGCACCCCGGAAGCCGAGGCCATCATCGAGCAGCTAAAGCGCATGCAGGACGCCTTGGGTGACTGGCACGACTGGCTCACCCTCACCCAGAATGCGGAAAAACGCCTGGGTGAAGCCCAGGATTGCGCGCTGCTGGTGGCCTTGCGCAATCTCACCCGGGCCAAGTTCCGCCGGGCAGTCGAGGTGGTGATGCAAACCCGCACCGCACTGGCCGGGAAGCCCTCGCAGACGGAAGCTCCGCGCAGGACGCCGACGGCGGCGGCGGAGGCCGCGCGCGCTGCGATCGCGTGATTCTTAAGCAGATTTGCCACCCACCGCCAAGAATTCCACCCACTCCAGCGGGGCATCCGCTGTAAACTATTTCGCTCTCGCTCATGCCGACATTTGCCGCAGTGGACATCGGGTCGAACTCCGTCCGGCTGAAACTTGCCAAGCTGGAGGGCCGTCGCCTGCGCGCCATCCTGGAAGACCGGGAAGTCACCCGGCTGGGCGAGTCGGTCTTCCGCACCGGCTTCCTTTCGCCGCAAGCCATGGCCCAAACCGTCCAGGTATTGCAGCGCTTCCACCGGGCCGCGCAGAACGTAGGCACTGACCCGGTGCGAGTTGTGGCCACCAGCGCCCTGCGCGACGCCCGCAATTCTCAGGCCTTCCTTGAGTGGGTGCGCTCGGTCACGGGATGGAAGGTGGAGATCATCTCCGGACTGGAAGAGGCTCGACTCATCCATCTGGGATTGATTTCCAGCTTGCGCGTCATTGCCTCACCTATTCTGATGATCGACCTGGGTGGAGGAAGCTGTGAGATGACCATCTCGAATCGCGGACACATCCGCGAAACCGTGAGCCTGCCGCTGGGCGCGGTGCGCCTGACCAACGAGTTCCTGCACCACGACCCACCCCGCAAGCGCGAACTGGAACGGCTGCGGGGATTCGTGGGCCGCGAAGTGGGCCGGGTGGCCAATCGCATCTCGCGGGTTCGCGTTAAAGCCGTCATCGCTACCTCAGGAACGGCGGCCTCGCTGGCAGAAGCCGGCCACGCCATGTACAAGAACCGGGGACGGAGCGCAGCCGTGGTTTCGCGAGCGCAGATGCGGCGGATCGCCAAGCTGCTCTCCCGCCTCACCATCGACGGGCGGAGAAAGCTTCCGGGCATCGGTCCAAGGCGCGCTGAAATCGTTGCTGCCGGAGCCATCGTCTACGAAGAACTCCTGGAGCGCTGTCAATTGCCGGGATTCCGCTATTCCCCACTGGGGCTGCGTGACGGGCTTCTGGCGCAGATGGCCGCGGAGTATGACCGGGGCACGCGTTCCAGCAAACAGATCGAATCGGAGCGCTGGGATTCCATCCAGGCGGCGGTCGACCATTACCGGGTGGAGATCAAGCATGCGCTGCAAGTGCGCGCCTCGGCCATGCATCTGTTCACCGCGCTGAAGTCGGTCCACCGCCTGCCGGGGGAGTATCGCGAGTGGCTTTCGGCCGCGGCCATGCTCTACGAAGTGGGGGACTACGTGAATCGCAGTGGGCGCCACCGCCATGCTTACTACATCATTTCCAACTCGGAGATTCTGGGTTACACCCCGCAGCAGAGGCGGGTGATCGCCGCCATCGCCCGTTACCTGGGCAAGTCACGGCCCACGCCGGGGGATAGCCCAATGAAAGTGCTCGCGCCCGCCGACCGCGAGTGCGTCCGCAAAGCTTCTTTGCTCCTGCGCCTGGCGCGGGCGCTGAATCTGGCGCGCAGTGGGGCGGTCAAGAGTACACGTGTGCGCGTGCGAAATCAGGCGGTGCATCTCACCCTGGTTCCGAAGCGAAGAACGACGGGAGACTTGGAGCTGTGGGCGATTGAGAAGGAGCGCAGCTATTTCCGCGAGCTCTTCGGGCGCGAACTTTCCGCGGCGGCAGCGTAAAGCGCGCGCAGCACCTTGGGCGTAAGACACCAGTGCAGGGTGCCGAAATTGCGCCGCATTTCCACCCGGGCGACGGCCCCTTTCCTCAGCTCGACCGCCGCTTCGGAACCCGGCTCGCTGATGACCCGCCCCAGAAATTCGCTGAGATTGGGATTGTGGCCTACCACCATGACCGCTTCCAGCTTCTTGTACTTATCGAGCATCCGGCGAAAATCAGCGAACGAGGCACCCGGGCGCAGGGCGTCGTCGAGTTGCAACTTCCCTTCGTAGCCCATCTCGTTGCCGACCAGCGAGGCGGTCTGGGTGGACCGCTTTAAGGGGCTGGAAATGATGGCATCCACCTGGACATCGAGCGCGGCCAGGGCACGGCCCACGTGCCCACACTGTTCGATTCCTACTTCGTCGAGCGCGCGCTTTGCGTCTTTCTTGGGATTGACCATGCGTTCGCCGGCACTGGCATGACGTAAGAAGTAGATAATCATTGGCGATTATTGCTCTCTAGCGAAGTGTTCATCCTGAGCGGCGGGCCGCGCAGGATCTTACGAAAGTTCCAGGGCCGCCCCAGCTGCGTCCCTACCGCATCCGCGCGGGAACTCGCCCGGCGCGCTCACTCTTGGTGGACGAGGCCGGTGGAATGGCCTCAATCGACTGCTTCCCTTCCGCCAGTCCGATCAGGAACTCCTGGGCATTGAACGCCGCCATGCCCACCGGCGGCTTGCGTTTTCCCTGGACCTGCCAGGCGCGGAGGTAGCCACCATCGCGCTGCAGCAGTCTCGCCTTTACGTTGTCTGCGAAATAAGCGTCCAGTATCTCGTGGTGCACGCGCTCACGCAGAAGGGCATCCTTGACCGGGAAAACCACTTCGACGCGGTCGTAGAGATTGCGCGGCATCCAGTCGGCGCTGCCCATGTAAACTCCCTCCTGGCCGCCATTCGCGAAATAGAATATGCGGCTGTGTTCCAGAAAGCGCCCGACGATGCTGCGCACCCGAATACGGTCGCTCACCCCGCGCACGCCCGGGCGCAACGCGCACATGCCGCGAACCAGCAGTTCGATTTGCACTCCGGCCTGGGACGCCCGGTACAGCGCCAGGATCACGTTCTTGTCCAGCAAGGCGTTCATCTTGGCGATAATCTGCGCCGGACGGCCGTTCTGCGCGTGCTCGGCCTCCCGGTCGATGAGCGTCATGAAGTTCTCCGCCAGGTTCAGCGGCGACACAAACAGCGGATCGTAGTTGGGATGCTCGGCATAAGCGGTCAGGAAGCTGAACACGTCGTGCACCGCACCGGTAATCTCCGGGTCGGCCGTGAACAAGCTCAAATCGGTGTAAATGCGCGCCGTATTGGCGTTGTAGTTTCCCGTCCCCAGGTGAGCGTAGCGCCGGCTCACCCCATCCGGATCGCGGCGCACCAGCAGCGACAGTTTGCAGTGGGTCTTGAGGCCGACCAGTCCGTGAAAAACCTGCACCCCGGCGTCTTCCAGGTCGCGCGCCCAGCGGATGTTGGAATCCTCGTCAAAGCGGGCCTTCAATTCCACCACCGCCGTGACTTCCTTTTTTTCCGCCGCAGCGATCAGGGCGGGCACGATGAGCGAATGCTCGTTGGTGCGGTAAAGTGTCTGCTTAATGGAAAGCACGCGCGGGTCTTGGCTTGCCGACTCAATGAAGGAGACCACCGCATCATAGGCATCAAACGGGTGATGCAGCATCACGTCGTGCCGCCGCAGTTCCTCGAACAGGTCGTGCGACTTAGCGGTGAGCCGCAATTCGCGCGGGGCAAACGGCTTGAACTTCAGCTCGGGATACTCCGTCTGCTCGTAGATGTTGAACAGGCGGAACAGATTCACCGGCCCGTCCACCGGGAAAACCTGCCACGGTTCCAGCTCGAAATTGGTGCGCAGGCGCTCCACAATTTCCGGATCGGCCTCGGCCTCAATCTCCAGCCGCACGGCGTCGCCCTTGCGCCGGTTGTGCAGCTCGGTGCGCACCGACTCCAGCAGGCTGCGCGACTCTTCCTCGGCCAGGTAGAGATTGCTGTTGCGCGTCACCCGGAACGCCGCGGACGAAACAATGTCGTAGCCGTGATACATGCGCGAGGCATGGTAGGCCACCAGGTCGGCCAGGAAAATGAAGTCAGCAGTCCCTTCCGAAGGCAGCCGCACCAGGCGCGGCAAAGCGCGCGGCACGGTGACCACGCCGGTGTAGGTGAGCGAGGAACGGCGGCGGCGGCGCAACAGAAAAGCAACGCACAAGGCCTTGTTGATTACTCGGGGAAAGGGATGGGAAGGGTCGACGGTGACCGGCGTCAGCAGCAGATCCAGTTCGCGCTCGCAGTAATCCTCGACGAAGGTGCGCGCCCTGGACTCCAGTTCGTGCAAGCCCAGTACGCGAATGCCATGTTCGGAGAGCGCCGGACGGAGCTGCTCATTCCAGCAGCGATACTGGTCCTCGACAAACTGATGGGTCTCGCGCGAAACCAGCTCGCGTTCCTGGACCAGGGTGAGACCATCGGGACCGGCTTCGGTGTATCCGTCTTCGATCTGCTGCACCATGCCCGCCACCCGCACCTCGAAGAATTCATCCAGGTTGTTGGCAGTGATGGAAAGGAATTTCAGCCGCTCCAGCAGCGGGTTACCCTTGTCCTGGGCTTCTTCCAGAACCCGCCGGTTGAAGGCGAGCCAAGAGGCTTCGCGATTGATGTAGTACGCCGGGCTGTCGAGTGAGATACGCGTCATAACTCAACGTGATGAAAATCCGGCCTTCACTTCTTGGGAGGCGTGGGTTCTGAAGCCTTCCGAGGCCCCGCGGTGCGTTTCACGACCACCAGATCAATCTCGAACCCGTTCGGACGCTTCACGAATAGATGCTGCTTGTCCAGCCTGGCCTGAATGTCGGTGTCCGCCGTCCAATCTTCGGGCAAAGTATCTTCCTGGTGACGCGGCGTGTATTCGGTGATGTAGACCGTATCCCGCAGCTGCACCGAGACTTCATAGTATGGATCATCCTGGGTGACCGGAGTATTAACCAGATAGTAAAGAATGCGGGTATGTTCCTTCTGTTGCACCGAGATGATTTTGCCCGGCTGGTAAGGCCTCTCAATGGCACGAACCGCAGGAACCGCTATCGCCGCCAGGACTAGCGTCAAGCACCATTTCATAGCAGACCACTAGTATAGAACATTCCTGAATTGCTTGATCTTTGCTGCAAACTGCAAGAAAAAGCGCCGGCTAGGGAGCCGGCGCTCCGGGTTTCCCCATCCTTCTAGAACGAGTAGATCAGGTCAAACTGCAGGCGGTTGAGACTCGGCTCGGTCTGGCCAGGATTCAGCGTGACCCCCGAGGCAACCACCGCATTCTGCAGGAACGGATTGAGGGTGCGTCCATGCCACCAGGTGAAGCTGGCCACCGTGTTGGCGCGCAGTTTCCATAGAGCGTAGAAGCGGTTCTGCACGATGTTGGTCGGCGCCCGCTGATCGCTCTCATTGAAGGACGCTATCACCGAGTCTTGCTCTTGTCTTACCCAGGCGTATCCCACTTGGACGTCGTTCTTGTTCCTGGTTTGGCCCACGCTCACATCCACCAAGTAGGCATGGGATTGCTTGCCGAGGTCGGTGCGAACGTTGCCCAGGGCGTCGAGGGGATGGTCCTTGGCATCCAGGTTGTCCTCATACTCGAGCAACAGATTCACCGGCAGCCGGGCGAATCCGGTCTTGAATTGGTTGTTCAGGATGAAATCCGCGTAGAAGAACTGGGAGAAGAAGTGGGGCTTCCCGCTCGGATCGACGTAGGTAGCGTTGGTCATGCCGTTGGGCGCGAAGAAGCAGGGCGGCACGCTCGGCCCACCCCTTCCGCACCCGGGACCCTCGCCCGGGGTAGGAATGCCGGTTCCGCCGCTGGTCGCCTGCACCGCAAAGGCGCTAGCGGAGAGAATGGCATCCGGCTGGTTCCACTTCATGAGCGTGAAGGATGGGGTTGCCGACCAGCGTCCGTATTGCAGCCTGGCGGCGACTTGTCCGCCGTACACCCAGGAATCCAATCCGCCGCTGGACTCGTTGTACACCAACTGCATCGGCACAAAGTTGACGTTCTTCACGATCGGCGTCTTTAGATCCCAGGAAAATTTCTCGCTGAAGCCCTCCGGATTCAGATCAGGATCGAAGGTCACCGAGGTCCGCTGCCAGGTGTAAGCGAACTTTCCGCCGGTGACCGATACCCACTTCGCCACCATGGGGTTGTAGGTGATGTAACCGCGGTCCAATCCAATGGTATGCCGGTCAAAGAAATTGGTGAGCGTCGTGTTGGTGGTGGTGGGATCACCCAGGCTGCCCGTGGCCAAGGCGATGCCGCCGCTGAAGTCTTCGTTCAGCTTCCCCTCAAACCCGAAGCGCACGCGGACGCGAGCCCGGTTGCGGTCTGGGCATTTTACGCAATCCTGGAAAAAGCTCTCGCCCCGGACGCGAACATCCCCGTTCAAGCGGAAACGCCCTACCAATCCTTCCAGGCCCGCAAAGCGTTTCTGCTCATCCTGGGTGCCGACGGCGTTGTTGGTAAGGGTCGTCTTGACGTCTTCCAGATCGCTACTCAGCTTGGCCACGGCATCCTTCTGACCGCCCGCGGCGGTCTCGGCCGCAGCCGCCTTCTGTTGCGCATCCGCGGCAGCCGACTGGGCCTGCTGAAGCTGCTGCTGTGCGGACTGAGCCTGCTGCTGCGCTTGCTGCAGCGCCGCGTCCCGGCTCTGCATCTGTTGTATAAGCTGCTGAATCTGCCGTTGCTGCGCGGCCAAGGCATCACGCAGGGCCTGGACATCTTCCAGAGTGACAGTGGTTTTGGCAGACTTGGCCGCCGGTTTCTTGGGTGCGGGCTTGGCCGCGGTCTGCGCCATAAGCGAGGTCGCCCATAGCGCAACTACACACCACCTGAGAGCGGACTTCATCTTTTCTCCTTTGCCTCACACATTTTGTAGAGGCGGCAAATCGATCGGAAGCCGTACCGCGTTTAGCGAACCAGCTTGATGGTGGCCTTCACCTTTTCGGCTACGTTCTGCGGAAGCGGAGCGTAGGCCAGTTGGCTGGTCATGGACTGACCTTGGTCCACCATCCAATTGAGGAAGTCGGCTATGATCTTGCCCCTAGCCGCATCCTTGGCCTGCACCGGGATCAACAGCCAGGTGAAGCTAGAGATGGGGTAAGCATCCTTGCCGGGAGCATTGGTGATCGACACGCGGAAGTCCGCGGGCATGCTCTTGACCGACCCGGCGGCAGCGGTGACACCATCCAAGCTCGCTTTAAGGAAAGTCCCCGCGGCGTTTTTCACACTGCCATAGGGAATGTTGTTCTGAATTGCGTAAATCAGCTCGATATAGCCGATGGACCCCTGTATTTGCCGGATCATTCCGGCAACCCCTTCGTTGCCCTTGCCACCCAGGCCGACCGGCCATTTGACAGATGTACCCTTGCCCACCGAGTTCTGCCACTCCGAGCTCACCTTGGAGAGATAGTCGGTCCAGATGTACGTAGTGCCACTGCCGTCGGAACGATGGATCACAACAATCGGCTGTCCTGGGAGCGGTACGCCGGGATTGATCTTGGTCAAGCGGGCGTCGTTCCAAGTCGAAATCTTGCCCAGGAAGATGTCCGCGAGGACGTCGGGCGTGAACTTCAACTCCTGGTTGATGCCCGGTATGTTGTAGGCGGGCACGTCCGCCCCGAGAACGGTGGGAATGTGCAGGATTTTGACTTTCGCCTGGCCCAATTGCTCATCCGTCATGGGACCATCGCTGGCGCCGAAGTCGACGGTGCCCGCTAACACCTGGCGAATGCCGCCGCCGCTGCCGATGGATTGGTAGTTGATCTCGATGTCTGGATGAAGTTTGTGGTACTCGCTGAACCACTTGGAGTACATGGGATAAGGAAAGGTGGCGCCCGCTCCGTTCAACGTGGTCTGCCCTAAAGCGGGTACCGCCAGAGCGACACACAACAGCAGCGTGATGCGACGAATCACTCGAGGTTCCTCCTTGTCAGTTGTTGCTTGGGTTCTAAATCGCCAGTGTTAAAGGACGGTTACAAAGCGGTGAATTTCTGCTGAATGGCCGGTAGGGAAAAGAGGCGGGGCGTAGAGACGCAGCTTGCTGCGTCTTAGAGTGGGAGGCCGCAAAGGAGACGTAGCAAGCTACGTCTCTACGGGGACCCATGGATCAGGGGCCGGTGTTGAGCCGCGCAATCTCGCGCGCAAACAGCGGATTGTTGGGAAATTCGTCGCGCAGCGAGGCCAGGATTTCGCGTGCCCGCGGCTTATCTTTCTCGCGCACGTAGGCGATGGCCAGCAGGATGCGGGCAAAGGGCGCAAGGTAACGGCCGCGCTGGGCCGCCAATTGCAGTTCGCGGATGCCGGCCTGCTTGTCGCCGGAAACGCCTCCCAGGCGCAGAATCCAGCGCATGGGCGCGGCCATGCTGCCGATGATGTACTGGCTGATCCCGGTGGCCAGATGAGCGTCGTAGCATTCGGGATCGACGGCCAGCAACTGCTCGGCCCATCTTGTCGCATCCTTGGTGTAATGCAGCGATGCCAGGTTGCGCTTCTCGATCAGCGCCGCGTAATCGGCCTTCAGCCCGGAGGAGAGCGTCATGGCGAAGAGCGCATCCCGGTCTTTGGGGTCCTTGGTCAGCCGCGCCCGCGCGATCGTTTCGGCGCGTTCCAGGGTGGCATCGAAGTGCTGGCGTACGGCGGGATCCGGGGAAACCTTCTTGCGCGCATCAAAGGAAGAGTCGCTCTCATAAAACTGCGATTCCAGAACCCCCAGGCGCTGCAACTCGGCGAACAGCAAGCCCGCGGCCTCGGAAACAGGCCCCACGGG
>Ga0326726_10003386_pt1 | contig 14634 bp, 20 predicted proteins | sample MHFenrmetagenome_2_FD_207603 | JGI IMG/M metagenome (GOLD analysis project Ga0326726, IMG submission 207603) | Lab enriched peat soil microbial communities from Michigan Hollow, Ithaca, NY, United States - MHF15MN | ecosystem: Environmental > Terrestrial > Soil > Wetlands > Peat | place: USA...
GCCGCTTCTCGCGTGCGGTGCTCGTGCGCATGCGGGTGCGTCCGGCCCGGGCCGACGCGGTTGACGCGCCCGCGGTCCCGGCGTAGCCTTCGCCTCGATCATGGCTTCCACCCTGTGGACGGGCAGTATCAGCTTCGGGCTCGTCACGATCCCGGTCTCGCTGGTGACCGCGGAGGTGCGCGAAGAGCTGGACTTCACGCTGCTCGACCGGCGGGACGACTCGCCGATCGGCTACCAGAAGATCAACAAGCGCACCGGCAAGCCGGTGCCCGCCGAGCGGATCGTGCGCGGCTTCGAGTACCAGGACGGGCGCTACGTCGTGCTGAGCGACGCCGATCTGCGCCGGGCGAGCCCTTCGCTCACCCAGCGTATCGACGTGGTGTCCTTCGTGGAGGCCGCGGAGATCCCGCCGATCTACTTCGACCGGCCCTACTTCCTCGAGCCGGCCCGCGGGGGAGAGCGGGGGTACGCGGTGTTCCGGGAGGCGCTGCGACGCAGCGGTCGCGTCGCCGTCGCGACGGTGGTGGTGAAGACCCGCCAGCACCTGGCCGCGATCATCGTGCACGACGGGGTGCTGGTGCTCGACCTGCTCCGCTACGCCGCCGAGCTGCGCGACGCCTCCCGCCTCCGCGTCCCCGGCCCCGGGCTCAAGGGAGTCTCGGACCGCGAGATCAAGATGGCCGAGCGGCTCATCGCCGAGATGACCGAGCCCTGGAAGCCCGAGCGCTACCGCGACGAGTACCGCGACGAGCTGATGGCCTTCATCAAGAAGCGCGCCCGCGCCGGAAAGCTCGCCTCGGCCCCCGAGGCGGAGCCGGCGGAGGAGCCGGCCCGCCGCCCGCGCGCCGACGTGATCGACATTGCCGACCTGCTCCAGAAGAGCCTCGCCGGCAAGGGCTCGCGAGGCCGGAGCAAGTCGCCCGAGGCGCCGCGCCGGCCCCGGCGGCGGAAGACCGCCTGAGCGTGAGCCTCACCACGTACCGCAGGAGGCGGGACTTCGCGCACACACCCGAGCCGCGCGGGCGGCCGCGGAGGTCCATCGCGCGTTTGTCCTTCGTGATCCAGCGCCACGCGGCCACCCGCCTGCACTACGACTTCCGCCTCGAGCTGGCCGGCGTGCTCAAGAGCTGGGCGGTGCCCAAGGAGCCCCGGCCGGTGGTGGGGGAGAAGCGGCTCGCGGTGCACGTGGAGGATCATCCGCTCGAGTACGGGGGCTTCCACGGCGTGATCCCGGAAGGCCACTACGGCGCGGGCCGGGTCGAGATCTGGGACCGCGGCTGGTGGGAGCCGGTGGGCGATCCGCGCGCCGGCTACCGCAAGGGCTCGCTCAAGTTCGCCCTGCACGGCCGGCGGCTGCGCGGCGGCTGGGCGCTGGTCCGGATGCGCCCGCGCGACGCCGAGCCGCGGGGCAAGGAGAGCTGGCTGCTCATCAAGGAGCGCGACAAGGAGCGCGCGCCGAGCGCGCGCGGCGCTCCCTCCCCGGCCCGCAAGCGCGCGCGATGACGCTGCCGGCCTGGGTCGCCCCCCAGCTCGCCACGCTGGTGGCGGCCGCGCCCGCCGGCGGCGAATGGATCCACGAGATCAAGCTCGACGGCTACCGCATCCTGATGCGGATCGAGCGGGGCCGCATCCGGCTCCTCACGCGCAATCGCCAGGACTGGACGGAGCGCTTCCCGGCGGTGGCCGAGGCGGCGGCCGCGCTCCCGGTGAAGGAGGCGATCCTCGACGGTGAGATCGTGGTCCTGGATCGGACCGGGGTCTCCTCCTTCCAGGCGCTCCAGCAGGGCGCGGCGGGCGACAAGGGGCGGAGCCTCGCCTACGTGGCCTTCGACTTGCTGTTCCTCGACGGCCGCGATCTGCGAACCCAGCCCCTGATCGAGCGGAAGAAGGCGCTCGCGCGGCTCCTCCGCAGCTCGCGCGGCCGGATCCGCTACTCGGAGCACTTCGACGCGCCCGGGGCTGCGGTCTACGAGCGGGCCTGCGAGATGGGCCTCGAAGGCATCGTCTCCAAGAGGAAGGACGCAGCCTACATCTCCGGGCGCGGGCAAGGGTGGGTGAAGGTCAAGTGCGTGGCGCGGCAGGAGTTCGTGATCGGCGGCTACACCGATCCGGAGGGCGCCCGCGCCGAGCTCGGCTCGCTGCTCCTGGGCGTGCACGATCGCGATGGCCGGCTCGTCTACGCGGGCCGCGTCGGCACCGGCTTCACGCAGGCCACCCTCGAGGCGCTCGGCCGACGGCTGCGCCGGCTCGAGCAGCGCACCTCGCCCTTCTCGGCCGACGGCCCGCGGCCCCCCGCCCGCGGCGCCCACTGGGTCAAGCCGGTGCTGGTGTGCGAGGTGGCCTTCACCGAGTGGACGCGCGACGGGCTGCTGCGGCACCCGGCCTTCGAGGGTCTCCGCGAGGACAAGCCCGCCGCCCAGGTGGTGCGCGAGGCGCCCCGCGCCGCGCTCGCCCGCCGCATGGCGGGCGGCAGCGACGCGGACGTGGCGGTGGCCGGCGTCCACCTGACCCATCCCGATCGCGTGCTCTACCGGGAGCAGGCCATCACCAAGCTCGGGCTCGCGCGCTACTACGAGGCGGTGGCGGACTTCATCGTGCCCCACGTGGCCGACCGGCCGCTCAGCCTGGTGCGTTGCCCGGCGGGCGCGGGCGGGCAGTGCTTTTACCAAAAGCACGCGGGCCAGGGCGTCCCCGCGGAGGTGAAGCGCGTGCGGATCCGCGAGCGGGGTGGAGCCACCGCGGCCTATCCCTACGTGGACGACCTGCCCGGCCTGGTCGCGCTCGCCCAGATCGGCGTGCTCGAGATCCATCCGTGGGGCGCGCGGGTGGGCCGGATCGAGCGTCCCGATCGGCTCGTGCTCGATCTGGACCCGGCGCCGGGCGTGCCGTGGTCGCGGGTGGTGGAAGGCGCGCAGGCCATCCGTGACGTGCTCGCCGGGCTCGACCTGGTGAGCTTCGTCAAGACCACCGGCGGCAAGGGCCTGCACGTGGTGGCGCCGCTCCGGCCCGAGGCGGGCTGGGACGCGCTCCGCTCGCTCGGGGAGGGCATCGGGGCCGAGCTGGTGCGGCGCGCCCCTGATCGCTACACGATCAATCCGTTGAAGGCGGCGCGGCGGGGGCGGGTCTTCATCGACTATCTGCGGAACGTCCGCGGCGCGACGGCGGTCGCAGCCTACTCGCCCCGCGCCCAGGCGGGCGCGCCGGTCTCGACGCCGGTGGGCTGGGACGAGCTCGCGGGCCCCGCGCGGCCCGCCGACTTCACGGTGCAGACCGTGCCGCGCCGGCTGGCCGCGCTCCGGAAGGACCCGTGGGCCAACTTCTTCTCGGTGGATCAGGCGATCACGGCTCGGACGGCCAGGGCGTTGGACCCACCGGCCGCGCCGCGACGATCTCCTCCACCGCGTGGCCGTGCACGGTCCCGTCCTGCGCGCAGCTGATCACGTGGTCGGCGCGCTTGAGGACCTGCCAGTTCACGAACGCGTCGCGTAGCTCGCCCGCGTCGTAGTACTCCACGATTTCCCCCTTCTCCTCGTGCACCAATCGGTCCGTGAAGACCAGGTGGGCCTGGTGGCCGCCGGGCCGCATCATCGCACGCAGGCGCGCGAACAGCTCGGCGCGCCGGTCCCGCGGCACGTAGTGCAGGCTGCCGCAGGAGAAGATCAGGTCGAAGGGCCCGCTCGGCAGCAGTCCCGTCACCGGGCCATGCACCCAGCGGACCGGGACCTCGCGGCGCCGGGCCAGGCGCCGTGCCTTGGCGAGGCCGGCGTCCGAGACATCCACTCCGAACACCACCGCTCCCCGCCCGGCGAAGAAGACGCTGTCACGTCCCTCGCCGCACCCCAGGTCGAGCACGTAGTCGCCCGGCCGTACGAGCCGGACGACCTCGAGCGCGAAGTCCGATGGAGCGGTGCCGAACACGTAGCGGTCGGGAGTGCGCGCGTACTCCCGCGCCCAGGGGCTCCAGGTCGTCTTCGACCGTTGCGATGCGCCCGGCATCGTCTAATCCGCACGCAAGCCGGATGCCAGCGCCCGGACGGCCGCGGGGCGCGAGAATCCCCCCGTTTCCGCGGGCACGCGGGCTCTCCGCGCGCCGCCATCGAGGCGATGGTAAAGGCTTACCGGGTAGTTCGGCGCCGCGGCCGGTGCTAGGCTACCCGGGTCGCTCAAGGAGGATCACCGTGGCGCTCATCGACAAGCGGGAGTTCGTCGGGCTGGATGGAGTCGCGCATCTCTGCACCGGGGGCGAGGCCCCGTGGCTCTCCTCGCACACGGAGGCCTGCGCGCGGTTCGGCGCGCTCAAGAGCGCGGGCATGGCGGGCCGCGAGGCGATGTTCGTGATCGGGGAGCGGGCCCGTGCCCGCGCGGCCCGGGTCCTCGGGGTGGAGACCGCCGAGGTGGCCTTCCTCGCCCACGCCTCGGAGGGGCTCAACCAGGCGGTGCGCTCGGTGGAGTGGCGCGCCGGCGACAACGTGGTCTTCGCCGATCTCGAGTACCCGTCGCTGATCTATCCGGCCGCGGTGCTGCGCGAGCGCGGGGTGGAGCCGCGCGTGGTCCGCACGCGCGATCACTACCTCTCGCTCGACGACCTCGCGGCCCAGGTCGACCGGCGGACGCGGCTGGTGCTGGTGAGCCAGGTCAGCTACCTCACCGGACAGCGGCTCGACCTGGCCCGCTGCGCCGACATCGCCGACGCGGTCGGTGCGCGCCTGGCCGTCGACGCCACTCACGCGGCCGGGGTGGTGCCGGTGCCGGGCGGCGTCTGCGATTTCGTGGTGTCGGCCTGCTACAAGTGGCTGCTCGCCACCCACGGCGTCGGCCTCTTCGGCTATAGCGCCCGCCGCGTCGGGGAGCTGGTGCCCGCCACCGTGGGCTGGCACAGCGTCGGCCACCGCGGCGGCCCCGGCGATCCGCTCGCCATGCCCTGGCGACCGGATGCCTCGCGGCTCGAGGCGGGGAACCCGAGCCTGCTCGGCTTAGCAGTGCTGGACAACGCGCTGGCGCGTCTCGAGGGCCTCGCGGCCGAGGCGGTGGAGCGGCACGCGGTCGGCCTGGGCGGCCGGCTGATCGAGGGGCTCCGCTCACGCGGCTTCACGGTCCTCACGCCGGAGGCGCCCGCGGAGCGCGCGGGCAACGTGTGCTTCCTGGCCGACGACGCGGCCGGGCTCGCCGGGCGGCTCGCGGCCCTGCGCGTGCTGGTCTGGGGCGGTGAGGGGCGTATCCGCGTCTCGCCGCACGTGCACTGCGATCCCGACGACGTGGAGCGCTTCTTCGAGGCGCTCGACCGCGTCGGCGCGCGGCCCGGCCCGGCGCTGGCGGCTCGCTAGCGCGCCTGGCCAACCGGCCGGGTCCCGACCTGGCCATTCGGCTGATGTCCGCCCGTCCCGCCTCCGGCATGCTGGGGTCGTACCTCAACCCGTGAGGAGGACACGAATGGAAGCTTTGCTCTCGCTCTCGAACGACCTGGCCGGCGCGGTGGAGCGCGCGGCCCCGTCCATCGTGGCGGTGCACGCGCGCCGGCGCCTGCCGTCGACCGGCATCCACTGGCGCCCCGGCATCGTGGTCACCGCCGATCACACCGTGAGGGCCGAGGACGGCCTCACCGTGGAGACAGCGGACGGCCGCGCGCGGCCTGCCGCCCTCGTCGGCCGCGATCCCGGCTCCGACCTGGCGGTGCTGCGCGTGGCGGACCTCGACATCGCCCCCGCCGCGCTCGGGGACGACGGCGCGCTGCGCGTCGGCCACATGGTGCTGGCGCTCGGCTACGGGCCCCGCGCGAGCTGGGGCGTGATCAGCGCGCTCGGCCCGCGCTGGCGCACCTGGCGAGGCGGGGAGATCGATCGCCTGGTGCGCCTGGATCTCGTGCTGTACCCGGGCTTCTCGGGCGGGCCGTTGGTCGACGCGGCCGGCCGCGTGGTCGGGCTGAACACCTCCGGCCTCACCCGCGAGAGCCGGCTCGCGCTGCCGGTGACGACGGTCGCCCGGGTGGTCGACGAGCTGCTCCGGAAGGGCCACGTCTCGCGCGGCTACCTGGGCATCGGCATGCAGCCGGTGCGGCTGCCCGAGCCGCTCCGCGCCCGGCTCGGGCTGCCCGGCGACGGTGGGCTCATCATCGTGATGGTGGAGCCCGATGGCCCCGCAGCGCGGGCGGGCCTGATGCTGGGCGACGTGCTGGTGGTGCTCGACGGCGTCCCCGTCGGCGACCTGGAGGACGTGCAGGCGCGGCTCGGCGGGGATCGTGTCGGCACCACGGTCACCGCGCTGGTGGTGCGCGCGGGAGCGCGTGCGGAGCTCTCCATCACGGTGGGCGAGCGCCCGCGCCGGGGCGCGTCGTGAGCCCGGCCACGACCGTCGACGCGGTGCTCGAGCCGCTCGCCGCGGCCGCGGCCGGCCTGGCCGCGCGGCTGGCGCGCGTCACGGTGGAGGTGCGGGGCCGCGGCCGCGGCGGGGCGGTCGGCGCGGGCGTGGTCTGGCACCCGGACGGCCTCATCCTGACCAATGCCCACGTGGCCTCGGGCGACGTGACGGTGGTGCTCGCCGACGGCAGCCCGCGGCGCGCGCGGCTGGTGGCGCGCGACGTGCGGCGTGATCTCGCCGCGCTGGTGGTGGACGCGACCGATCTACCCGCCGCCCTGGTCGGCGACTCGGGCGCGCTCCGGGTCGGGGAGCTGGTGCTCGCGGTCGGCAACCCGCTCGGGCTGGTGCGTGCGCTCTCGGCCGGCCTGGTGCACGCGGTGGGGCCGCGCGCGATCCACGCCGACCTCCGGCTGGCCCCCGGCAACTCCGGCGGCCCGCTCGCCGACGCGCAGGGCCACGTGGTCGGGCTCAACGCGATGATCGCGGGCGGCCTCGCGGTGGCGGTGCCGAGCCGGGAGGCGCGTCAGTTCGTGCGGGAGCAGCTGCAGGGCTGAAGGCGTGACCACCGTGCTGGTGGCGGCGCCGCGCGCGGCCGCGCGGGCCCGGCTCGAAGCTGTGGTGGCCGCCTCGCGCGCGCTTCGCCTCGTCTCGGGGCTCCCGAACGCCCCGCTTGCGCGGCAGGTGCAGGCCCTGCGCCCGGACGTTGTGCTGCTCGACCTCGATGGCCGGCGGCTCGACGCCCTGCTGGCCGAGCTGCCGGACGCGGCGGCGGCCGCGCTCGTCGTGCTGGCGGACGCTCCGCGGCGCGTGCGCGCCGACCTCGCGGTGGAACGCGCTCTGGTCCGGGCGGTACTGCCGCGTGATGCCACCTCGGGCGAGATCCTGGCCGCGATCGACGCGGTGGTCGCGGGCCTGGTAGTGCTTCATCCAGATGTGTTGGCAGATGCGCTCGGGCCGCGTCCGCGACGCGAGACGCTGCCCCCGCGGGGCGCCGCCGATCCGGCTCAGCCCCTCACCGCGCGCGAGATCGAGGTACTGGGCATGCTGGCCGAGGGGCTCGGCAACAAGGCCATCGCCGCGCGGCTCGGCATCTCGACGCACACCGCGAAGTTCCACGTGGCGTCGATCCTGGCCAAGCTCGGCGCGGGCAGCCGCACCGAGGCGGTGACCATCGGCATGCGGCGCGGGCTGGTGGCGATTTGACCGGCTAGAGGCGCCGGCGGCGCGTCAGGCCTCCGGCACCTCGATCGCCATCTCGCGGATGGCCGTCTCCCCGAGGCCGTCGGCGTCGAGCAGGACCCCGGCCGGATTGCCCAGGCCCGGCTGTGTCGAGAACGCGTCGACGTGGAGGACGCGGGCGGTCGTCAACCCCGGCAGCCCGCGGGCTTGTGCACCCGCGTGGTCGACGCGGGGAACTTCGCCAGCTTGTCCGCGGGGCGCCGCGGGCGGGGCACGAGCTCGCCGCCGCAGTTGGGGCAGCGGCCGTGGAGCACGGTCTCCGCGCAGGCGCGGCAGAAGGTGCACTCGAAGGAGCACACGCGCGCCTCGTCCGAATCGGGCGGCAGGTCACGGTCACAGCACTCACAGCCCGGTCGCAGCTCGAGCATGAAGGGTTCCCTCCTCGAAGGCCAACAGAGTATCATCTGGACCTCGAGGAGGAGACCATGGCCAAGAGCGTGGTGACGGCGGAGCGATTCGCCAAGGGCATGACGTTCGACCAGTACGTGACCTACGCGGGCAGCGCCCAGAACCTCGCGCGGGAGGCCTTCGGCAGCTACTACCCCGACGGCGGGGCGATCGGGGCCGCCCGGAAGGACAACAGCGCGGTGCTCCGCGAGCGCTACGCGCGGACCCGCCTGGCCGACTACCAGGCCGCGGCCATCAAGTGGCTCGCGGCCCAGCCCGGCGGCCCCGCCAACATCCTGGTGATCTCCGAGGACTGGTCGTCGGACTGCCGCCGCGACGTGCCGGCGATGGCGCGGCTGGCCGAAACGGGCGGGCTCGCGCTGCGCATCTTCAACCGCGACGGCCAGAAGGTCCTCGGCAAGCGCCGGCCCGATCCTGCGGCCTACCCGGACGGCAACCACGACATGATGCTCGAGTTCCTGAACGTCAAGGACGGCGGGGAGTGGGCCTCGGTGCCGGTGGTGGCGGTCTACACCAAGGACTTCCAGGAGCTGTGCCGCTACATCGAGTACCCCGCGATCTACCACAAGGACCGCGTCCGCGGCCACCAGCAGGCGGCGCGCCCGGGTGAGAGCCCGGAGCAGGCGCGGGAGCGCGGCATGAAGGAGTTCGCCGCGATGCAGGCCTCGCCCTTCTTCGACCTGTGGGCGAGCGCGGGCATCGACGAGATCCTGAGCGCGATCTACGAGAAGCGGGTGCGAGGCGGCTAGCGGGGCTCCATCAGCTCGAGCCGGTTGCCGAACGGATCGTCGACGTAGACGCGGAAGTAGCCCTCGAGCGGCTCGTCCTCGACGACGGGGTGGCCGGCCGCGCGGAGCCGCTCGATCAGCGCGGCGAGGCCCTCCACCAGGAGCCCGGGATGGGCCTTCCGCGCCGGGTGGAAGTCGCGATCGACGCCCAGGTGGATCTTGAGGCGCCCGCTCTCGAACCACGCGCCGCCGCGCGCGGCGAGCACGGGGGGCTTCGCGATCTCCGGGATGCCGAGCAGCCCGGCGTAGAAGGCGCGGGCCTCGGCCTCGCGTCCGGACGGCATCGCGAGCTGCACGTGATCGACCCCGACCACCGGCATCAGCGGGCCCTCACATCCATGTAGTAGAGGAAGTCCAGCTCGCCGGGAGAATGCCCGCACCGGGTCAGGACCATCGCCACCTCGCTCCGATGCTGGGTGCCGTGGTTGACCTGGTGGAGCATCTGTTGCCACAGGGGATAGGCCCAGCGCTCGCCCTCGGTGTTGACGTATTCCACGACCCGGTCGAGCTGCTCCGGTCGGGTCAGCGCCGCCACGAAGGCGCGGGTGTCGGTGTCGATCTCGGCCCAGCGCCGGCGCAGCGCGGGGAGATCGGCGAACGCGTCCGGGCTCGGCAGGGCACGCGGCGACGTGCCCTGCCAGCGCGAGAGCCAGAGCCACTGGGCGCCCATGATGTGCACGAGCGTGTCGTGGACGGAGCCGAAGCTCGCGCCGTGGTCGGCCCGGTACTGGTCGGGGCCGAGGCGCGCCGCGGTGTCGAGGATCCGCTCGTTCGCCCACTGGTTGTACGCGTACATCGTGCCGACGAGCTCGCGCATGGCCCCCGCTCAGAGCCGGTCGGCGATGTGCCGGGCCGCCTCGGCCGAGGTGCGCACCGGGATGATCTCGAAGTGTCCGAGGTCGCCCCACGCCGCGATCCACGCGTCGAAGAGCGACCGGTCGTCCGCGCGCATGAGCTGGAAGCAGCGGAAGTAGTCGAGATCCACCCAGCTGTCGACGTACTCGAGGCCCGGCGGGAGCTGGCGCCCCTTCTCCCGGGCCCGGCGATAGATCGCGGGCGCGGCGCCCGCGTTGAAGTACTCGATGACCATGTAGAGCATGAGGTATCGACGCTAGTCCCCGAGGCCCAGGGCCGCGCGCAGTTGCTGTCGCTGCTCCTGGACCACCGACCACATGCGGCCGCCGGTGAGGCCGCCGTCCACGATCATAGCGTGACCGTTCACGAAGCTCGACTCCTCGCTCGCGAGCCAGAGGGCCGCCCGCGCGATGTCCTCCGGCAGGCCCGCACGCTGGATCGGCTGGCGGGTGGCGAGGAGCGTCTTCATCAGCTCGGCGACCCGGTCCGCCTCCGGCCCGGCGAGGCCCAGAGCCGAGCCGAAGATCGGGGTGGCGATGGCGCCCGGGCAGATGCAGTTGACGCGCACCCCGCTCTCACCCAGCTCCATCGCCACCGAGCGGGTCAGGTGCACGACGGCAGCCTTCGCCGCGCTGTAGACGTGCGGCCCGTAGCCCGCCTGCAGCCCGGCCACGCTCGCGGTGCTGATGATGCTGCCCCCGCCCTGCCGCTTCATGATCGGGGCGGCGTGCTTCATGCCGAGGAAGACGCCACGGAGGAGCACGCCGATGGTGTGATCGAAGCCGTCCGTCGGGATCTCCTCGATCGGCCCGGATACCCCGCCGGCCCCCGCGTTGTTGAAGAGGCAGTCGAGGCGCCCGAAGCGCGAGACCGCGTGGGCGATGGCGCCGCTCACGTCGGCTTCCCGGCTCACGTCCGCGTGCACGTAGCGGGCCGCCTGGCCGAGGTCCTGGGCCAGGCGGGCGCCCTTGTCGTCCTGGACGTCGGCGATCACCACACGACAGCCCTCCTCGACGAAGAGCCGGACCGCCGCGTGCCCGATGCCGCTGGCTCCCCCGGTGATGACCGCGACCTTGCCGTCGAGCTTGCCCATGAGGAGATCTCCCTTTAGTGCGCGTCGGCCCGCTCGAGCACACGCGCCATCGCGTCGTGGTCGCGGGCCCGCGCCAGCGCCAGCGGCGTCCGGCCGCCCAGATCCGCGAGGTTGAGGTTGGCGTCCGCGGCGACGAGCAGGAGCACACTGACCATCGGAGCGCTAGAAGGAGCGGTGCTCGAGCTCCGGCGCCTCGAAGAGGCGCTGCGTGAACTCGAGGGCGCGCTCCACGTCGAAGCGCTTGCAGGTGAAGAGCACCACCGCGAAGAATCGCCGCGCGCTCCAGACGTAGAGGGAGATGCCCGAGTCGATCAGGGGGATGAACGCGTCGAAGCCCTGGTTCTCGGGCTTGCCGGCCCCGGCCGGCGAGTGGATCACGGGCGTCCCGTACGTGGTGAGATCGAGATGCCGGGCCAGCCCTAGGAGGTAGCGCTCTACCACGGGGCGGTCGACCGCGGCGGCGAAGTAGCCCTCGATCAGCAGCCGCTGGCGCGTGATGTCCGGAGCCAGGTCACGCATCGCGGTCCCAGCCGGCCGGCCGGAGGTAGAGCATGGTGTGGGCCGGCCCAGTATACGTCGGACCGGAAGTCGAGGCGCTCATCCCCGGGTGCTAGAAGCTCGACGCGACTAGACGACCCGGCGCGGTGCCGCGGTGGCCGCGTCACCGGTGTTGGGCGTGCCCGCCGGCTCGATGAGGAGCAGGTGCACCTCTTCGGTCGCGACCGGCCGGTGCTCGACGCCCTTGGGCACGACGAACAGCTCGCCCGGGCCCAAATTCACGCTCCGGTCGCGCAGCTCGATCGTGAGGTGGCCCGCGAGCACGAGGAAGAAGTCGTCGGTGTCGTCGTGCTTGTGCCGGACGAACTCGCCCTGGGCCTTGACGACCATGATGTCGCAGTCGTTGAAGCGCGAGACCGTCCGGGGCTGCCAGTGGTCCCCGAACGTGGCGAGCTTGGCCGCGAGGTTGACCGGGTCCATGGGCCGGCTACGCCCGGTTACGGTGGGAGCCGAGGAAGTCGCCCACCACCCGGTTGTACTCGTCAGGCACGAGGGTCGGGGCGAAGTGGCCGCCGGTCGGCAGGACCACCAGCTTGGCGCCGGGGATCCGCGTGGCCAGCTCCTCGGAGTAGAACGGCGGCGTCAAGGTATCGTCGGCGGCCACCACCACCAGGGTCGGGCAGCGGATCTCGCCCAGGCGGGCGCGGCGGTCGAAGGCCACGATGGCGTCGATGCGGCTGGCCAGCACCTCGGCGGGAGGCGGGGCGGCGACCAGCCGCTTCATCTCCTCGGTGAGCGCGGCGTCGTTCTCGCTGATCCAGCGGGGCGGGCGCAGCATGACCACCGAGGCCCGCCAGTAGCTCTCGAAGCCGCGGTGGAGCAGGAGCTCCTTGCGCGTCTCGAAGCAGCGGCGGAAGTAGGCGTCGCGGCCGGGCCAGGTGGCGCTCAGCACCAGGCTCCGCAAGCGCTCCGGGTGATCCTGCGCGATGGTCTGGCCCATGGCGCCGCCGGTGGAGTGGCCGACGTAGTGCGCGCGCTCGACGCCCAGGCGGTCCATGAGCGCGATGGTGTCGGCGGCCATCTGGTCCACCGAGTACTGGATGCGCGAGTGGGTGCTTCGGCCGGCCCCGCGGTGGTCGTGGACGATCACGCGGAAGTCACGGGCGAAGTCGCGCACCTGCGGACCCCAGAACGCGCCGTGGCCGCCAAGCCCGGGGACCAGCATCAGCGCGGGCCCCTGGCCCTGCTCCTCGTAGTAGATGTCGGCGTCGCCGATCGAGACGTGGGGCATGGACCGGGGACCTACTTCGTGTCGTTCATGCCCATGCGACGCTCGATCGCGATGACGTCCTGCGGCCGCTCGAACGGCGCGGGCGCTGGCGCGCCGGGCTCCCGCGGGCGGCCGATGGCCTGGAAGAAATCCTCGAGGCCGGGCGGGGTGATCACCCACAGCATCACCAGGTCCTGGTCGGGGCTCTCGTTGATCAGCTCGTGCTTCACGTCGTAGCCCAGGAAGCAGGAGGTGCCGGGCACGAGCGGGTAGCTCACGCCGTCGACCACCGCGCGCCCGCGGCCGCGGAAGCAGATCTGCAGCTCGACCTGGTCGCCGTGCGAATGCTCGCGCACGCGGGATCCGGGCGCGATGGTCTGGAAGCCCATGGCGTGACCGGCGAAGCCGGTGCGCGCCGGGTAGAGCTTGGGGTCGGCGTGGCCGTTGGCGGGGACGGGCTGCCAGTACGAGGGGCCGTCCTCCGGCTGCATCACGACGGCTCGGCCGCGCACGCGGTCGGTCTGGGTGGTGCTCTGGCTCATGGCGCTCCTCCTGGCTCGAGCGGTAGGCGGTCAGTGTAACCCGGCGCCGGTTTGACGGCCCGCGCATTCTCGGCGATATTCCCGCCATGACCAATCGACGCGCGCTCGTCCTGTCGGCATTGATCCTGGCGGTCACCGTGTCTCTCGCCGGCCCCGTGCTCGCCCAGGAGACGCCCCGGTCGGGCGGGGTCCTCAAGGCGGCGATGATCGGCGAGCCGCCGACGCTCGACCTGCACTGGACTACCGCGGTCATCACGCAGGAGATCACCTTCCACATCTACGAGGGGCTCTTCACGTACGACGCCGGCTACGCGCCGATCCCGCTGCTGGCCGAGTCCTACACCATGACGCCCGACGGCCGGCGCTACACCATCACGCTCCGCAAGGGCGTCCGCTTCCACAACGGCAAGGAGATGACCTCGGCCGACGTGGTGGCCTCGCTCAATCGCTGGGGCAAGGTGGCCACCACCGGCAAGGCGGTGTGGCGGGCGGTGGAGGCGATCGAGGCCAAGGACCCCTACACGGTGGTGATCCATCTGAAGCAGCCGTCGGGCTCGCTGCTCTACGGGCTGGCCAGTCCCAACAACGGCGGCGTGATCCACCCCAAGGAAGTGATCGCGGCCGCGGGCGACGGCCAGATCAAGGAGTTCATCGGCACCGGCCCCTACCGCTTCGTCGAGCACCGGCCCGACCGCTACATCAAGGTCGCGCGCTTCAAGGAGTACGCGGCGCGGAGCGAGGCGCCCAACGGCTACGGCGGCCGGCGCACCGCCTACGTCGACGAGATCCTGTTCATCCCGGTGCCCGACGTGGCGGTGCGCCTCGCCGGGGTGGAGACCGGCGAGTACCACTTCGCCAACAGCATCAACCAGGACAAGTACGACGGGATCCGGAGCCGCAACGACATCGCGGCCGCGCCGGTCAAGCCCTACGGCTGGATCACCGCGGTGCCCAATCACAAGCAGGGCGTGATGACCAACAAGAAGGTCCGCCAGGCGCTCCAGGCGGTGCTCGACATGGAGCCGATCATGGCGGGCGGCATCGGCAACAAGGAGTTCTACCGGCTCTCGGGCGCGCTCTTCTATCCCGAGCAGCCCGCGTTCTACTCCACCACCGGCGTCACCGGCTACAACCTGAAAAGCAAGGACCGCGCCCGCGCGCTGCTGAAGGAGGCGGGCTACACCGGGCAGCCCGTGCGCTGGATCACCACCAAGGAGTACGAGTGGATGTACAACACCGCGGTGGTGGCCAAGCAGCAGATGGAGGAGGTGGGCTTCGTCGTCGACCTGCAGGTGGTGGACTGGGCCACCCTGGTGCAGCGCCGCAACAAGCCCGAGCTGTTCGACGTCTTTTCCACCGGCTTCACCCTGAGCCCGGACCCGGCGCTCGCCTCGTCGCTGCAGTGCAACTGGCCGGGCTGGTGGTGCCACGAGGAGAAGGACCGGCTCCTCGCCGAGATGGCCCGCGAGACCGATCCGAAGAAGCGGCGCGCGCTGATCGAGCGGGTGCAGGCGATCTTCTACGAGGACGTGGGGCGCATCAAGCTCGGCGACTACTATACGCTCCAGGCGATGCGGAAGGACCTGC
>Ga0326726_10003387_pt1 | contig 14629 bp, 11 predicted proteins | sample MHFenrmetagenome_2_FD_207603 | JGI IMG/M metagenome (GOLD analysis project Ga0326726, IMG submission 207603) | Lab enriched peat soil microbial communities from Michigan Hollow, Ithaca, NY, United States - MHF15MN | ecosystem: Environmental > Terrestrial > Soil > Wetlands > Peat | place: USA...
TAGCCCAACAAGATAAATTGGGGCGAGAGGCCTCAACGCGGGTCTCAGAGACATTAAGCACCGAACTTCCCACCTTCCAAGATATCCCTTTGCATCCTTCCCGCGAAGGAGATGTCCTCACCGATGAAACAGCGGTGCCCAAAGTATTGGCACTGGAAGATCGCATCCGCCGGGAATTGTCGCTGTGGAACTACGACTCTGCACTGTCCATTGCGGAAGAACTCGAACGGGTCTGCACGGGGAACATGATTACGGAGCAAACCATTTTGGCGAGGGTCCTCTTCCTCCTGGCTCGTGTCCACGTCATTTGCGCCGAGAGGAAAGACCTTAAGGCGAAAGATCACATCGACCGCGCCAAGTTCTTTTTGGCACAGATTGAGTCAATGTCCTCCACATCCGTTTCTGAAGAGATGAAAACCGATATTGAGGCTTTGAGAGGATCCATTGAGAACCTTGAGAAGGGACCCGATGCAGCATTGGCCCGTCTTGCGGGACGTACCAACCCGTACGCCATCCGGATACGGCTGGCAATGCTACTGAACAAGCAGGATTTGGACGGGGCTGTAGCTCTTATTGAGGACCTACCTCCGAATGATCGCTGGTGTGATTTGGCGGTCACTGTCTATGTACTCAGGGACCGTCAAGATGACGCGGAGAAGCTTGTAAAGTGGGCTGCTGCCCAACAAGATCGAAGTAAGTATCCGCAGTGCGTTGTCCGTCTTGCTGACGCACTACTAGTTCGCTCACTTACCGGACATGAGAAGGGCAAGAATATCCAGCCCCATGACCTCTCTGAGGAGGAGAGGGATAACGTCCGTGCAGTTCTTAAGACGCTTCAGCCGGTTCTTGATCCCATTGTGGCCACGGGGCAGGTTGATTCTGAATTAGGCGTGACCGCAGTTAAGATCGCATCGCAGGTAAATCACCTTCTTAGGAATCGGGAGGATGTGGCCAAACTGACCCGGCTCATGTTCACACACCGGCCCGTTCCGGTAGACGTAGCCAGAAGCGTTGTAAGTGGTTATATCGAACCCCCTCCGGATCTTCCCGAACGACTTCGCGAAGAGCACCCGAGTGACCTGGAAGCCAAGATTCTCGCGGTGGTCGTACAGTCGTCGTGTATGGGCCAGCACAAAGAAGCCTTCATCAAAGCCAAGGAACTCATACCGCTTGCTGACACGGACGGAAAGAAGGAAGTGCTTTTTAATCTCTTTCAGCAGATCTGGCATGAACTCGAAGGCGATGCCGTCTCCGACTGTGAACGGATTGTGGCACTCTTAGCCGCACATAATCCCAAGCTTCAGGCAGTTTTCGAGGCCGCAAGAGCTTTGCGCGCAAAAGACCCAGACGCGGCAATTCGGGCGCTGGACAAGGAGAAGGCGGAAGGTGACATCTACTGGCTGCAACTTCGCGCGAATGCCCTTATGCAGAAACATCAACTGGGTGACGCAGTTGATTTCCTGCTAATCGCCGCAAAGATGACTCTCGACCCCATGCTTCTGCGAAAGACCGCTGACTTGGCCTTCCAGACGGAAAAAACAGACATCGCCGTGTGGTGTTATGAGCGTTTAGTGGAAATACAATCTGACAATCTGGTCGCGCGCGGCAATCTGGCGTCCATTTACACATTTCATCTTCACAATGTAGAGAAAGCTGCAGCCCAATTCCGGGCACTCCACGAAGCTGAGCCGAAGAACCCGGATCACACCGTAAACCTCGCGATTTGCCTTGCCCATCTATATCGACCGAAGGAGAGCTTAGCACTCTACGCTGAGGCTTGTGGTCTGGACATGCCTGACATACGTGCGGTCATTGGACGTGCTGAACTGCATCTGAGTCTCGCTGACCCGGATGCAGCCTTTGCTTCACTCCAAGACTTCCGACAGAGGTTCTGGAATGACCCGAACTTCCTCTTGGCCTTCATGAATACAGCCTATGCAGTAGGTAACGAAGAGGCTGCCCACGAAGCGTTGGAAGCCCTGAACAAGCTCCGGGAGGCTGGACTGGTCGAGCCCAATGCATTCAGGATGATTCCGACAGACGAGGGAATCGAAATGCTGAAGAAGAGAGTGAAGCATGCTCAGGAGCGAACGGAGCATCTTCATTCCGAGATGTTGAAAGGTCGAATGCCATGGGTATGGGCAGAGCAAGTGTCCGGCAATGCAATCTATTGGGGATGGCGCATGCGGACGCAGGAAATGGCATGGATGGTTGATGATCCTGTGAACCGGGCAAACTTATGTATTTACACGACAAATTCCTTCCATCCTCGCAAGTCAGAAAGGGGCCGTAGTGAACTGCTACCGCTTGAGCCCCCGCTCGAAGGGACCCGAGTCGTGGCAGATATCTCGTCCTTGATTACGCTGCACCGCCTTGAGCTTCTTGACATGGCGGCCGATTACTTCGGGGAGATTATGGTTCCAGAAGGATATTTATCAACCGTTTTGGAGGACAGTCGAAAGATGGTTTTTCCCCAACGCTCGCGGCAGCAAAGCGCCGAGCGGATTGCCCAGAAGGCGGAAAGCGGAATCATCACGGTTCTCGGAAAGCAGACCATCCTCAATACCAGCATGGCTATTGCCGACGAACATGGCGAACCAGGAAAGCATTGCTACCGCCTGATTGACCTCCTTCGGCCAGTTCACGACGCGGGTGTCATCAGTGACGCCGCGTTTGAGCAAATATCCAAGGTCTGCAAGAAGAAGTCGAGTGCAGACGAGACCCATCCGGAGCTAACACAGCTCCAAGACGTTCTTATTGACCTCTCAACACTGGAGACGTTGACCGTTTTCGCCCTACTGGAATCTATCACAGGGTACTACAAAGTCCACATCACAGACGAGGCGTATACCGAGATACGCCATCGCTTGGAAGCGATCCACTATCAGGAGGAGACACGGAGATGGCACTTCGATCTCTGGAATCGTCTCCGTAACGACTCCCGTTTCCACTTCGTATCGTATAACGTACCTCAGGAAATGAGAAAAAAAGATGGGGACCCAAAGGACTACATGGCTTTCCTTGGGAACTTGATTGCTCAGGAGACAGCGGTACCGCTCTTGGCTGATGACCGTGTGTGTCAGGCCCTTGCGCTTAATGAGCGACCTGAAGCCGCGCATGCTGCATTCGGGACCAATGCCCTCATCTCTGCGCTCATGAAGGCCAGGAAGCTCGATGTGTCCAAAGCCGGGGAGTCCATTCGTCTGCTCATGAAGTGGCGCTATCGGTTTATCCTTCCAAAGGCGGACATCCTCAAGGCACTTGCGGAGCAGTATCGCAACAGCCCGCCCGGTCAAGCCCTTCAGGAGATTGCCGAATATGTCCATGACTGCATGCGTGATGCTGGCCTCTTCGGAGGGTCTGAGAAAACAGAACTCGGCGAATCAATGGCGATGCGCTTATATCTCTCGTGGCTTCTTGTCATCTCCAAATTCCTCATCAGTATCTGGGAGGACGAGTCATTCTCTGAAAAATCGGCAAGACGGCTAACCGAGTGGAGTGTGCAGGAGCTTTTACCATCGCCGCCGGGCGTTCTTCACGGAAACCTGAAAGTCAGAATTAGTTCTATGACAGCACGGTATCTGCTTTCGCATACGCTGATCAACTCCAACACGCTTCCAAAGGGAGAACGAATGGGTGACGCAATGAAGGCGCTGAAGGATGCTCTTAAGCTCAGTGATGATGAGTACATGCGTATTGTAACGGAGACCCTTGATGACACCAGAAGAACAGAATCCCAGCCCTGAGGACATGCGCAAGGTGATGCGGTTGATGCAGATGCGTATGCTGAATAACGCACTGCATCATTTCAAACGCATCAATGCTCGGACATTGCGGATGCTTCAAGACCTTGCCCTTTTCAAAGGCAAAGCCGGTTCAATCGGCGATAACGTGGACATCTCCGTGCTTCGGGACCCCGGACATTCACGGCGCGAGAAATTATCTGCTGGCCCCCTGATTCTGTACGTTACTGAGGGTGAGAAACCCAAGCGCATGGTTGTAGAACTCCCGGTGCTCCTCTTCTCCGAGATACCGGATGTGCGAAAAGCGGCGCTGGAATGCCTTGAGCAGATGATTCATAACGATTCACTCGCCATCACACCCAAGACGGGAAGCGTTCTCAAGAACTTACACAAGCCTTTGATGTCGGATGAACCTACTGAATGGAGGCGGGCAGCAGTGGCCTTGTGCGACGCATTCTCTGACGATGTGCTGATTGCATTACAAGGAGCCCGCCAGAGTCTCGAATCCGAGCCGATGATTCAAGACAGCCTGAACTTGTATGTTCCTAAGGTGCTCCAACCGACGATTTCTTCGGCTGATTCAATTAGCTTGGACATCAGCGATCCAGAGAACCAACACGACCACATGACTAAAGTGATCGGGGAGTTAATCGCGAAAGCCCAGTCTCTCACTGATGTCTGCGTAGGTTACTATAAGAAGCTCGGGCATCTTCCACTTGCACCGCGGTACGGAATGGGGGAAGCTGCTCAACGTTGGCTGGCCACTCACCCAGATACAGACACATGGACAGAAGTCTGGGGTTGGGCGGATGCAGCGTTCGGTCCTGTCCCGAGGTATCATGCGTGTTGCGTGTTTGCTTCACATCCAGAACTTGTGCCGCAAGGTAGACTCCCCGACCTGTGGAATCAAATCCTGAGCGTCGTTCGCGAGTCAGACAAGAAGGGGGCTGATCAGCCAGGACACGAGGCATGGACGCTGCGGCGCGATCTTGTGCGGCACTATACTTACCATCTGGAGGCGCGCCTTCCTGACAATAAAGGTGCGAATATCGCCTGTTTCGCATGGTGGTTTTGTGAGCAAGTCGCAGCCCTTTTTGTAGACAAACAAGATGATCTTCGGTTCTATCGAGAGAATTGGGTCCAGCCGGCACTGGAACTGTCAAGCCACATATGGCTCATGGCTAGCCCATATATTCAACGATCTTTCCTCCGGTACGTGACGCTAATGGTGCCTTCGCCCTGGGCTGTGGGACTTCTTTCGATCATGGGCGACAAAATAGAAGAGCTCGCGCCTGGCGCGCAGTCAGACGAAGTCCGAACACAGTTTTACGAGGCGCTTGTGATAAATATTATCTCCAGTTTGCCCTTCCCAGTGAAGAGTCCGAGCGACCCGACCTTTGCTCTTGAGTGCTCACTCGCAGACACGGTGCTGAAATGGGCTAAACACCAGCCAGACGAACAACGAAAGCCGCTGGAGCAACTTGTCGCAACGAGTCAGGCTCTTGGAACCCCCGATGAGCTCTGTAAGGCTCTGCAGAAGCTCGGAGAGCTGTCGCTTGCCGATCAGGCTGCCGTGGCCGTTGCTCTGAAAGCAAAGGCCTATATAGACCCGACGATAGCCAAAGGCGTCTGGGAAGTCTTATCTGATACAGATTGGAGGCTAAAGGTACTCAGTAGTATCGAAACGCTAGTGCTTGGTTTGCTTATAGAGGCCTTCAGCATTCTTCAGGTGGATAATCGCGACAAGTGGTTTTCATTGCTGCCGCACTACATCGCGGATCTCTGCGAGAAGACAGAAGACGAAGAGCGACGGCGTCATCTTTTCTTCTTTTTACTTTATACCAGCCTTGCATCAGACACGGTTAGTGCAGTCCGACGGCTTCTCCGGGGTAACCATAAGGCCAAGTATATCGAACTTTCCAAGGACTATCGTGACCGAGTCGAAGCCATGCGTTCAGAGTATCCGCCTTGGGTGGCCGGGAAGATTCGAGGTTTGATTGCCAACCTACATGTTGTGTGAACCTATCAGCAAAGGTATGCTGCGCCGGAGATTGGTGAGAGGGGGTATCTCAAGCCCCTCCTTTCAAATCGTTCCCAGGTGAGGGATGGAAGCCGCGACTGAAGCACATTTCAGCCACTCTCTCATCCGGCAGCCTTCACCAACAACATCCCTTCCGTAGGACGGAAGGTAAGAAGCTGAGAGCGATCACCTAGGAACGTTGTCGTAGAGGTTTCAGTATCTGCTATCCATTCGCTGTTTCCAATCACTCCAAGACCCTACGATATGATATCCATATATCCACTCTGATGGAGTGCAGAAATTCGATCTGATGACCAGCCTGTGAAAGCGTCAAAGTAGTAAGAAACAATCATGCCTCACAAGGTACCTCTCTTTATTATCATTAACAAGCTCCTAATTATCATGGGACCGCTTCAGAACCAATTTGAGAAGCCGATTTGTGGTGATCTCTTTCCCGGCCGTTGACTTCCCTAAGGACAATTAGTAGACTTCATTTATGACAACCAAGAAAACATATAGCCAAGCCTCCAGAGTTCAGTGGATTTTAAGAACCCTTGGAGCCAGACAAGGAATCACCATAGGCGAATTAGCCATGTATACCGTGCATATTCCGAAACCCGAGATCCAACTGGAGAAACCAACATGAGAAAAGTCATCTTTTTGGGCGCGGGAGCCTCAGTCGCAGAGGGCGCACCAGACCAAAGCCATCTTTTCAACGAATATTTTAAGTTGGTGCAGGATGAACCCAGACACACGGAAATGGAGAGAGAGCTTTCAACTTTCTTCTACTTGATGTTCGACATAGATGTGGACCACGAGAACCTAAATTCGACGCTATTTCCGACTTTCGAGGAGGCCATCGGAATACTTGACCTGGCGGAACTTCGACGGGAATCCCTGAGAGATTATGACCTCGAAACCGTTGCGGCCAACAGCAACCGGATACGTTTCATTCGTCAGTACTTGGTCTTAGCAATGGCAGAGATCATAGCTCGCACACTTCAACGGGAGACAATGTACCATAGACCTCTGATCAAGAACTTGGCCGACTACAATCTCCTTCCAGAAACGCTCATCATTTCCGCCAATTATGATATTATTATCGACAATGTCCTCTTAGAGCACTATGAACATCATGGATTTCCTCCAGGTAAGAGGATCGACTACGGCGTTCGATTTGCAAATTGCACAATGGGCAGATGGGATGAACCCGCCCCTGACGCAACTTGCCTATTAAAGATTCATGGATCGCTCAACTGGCTCTTTTGCCGAACGTGTAATTGTCTCACGCTTACTCCGGGTGTTAAGGGAGTGATGAATCTGGTTGAAAACCCTTCGAATGCCCTATGCAATTTCTGTCAATCACTTTTAACTCCGGTCATCGTGCCTCCGTCCTTTTATAAAGACATGTCAAATGTGTTTTTGGGTCAGGTATGGAATAAAGCCGAGGTGAACCTCCGAGACGCTGATCAAATAATTTTTTGTGGTTATTCCTTTCCCGATGCTGACATGCATATCAAGTATTTGTTGAAGAGAATAGAAACCAATAGGCAAGCTGGCCGAAATCTCAGAATTACGGTGATCAACAACCACCCAGGAAAGCAAATCAGTCAGTCAGAGTTGGAGAAGGAAAGATATTCTCGTTTTTTCAAAAGCGAGGTAGACTTCACCGATGCCTCGTTCCAGGACTTTGCATCCTCGCCACAGAAGTTCTATGCGAAGTGACGAACCGGCTCAACATTTAATAATTGTTGGTGAATATATGACAACGCAAAACCCGGGGGCGAGGGGATTTATAAACAACTTCAATATTCTATCTGGATTACAAAATCAGGGAGGGGGAAAGGATCTTGCTGAAACTTTCAATTCCCTAATTTTAGAGAAAGGTGTATATTACAAACGCAAATGGACAATGTGGATACGCCTGGACTCCTATAAATAATTCATTCAGAAATTAACTCGATTCTATATAATATTGTTTAAATGGATTGGCAGACTGCCGTACTAAACGCTTTACGAAGACTTTGTAAACGAACAGGAATGGCTATATTCCACCGAACTGCACTAATAGATGAAGAATTGGACAAGATCATTTCATCTGCGAAGGAGTTCTTCCCTTTGAATCGGTATCTGATGAGCAGAGTTTCACAAGAGCTCAGAGACCAAGGCATAATTGAGTTTTTTGACGACTGCGGTACATATCGCCTTTTGCGCTGATTTTTGTATGAAAAGTAAACATCCATCCAACGAGCTACTCCAACAGATGGCCCACAGCCATCGCTGATTTCAGTCGTCAAGAAGCTTGACAAGGAGATGAAAGCAAAGAAGGGAATTTGAACTGTGCATCATTATTAGAAACATTTCTAAAAGCATAGGAGCCAATCACGGAATACGACATAATCAACCTCAAAGACTTTTGCGCCAGGGTTACCTCAGAGTGTCAGCGTAAGGAAGTGCAAGTAATTCCTGAACAAATCATGGAGATACTCGGCGGCATAGGAAACCTCTATCTACAAACGCTCCTCACTCGCCGACCAGAAAGTTTGGAGGTGCTAACCTATGAAACTTTCGCGTGGCACCAGGTTTACATTAGAGACATACGGAGAGAGATCAGACATTGCTCAGGGATTGACACTAAGCGGGCTAAAGTTGTTTTGCAACTGATGCAGAAAGTCCTCCTAGAGGCGTTCATACACAAAGAAATGGTGAAACCCAAAAGGGGCCTCTTGTTAGAACCTTTAGGAATCTTCCATATGATAAACCCCAGGACTAAATCCTACGTCTTGACCCTCTCAGATCCTGCATTACAAAATTATAGCAAGTTCCTTCTGCCCTATGCGAACCGAAAAAGACCAATCGCGTCCATCATACACATCTCGGACCTCCATTTTTCAAGCAAATTTACAACAGACGAAGGAGAATTTATAGAACAACATGTGCAGCCGAAAGGAATACATTCTCACAGCTACCAAGCAGCAGTCTCATTGTCAATTCGTGTTAACCAGATCCTCCAGAACCGAAAGCGACATAAAATCCCCACAGTAGTAATCGTGACAGGCGACGTCACGCGGATCGGGAGAGACAGGGAGTTTCAGGTCGCGGTTACTTTCTTAAAAGGCGAGATCTGGGTGGGAGCGAGGCAGTCTTGGGGATTGAATCTAAAAGAAAATGATTCTCAAGTTGGTGAGGGAAATAGCCCTGCACTTTTTTACATTCCCGGAAACCACGATACGTGGAAACTACGATTTGGCATCTTCAACAGCGCGTACAGAAGCTACTTCCCTGATGCATTTCCAACCCAACTCACGATCGTTACAGGAGAGAGGATTATCCAAATATACGGACTTGATTCAACTCATACCTCACTATCTCGCTATATCTTGGCTCGAGGCGAGGTGCCACCTGAGCAAATTAACGGGCTTGAAGTCAAAATATCGCGCACAATCAGGAAGCAGGATGTTCGCATAGCTTGCTTACATCATCCATTGATCGATCTCCCAGGGCCAACAATGGAACTGGAAAACCACAGAAACGTCGGCCAGTCCTTAAACTTTATGGGCATGGACTTGGTGCTGTCTGGACATATCCACAACGCAAGCTCTTATCAACAGGACCAGTTTAAGCCTAACCACGCCATCGCAGGCACTGCCACCCAAAAGTATTCGAACCGAAACTTCTTACTACTCGATATTTATAGAAAACAAATTATCCTCCAGGGATTTAACCAACACATGGGTAAGAAGCAGTTTGAGCCTGGGAGCCCTGAGGACGCCTTTACGATCACGTCCGATCCAAGTTAGAAGCCTAACCCCGAATTGATAGTAATCGCCAAGGAAGCACTTTAGAAACTGTTATTTTTGAAGATCTTAAACAAAGAATGCCAACCAAAAAAACCTATCGCCAAGCAACCAGGGTTCAAGGGATTCTAAGAACCCTTGGAGCCAGACAAGGAATCACCATAGGCGATTAGCCGAAGAATTTGGTGTCACGAAGAGAACCGTTTATCGGCATCTCAAGGCTTTAGAGGAGGCAGGCAACCCGCTTCTTTCCATGACAGCGAACGGGAACGAAGAGAAAAAGGCATGGATATTGAGTTTTGGACCAAAAACTAAAGTGCTTTCACCGAAATCCTTACGAGATGAAACAAAAATCGATCTATCGAAAACGCTGTCTAATTACGCGTAATTGTCGATAATGAGGCTATTAAATATTATGCTCAGAAAATAGAAAAGAAGGTACATATATGGCCAAGCTCAACATGAAATTCCCCCACCAGCTATCGCAGGATGAGGCTCTGAAGCGCACCCGTGGTCTTCTCGACGATGTGAAGAACCAGTTCGCTGAGAAGGTCAGCAATCTCCGCGAGGAATGGGAAGAAAACACCTGCCAGTTTAGTTTCTCGGCTAAAGGGTTCTCGGTGTCCGGGACGCTGACAGTGAAGCCGTCTGAGGTGGAACTTTCCGGCGATCTGCCTTGGGCGGCGACTTTCTTTAGAGGGAGGATCGAGTCGACAATTCGGGAGAGAGCAGAAAAACTACTTGCTTGAAAGGTGTCTCTTTTATTAATCTATAGGGATGAAAACGTATCCCGATAGAATAGGGCATAACTTATAAATATGAAGAATAATCCCCCAAAAACACACCTCGCCGAAGGAACCTTTCCATGGGGCTCGACTGAACTGGATTTACCAGATGAGGCCAAGGTTAAGCAGCTCAAAGACCTGATATTAAGTTACACAAAGAATCCCAAAATCGTAAACGTTGATCAAATTCTTCACCTTGCTAATGAGACTGGACTGGACATCTATCCAGAAATTATCACTGAAGAACATGAAGATAATTATGTCACAATGTTCCATCGCATCTTTAAGGGTCGTACTGATAGCGAACACTATACTCTCTTAGCGGGACTCCTCTTTAGTTGGGATTATGATAAAGAGGCACTTACCTACCTTGATAAAGGCATTGAATCCTTATCGCCTGAGGAAATCAAAAACCTTGTGGAGATGAAAGGCAGTCTCACAATATCGCAATATTACATTGGCGCAAGCAAACAAATCAGAGACCAGATCAGTGTTGCGGCATGGTCCGATATCGATATTCTTATCGAGGGCGATACTGGAACTGGTAAAGAAGTTGTCGCAAATCTAATCCATAAGCTGAGCAGAAGGAGCACCTATCCGTTTAGAGCAATCAGTATTGCTGAAATTCCTAAGAATTTAATTGAGTCTGTGCTTTTCGGGTATGTGAAGGGATCATTTACAGGGGCCATTTCTGATCGACAAGGCTTATTCCAAGCCGTCAAGAATGGAACCCTTTTTTTGGACGAAACAAATGACCTTGTAAAATTTATGCAAGCTAAGCTCCTAAGGGTTTTACAGGAAAAAGAAGTCTGGAAGGTAGGCTCAATCAAACCCGACAAAATTGAAGCCAGAGTTTTATTTGGAACCAATAAAAGATCAATCGACTTGGTTAAAGAAAAAAGAATGAGGGAAGATTTTTTTTATCGCATCTCCCCTCTTACTATTTTTCTTCCCCCGCTCCGAGAAAGAGGATCCATTGAATTTTTTGAGTTAGTTGAACATTTTTGGGAAGATTTTAGCAGGGTTTTCAAGAAGGAAATTGAGCTGACACCCTCAGCCCTTGAGCGTTTATACGCGCATGATTGGCCAGGAAATGTAAGAGAACTGGAAAACCTCATTAAAGTGGTTATTGCAACTACATTTCAAAGAAGAGTCGAACCTTATCATATTAATCAATACCTTAAAACCTTTGATAGGCCGGGAGATCTTATCACCCAGGCTACCAACCATTGGTGGGATGAGGACAAAATAGTAACCACATACCAAAATATCGTACTTTCACATTGTCGTGGAGACATTAAAGAGGCAAGTAAAATATTAAAGATCAATGAATCCACTTTAAGGAGAAGACTAGAAAAAAGCAAAACGCCCAATAAAAAATAATAAAAATATGCATTTCGCCTATTTTGAATAGCCCCCTTTTCTAAGCGAACCAATAACCTCCTGATATAATTAAGTATTATGTCTGGAGGTTTTTTATTTTGTGTTGGCATCTAACATGCAATATAAGAGGGCATCCGGCTGGATAAGAGAAGAAGTTAGTAAGAATTGAGGTAAGGAATTTAGATGAAGAGTGGTCTCCAACCTTGTGAGAAAGGGGGTTGTCTATAGTATGTCGATTGAGTTGAGGTGAGATGAGTTGATGTCCATGGATCATAGATACAAGGACACACACCCCGCGCCGCTCCAAGGTTGGGGCCACCATCTATCGAATGAAGGAGGTTAACAATATGGGACGTTACAACACGGAAGATATTTTGGGTCTTCACACAGATCGAGAGGTTGTCTGCTTTGAATGCCTCGGCGACAAAGAATGGGATAGCATGGAAGAGGATGAAATTATCACGGAACACGATACAGCAGGAGATTCCATTTACTTTTGTGACCGATGCAAGAAAAGAATTTAACATTACTGATGCTGGCTCAGCGGGGGATGAAAACGAACGAGTAAAAACGACTCGGACAGACTACTGACACAAGGATGGACATACACACGGCCCTAATTTCAAGGCTGGGCTGATATTTACAGAGGAAAGGATGCGAATCAGGATGAACACCAGCAAAAGACGACTTGAACCAGTCGACGAAACCACTCCCTAAAATGAGTGGGCGACCTTTGGTCCCTAAGCATAAGTCGAGTGAAGGGAGAAAAATGAGCCAGATTTTAACCATTGACCATCCTCGTTTTAAGAATTTTTATAAAAGGCTTTTGAGGAAGTTGGAGTCTGCGTCCCGGATACCTAAGCACAGTTATTTCTATAAGGACAGGGAGGGCAACCTTTACTTCGGCCTCGATGTAGAAAAAGAGCACGAGGAGATAATACGAGAAGTCTTACAAGCTATGGGCGGGATTGATGCTGAAGAAACCATTAAATCCTTTAAGGAGCTTGATGAGTTCTGCGATTGTGATTATTGCCAGAATGTACTGAAGCTCATCAGACCGAAAAAGACCAGCGCGGCCGCCTAATCTGCTGGAAGGCAATGTTCCCATTACCCGCCAGGGGCGGGCACCAATGACTTGGAGATGAAAGGAGGCGAGAAGGAATGGGAAAAAAGTCGGTAACGACAGGAACACGGCTGGTAGAACATCTCACAAGCCTCTTAGGCGTGTTTTTAGAAATCGACAAAGCACCGGCCGAAGTCCGAGAGGCATTTTATAAATGCTTCCTGTGTGTATACAAGAGCCTGGATAGAACTGATCAAACACTAGTTAGGCGTGGTTTAAACATCCTTCTGAAAGAGCTATAGCCAGAAGTTACATCCTGAAAGGAGGATGAGAGAGCCAAATTTGAAATTACGGATTTTGAAATTTCTCTTTAAGAATATGTTTCGATCGACCATTTAATTTTGCTGCCAATTCCCCTGGCATAATTACTGAACGGAGGAAAAAGATTTGAATCAAATCGTAAATTTCAATAATATCTTTGGGTACTGGTTTGACGGAGCTCTTCTCTGTCCGCTGTGCTTCGAAAACCTGGGAAAAGTCTCTCCAGATTTGATCATTACGGACCAAGATATCGAGGCTTATTTTAGTAAATGTGGTCGTTGCGGATGGCCTCTCTGGGGTCTTTATGAATATGAGCAGTTACTGTGCGATGCTCTGGATCCCCAAGGGGATGGAGTAAATGAACAGGGTACTGTACGCAGCCCGTTCCAAAGATTTCGTAAAGAAAAAGGATTAAACAAGAAGGAAATTGCTTCTGCACTGAAGACTAAACCATTCGTCATTGGGAGAATTGAAGCCGGGAAGATCGGACTCCCCTTAGATTTCATTGAACCGTTACAAAAAATGGGCTGCGATGCTTTTGGGCTTTTTACCGCCCAAGAAGATTTCCTCAAATACCTGAGGAAGCGCCGTTATGATTCTTGATTCCGTCGGGAGATTCGAGGCGAGAGCAAACCTAAGAACCAATTTTGAACCGCTAAGACATATGGAGAAAACATTTTTAAACGCAGCCCAACTTTGTGAATACCTGAATCTCAAACCAAGCACCGTCTACCTGAAGGTCGCAACTGGGGATTTGCCGCACTATCGAATAGGTCGACTTATCAGATTTCGGAAGGAGGAAATTGATGCATGGATGGAGCGCCACCTGGGCAAGAGCGATGCCAATAAAGAATCAAAGACGATCCGAGGAGGAATAAAGACAGCAACTGTGGACGTCAACCGTATCGTCGAGAAGACTATTGATGATGTTATGGGGAAAAGGTATACTCCCATCTCAGGGAAACCAGACCAAGTTTTCAAGGGCCTCGAAACGAAGGAGGTCTAATATGGGTCTTTTCAAAAGAGGCAAGGTCTGGTGGATGCGGTTTAACCACGAAGGCCAGCAGTTCAGAAAATCTACCGAAACAGGAGATTTAAGACTGGCCGAACGGATCTACCGCAAAGTGATGGGAGAAATCGTCGAAAGGAGGTGGTTTGAAAAATTACCAGGAGAAGACAAGACTTTCAGCGAAATGATGGATAAGTACTTGAAGGAGCATGTTGTGAATCTGAGGTCTGAGAGGTCATTCCGAGGCTATGCTAAGAACCTTAAATCCCATTTTGGTTCCTTTGTTGTTAGCCGTATCTCTCCAATGATGATCAACGAGTATAGGGTTAAGAGGTTGCGGCAAGGACTCAAGCCCGCTTCCGTTAACAGGGAATTGGCGACGATGAAGAAAGCCTTTAATCTCGCTCTTAAAGAATGGCAGTGGGTTAAGGAGAACCCTGTGACCCGGATCGCATTGGAGAGAGAGAATAACAAGAGGGACCGCTGGCTGATCCCCGGAGAGGAGAAG
>Ga0326726_10003388_pt1 | contig 14628 bp, 11 predicted proteins | sample MHFenrmetagenome_2_FD_207603 | JGI IMG/M metagenome (GOLD analysis project Ga0326726, IMG submission 207603) | Lab enriched peat soil microbial communities from Michigan Hollow, Ithaca, NY, United States - MHF15MN | ecosystem: Environmental > Terrestrial > Soil > Wetlands > Peat | place: USA...
CTTCTTTTTTCACGGTAAATCTCCACTCGCAAAATAGGTTATTCCAAATAAAATGCATTTATCGCCCTACCCTGATACTTTTACCACATTTTAAAATAGAGTTCTGTTTTTTTATGAGGAAATACCACACCTTCATTCTCGCCCCCCCTTGTCATTTCGACCAATTCAACCTTACCAATTTAACTTGACAAACAAATTCAGTAATTGTTAATGGAATGCGTCTTACAATAGATTCGTCGGATAAAACCTTCTTCTTTTCGATCTGAAGGTTTCGGATACGGAAAAAAAGATTTTAGAACTTGAAAATTTGTTGCAATAAATGGCTCAGCCGGTAAGTTTGGCTAAGCTGTAACGTAGCGCTAATTTTTAAAATTTTATCTGTATAGAGGAATTATATATGAATAAGTTTAAATTCGCTTTCGTAGTTATTTTAGTTTTTGTCACTGTATTCCCGCTTAATTCGTGCAAAAGAGAACCTTCGAACTGGGCTGCCAAAATAGGCGATGATTATATAACTTTCAACGAGCTGGATTCGCAGATAAAATTCCAGGCTAAAATGACGATGATGTCCAAAGAAGAGACAGATAAACTGCTTACGGATCCGAAAATCAAAAAGAACATGCTCGAGCAGTTGATACAGGTAAAAGCCGTGTATAAAAAAGCCATGGAAGATAAGTCTTTGAATAAAGAAGAATTGAATCAAATCATTGAATTGGCAAAATTGCAGGCAGTAACTAATTACTATGTTTTGGAAAAATTGAAGAATGAAGTAGTTGTTACAGATAAGGAAGTAGAAGAAATCTATAATAAAAATCCAAATATTCCAAAAGGGATGCCTCGTGACCAGGCCTTCTCAAGAATAAAAGCGGAATTGTTCATGCAGAAGTTCCGTCCAAAATCGGGAGAATATGTAATGAATCTGGTATCTGAAAGCAATGTGAGCAGGGAAGGTTTCAGAAAGTATACAGCGGACAATGAGAAGAAGGAGAAAGAAGCTGAGAATAAAGGCGCTCAAAAGGAACAAAAGTAATACTGAACCAATTTTAACGGCACACATTATTACAGTTATATGAGCGAGTTAAACCATATGACCGCATCATCGTCTTTGATACCCAATTTATTGCCATCATCAGGCTTAAATGACGCAAAAGTCCCTCTGGATTTCGCGCAAAGTTCCCCCGCCTCATTGAAGATGAGCCCTTCTGCCAGGACTTCACGCTCATTTTTGACCTCGATCAGCCTTGCTTCAGCTCTTAATTCCTTCTCAATGGAAATAGGCTTTAAGAAGTCAACCGTCATGGACTTGGTCATCGGAAGGCATTTCAATTTATAGACGACCGATCTCCCCATAACCTCATCCAGAATGGTCGAGATAACCCCTCCGTGGACCAGATTCTTCCATCCGCTGAGATGTCCCGGCACCTTGACCCATGAATAAATTGATTCGCCGTCCGTAAAGAATTCCAAACGAAGCCCTGTCGGATTAGCAGGGCTGCAGCCAAAACACATGCTGTCGCTCCTGCTCGGAAGACGCTTAAGACTTTCTTTCCTTTTCATAAAGCAAAACCCCTTAGTCTCTGAACTGGTTATATCCTCTTCAACCGGTTACTTCTTTGGCGGAGTGGGCTCCGGGAGTTCAGCGGTGATACCCGCACTGCGCCTGGCTTCAGCCGCGTAGTCTTCCCATTTCGTCATTGCCCTCACGACAAGCCTCGCGCCATCAGGTGAACCGCCGCCATGCATGCAGCCCGGAATTCCACCGCCTATAGTAAGCTACTCTACCAAACGCATGTCGCTGGATCAGTGTAGCATAGAAAGGCAGAATTTGAAATATTACCTTACGGGAAGGAAGCGGTAACGATAAGATCGTTTAGCTTGCCTGCAAATTATTCTTTATAGAAACATATGCTGAACTCATGGCTCATCAAGTTCTTTCCTAATGGCCAGACCGATCTTTTCCATAATATAAGGTTTTCGGACATAAGACCCCGCGCCTAACTTCAGGGCCTTCTTGACCCGTTCCGTTTCCGAAAATCCACTCACAATAATGGCCTTCTGTTTATGATTTATTTCCAGAACCCGCTGGTAAGTCTCCAGGCCATCGATCCCCGGGTCCATAATCATATCCAGAATAAGGAGATCAACTTTATTAGTTTTAATATACGAAACGGCTTCTTCACCACTGGGCACGGAAGCAACCTTATACCCAAGCCTGCTCAACATGTCCACGGCAAGCTCTCTTTGTCCTTTCACATCATCCACCACCAGGATGGATTCTCCTGTCCCCATATATTGATCAGTTGATATAGCCTTCTGATCTTTTGTAAGTTCAGCGCGAGTGACAGGGAAATAGAGTACAAAAATAGTTCCCTTGCTTTCCTCGCTTTGGACATCAACATAACCACCGTGGTCCTTTACTGTTCCCCATACGACTGTGAGCCCCAGTCCCGTTCCGCTTCTTCCCATGACTTTCTTTGTAAAGAAGGGTTCAAAAATCTTTTCGAGGTCTGCTGAAGAGATCCCTTTCCCATCATCGGATACCTTCAAGACCACATAGTCGCCCTCTTGAACGTTATCGTACCCCTGAATAGGCTTGTCGAGATAACAGTTCTCCGTCAGTATCGTAATCTCCCCGGTTTCAGATATAGCCTCTGCTGCATTGGATACCAGATTCATAAGCGTTTTCTCCAAATGAATCGGAGAACCCTTGATATTCATCAGGTCTTTCTCAAGATTGGTCTTAAAGGTTATATATGGATGATATTCCTTCAGCCTCTCGAACTCCGGTGTTTTGAAATAGCCCAAGACAACAGCATTTAGATTAATCACCTCCGAAATAGCCACTCCTCTCCTTGTCAACGTCAGCAGGTCCTGAATGATTGCTGCTCCCCTCTGGCCGGACTGAAGAATATTGGCAGCATATTTTCTCAAAGAATTTCCCTCTGGTATGTTTTCAATAAGCAGTTCCGAATATCCAATAAGTACCCCGAGGACATTGTTGAGGTCATGGGCAACACCTCCTGCCAAAGTCCCCAAGACTTCCATTTTCTCCGCACGCTTCAAACGCTCCTCCATCCTTTTGCGCTCGGTATTATCCCGAATACATTCAATAGCAGCAATAATCTCACCCCCGGAATCGCGGAGAACGGATGCCGTTGCAGAAAGATGGGCAGTTCCATTGGGCAAATTCGGTGTATAGGCTTCACCAAAAAGGGTTTCTCCAACCCTGCGAATCGTTGTATAGTGCCTTTCCATCTCCCTGTCCGGATGAAGGGCGAGATCTATGAGGATGGGCCTTCTATCTCCGTAAAAGGGGATGGCATATTCGTAATTACCCTTGCCAAGAATATTTTCTGCCTTGATTCCTGTCATGTTCTCGATCTCACGATTCCAGGCAATCACCTTGCCGTCCCTATCAACAACAAGAGTTGCATCTGGCAGAAACTCTATGATGTTAGCCAGTTGCCTCCGGTTCTCCCTTAATTCTTCCACTGCTTGCATGCGGTCAGTTATATCCTCAATCGCAGCAACCGCCCCCAGGGAGATATCTTCCAACTGAAGATACGCGGCTGTCACGATAGCATCCCGGAAAACGCCATCTTGCCGCCGGAGCCTTGTTTGTACAGAAGCCAAACCGCGTTCCAGGAGGTTTGCATACAACTCCCGACCGACCCGTTCATACTCCTCTTCATTCTCGTACAACATCCCCGTCGTATGTCCGATGATGTCGGATTCAGAGTAACCAAAGCCTTCGTACCATGACTTGTTAGCACTCTGAAAAATGCGGTCTTTCAGGATGCAAAGGCCGATAGGGGCTGCCTTGAAGATGCTGCGGAGAGTCGACTCACTTTGACGCAGAGCCTCCTCTGCACGCTTGCGCTCGGTGATGTCCCTCACGAGAGCCTGGACCAGGGTCTCATCGCCAATCTTGATACTATTGAGGCTCACTTCCGCATCAAAAGTGGTCCCATCATACCGGCAATGTTTCCACTCAAAAAACTGTGGCTCCCCCGCAATGGCCCTATTTATTCTCTCCATGGCCCTTTCCGCTGAATCCCTGCCATCAGGTTGAAAAGGCGGTGAAAACACATAGGGATAACTTCCAACGATTTGGTCTCTGGTACAGCCAAACATTTTTATGGTAACTGCGTTACAGTCAATAAACTTATAATCCCTCAATATAAAAATGGCATCATTGGCATTATCAAAGAGAGTCCTGTATCTCACTTCACTCTCTCTCAGCAGCTCTTCAGCCTTCTTGCGGTCCGTGATATCTTTCGCAACCACCGTTACAGCCACAGATGATTTACCTTCTCTATCTTTAATGGGACTGAGTGTCCGGAGGAAATATCTTCCGTCTCTTTCACTTTGATATTCATGTTGTAAGGATTTATTTGTTCCTAAGACCTCTTCCACAATCTGGGATAATACTCTTGTGCTTTCCTCTGAATGGAACTCACCATAATTCCTGCCGATAAGCTGATCTAATGGAAGACCAAACCTTTTCAAATGCCTTTCATTCATAAACAGGTAACTGCAGTCCTCGTCTATAAGATATATTGAATCTGTAGTAGATGCCAGGGAGCGATATTTCTCCTCGGATTCGCGCAATATTTCTTCCGCCCACTTGCGTTCGGTGATGTCTGTGACTATCTCGACCACCCCAACAAGATTTCCTTCCTCATTCCGGACAGGATAAGCGCGCAGCGTCCATCTCTTGCCAAGAGACGAAAAGTCGTCAATGGTATAAGGTTTACCCGTTTCAATAGCCTTCACCACCGGGCAGACCCTGCAGGGTCTGTTCAATTTGTGCAATACTTTGTAACAATATCTCCCCTCCGCTTGGCCGGGTTTCATATTGAACTGACGGTTCATGGTGCTATTTGACCAGATTATTTTCATATCCATGTCCAGATAGATAACAAGTTCAGACATAGCATCCAGGATTGCAGACTTTTCACGCTCTGACTTACGCAGCGCCTCCTCTGCCTGCTTACGATCCGTGATGTCAGTCAACGTACCTGCTGTCCCTGTAGCATTGCCTTTCTCGTCAAGCGTCAACCGTGCCCACACCTCAATACAGCGGAAACCTCCGTCCCTATTAATATAGCGAATTTCGTGCCGGCAATAGTCCTTCTGTTTTTCGATTAGTGGTCTGAAGAGTGCGATATTCAGATCCCGGTCATCAGGATAAACATATTCTAAAAAGACCTTGCCAAGGCTCTCTTCCACGGCAAAGCCTGTTAATTCAGCCCAGGCAGGGTTCAGAAATGTCCAACGCCCTTCAGCATCGGTGCGGAAAACAACTTCCTTCAGGTTCTGGACAACAAACTTGTATCGCTCCTCGCTTTCCCGCAGCGCTCCCTCTGCCTGCTTACGAGCGGTGATGTCCATAAGAGAAGCAATACTCTTTTTCGTTCCCGGTATGACATCTACCGTCAAGAGGATATCTTTAAAGTGGCTATCTCTGTGGATAAGTTTAAACTCATAATTTTTTTTCGCGAGACCAGAATCTGCTCTCCGCAATTGATGCTGGACGGTCATCCTTTCTAAATCACCTTTTTCAACAAAATCCGTCCATTTCTTCTTCCCTTCCATTTCCTCCCGCCTGTACCCTGTCAGCTTTTCAAATCCATCATTAGCAAGGGAAATCGTCATATCTTCCTCAACAATCAGCATGGTGGTCCCTGTATTTTCGAAAATAGTCTGATATTTGAGTTCCGAAGCATGAAGGGCTTCTTCTGCCCGCTTGCGATCCGTGACGTCGATGAAGAAGCTTAAGGTGGCCGGCCTGCCATTCCAGGAAACAAGGGTAGCATGAACCTCTGCCCATTTAAGTGTTCCATCCCTGGCAATAGCTTTTAACGGGTAAACGGAAGGGACATTTTCATTGTTCATCCTTTTCATGTGTCGTTCAAGAACAACTTGCCGGTCTTCAGGATGAATGAATTCTATAAAAGGCTTTGAGGTTAATTCCTTCACAGAATATCCCAAAATGTCTTCAACCTGCGGATTTACAAATTTCATCATCCCGTCTTGAATGATCGTGATCGCCTCTCCTGCGTTTTCCACTACAAGGCGATACTTTTCCTCGCTTTCACGCAAAGCCTCCTCCGCTAGCTTGTGGTCCGTGATGTCGCGGGCTATGCCCATATATGTAAGAATTATACCGTCCTTATCTTTTACAGGCGAAGCATTCGAGGTATGCCACCGCCATGAGCCATTCTTATGCAGTACCCGATATTCAATTCCGGCCTGCTTTGTACCCTTTAGAACGACACTCTCCAAGAAAGCACGGCAAGAAGGAATATCTTCGGGATGCACAAAGGCCTCAAGTGATTGGCCCACAACGTCGTTTACATCATGTCCCAGTATTTCCGTCCAATTGGGGGAGACATACGTGAAAATACCATCAGCCGTCAGCGAATATACGATGTCATTGGCATTTTCCACGAAATAACGGAAGCTCTCCTCGCTCGCCCACAGCAGATCAGGGGATTCTTGCCTGTCCTTTGACGATTCCATTTCTGCTATTCGCTTGCGGTCTGTTTCTGATTTTTCGTGTTCAGAAACTCGCCGGCGCATTTCTGCCAACTCTTTTATAAGTTCCCTTTTTGTTTTTACTTCGTCTTTCATAGCAACAGTCCACCTGTTAAAATCGTGCAGTAACGACAAAACATGCTCTATTTCGATTACGAGGCCTCAATAATCCATAGAACCATCACCCAGAGTGGCGGGTTTAGAATTCTTTATTAACCCCTATAACAATGATCGGGATTTTCATTCAAAATCTGTAATAAAAATGGTAAATTGAGAGGTGACTACTTTCGGAAGCAGCCGCGCATATGGTGGCTATTGACTACTGATGAACAATTCACCCAAAAAATCAAATATTGCCCACTGAAATCCAATCGGGTTATCGGTGTGGAGAGGATGGGTGGCCTTTGGTACTTCTGCGAACTTGCCCTGAGGAATCATACGGCTCATTTCTCTGGCAATCTCATCACCCATAACCCGGCTTTCTTTACCCCGGATTATAAGGGAGGGACATTTGATATTGCTGAGGGATGGCCATAAATCATAATGATCAAAGTGTGAGAGGACTTCTCGGTCAAACCGGCGGCGGTATTTACCATCTTTGCCCCGTGTAAGAGCGAATGAGGCGATATCGCAAAGCATTTTCTGATCAGCATAGAGACTGTTCTTCTGAATCTCGACGATATATTCATCAACCGATTCGTAATAGGCCGGCAGTTGTTCATAGAGGTTGAGAAGGTATTTTTTGTTCCATTCCGGTGGACAGGGCTCAATATCGGCATGAATGAGACCGGATACCTTTTCAGGACACTGGGAGGCATAGCGGGTTGCGTGCAAGGCCCCCATTGAGTGTCCCATCAGGACGATCCCGGTCAACTGAAGGTCGTGGATCAGCCTGTCTAAATCAGCCACATAATCATCACAGCGATATACCGGCGGTACAGCCCAGTCACTCAAGCCGTGGCCTCTCTGATCCAGAGCGATGATTTTCCAACGATCCGCCGCAGCCCGGGAAAAATGATCCCAGATATGAGCATTGTCTCCTATGCCGTGGAGTAGAACCATGATCCGGGTTTGATCGCTTCCCCATTCCAGATAATGAAGCCGCAGGCGGTCTGTATGTATGATCTTGTTTTCAGGTTCTCTCCTCATAGTAGAAACTTCCAGAGTCATGTTTATCGGAAAGTGGAAGGAGAATTGACTTATTCCAAGAAAACATACCACATCTTGAGTATGAGTTCTGCGGTTTTTCTATTATTGCGGCTTGAAATGTTGCATGGATAATTAAAATGGCAAGCCCGTGAGGAAGACTGTTTAACGTTTTCAAACATGAGGGGGCCATCCATTTTTACGATTTTCCCAGTTAGGAAAAATGTACAGAGGCAGAGGGGCATGAGTCACTTTAAAACTCATGCAGCGATGACTGTGTGAGTATGCCGCCTGGTGAAAACCTCATAACAAGCTCTTCGGTCCATGAACCGTAACCACCTGATGTCACATATGATACTCTGACCCATTTGGCCACAATGCTTCCATCGGATAACGTGTCCTTAGCTGTAGGCGGCCCGAGACTGCTGACAACATCATCATATTTAGCCACACCAATCTGAGTGTTCCAGTATGCCTCTTTTCTTTTGGCAGCGCTAGTGCAACCAGTCATGAATGTGATTGGCACGCATATGGCGAATACCAACACCATCGAAACAGCAATTGGTAGAGCTACTCTTTTCATATTCCCTCCTCTTTTTTGCTGTAAATGAAAACCACGCCTGTTTCGAGAAACGAGATTTTAGCAATCGATTCATTGGAATCACCCTCACAAAAAAAGGGCATATTTATTATTGCACCATTGACGTCTTATTCAAACATGATTTTCTTGGTGCGCCTAATCCGTTGAAAAGTAAAGTGAGAAATTCTATTGATAACAATTTGAAAGGATGCATTTTCATAAAAATTACCTAACGCATTGTTACAGCAAGGAAGCGGTGAGGAGGAGGTTGTTTACCTCGCCTTGTATATTGAGAGCCGATACACTCAAAGACCCTGCCGATATACCCCGGTCGAAATACTTACGTCTAATCTGGTATCAGGCCTCCTGTCAAAGTATGCTTCAGCTTCCACCTTGATCTGCTTGAGCGAGCATTCCAACTTCAAACACCACCTATCAAACTCCTCGTCAGACAGGTGTTTTGGAACTTTGATCGGTTCACCGTACACAATAACGCATTTCGAAAAAGGAAGTGGAAGATAGCACTGATTCCAAGCCTTCTTAAAAACAAATCTACTACTACATGAGGCCGCCCCCGGAACCAGCCAACTCTCTGTTTGTTGGGCGAGTTTCAAAATTCCAGGCTTGACCCGGTAAATGGGACCACGAGGACCATCCACCGCAAGAGAAGCCGAGCAACGCTCTTTGATCACAAGGTTGATTAAGCTTTTCAGTCCCTCCGCACCTCTTCGCGTACTCGAACCCCTCACCACACGATAACCCAGCAAAATCGCGATTTGCTTCATAAGCTCGCCATCACGGCTTCGACTAGCCATGATGGCCATTCCCTTTCCGATACAACTACCAATGAGCAGCAGTTCGTCCCCATGCCAGTGAGCATAAACAACAGAGGACCCATCATTGGCACATTGCGGCAAGTGAACATGGCGGAACCGCCAAAAGAAACTATAGGCCCTGTAGAAGAAAGCCAACAAAAAGGCCAAACAAAATGTCCTCACAGCTTGAAAATTCATAGATAAACGCTACGAATGAATTGATAATTATTGATAAGGTATTGCTTTCTGACGGTCAGAGTATAAAGCAAGTGGTTTTGTGTGTCAATGGAATAAAGACTGCCATCAGCACGATAATGTTATTCGTGAAGATGAAAACCACGCCTGACGCGACCATCAGTAGCGCGCCAATGATGAGTGTGTGTCGTCGCCCGATTCGATCTGCGGAGGTGGTTAGATATAGTGAAATGCCCGCGTCTACCTGCAAGGGTGAGTGTGAAGAGCAAACCGATCTGCCCTTCTGTGAGGCCTGCTTCAATCAAATAGAGTGCCAGCACAACCGAAAGGAAGCCATAACAGCATAAACGGATGACACGTGTGGAGAAAAGGATTTTGATGTCCATAATGTTTGATAGGAACTTCCTTTTTTCGTGAGGGAAGTATAAGAAAAGCGGCTATGTGTGTCAATGGAATAATAACCGAGATGATATTGATTTCCATATGAAGTGCTGCATGGCTGTGCTGAATCAGAAAATCACGACTTCAGGAAATACATAACGCATAAAGCTTTCAATAATTTTCCTATGGTTGGGGGATAAGTAATTATTGCAATCTTCCCCTGCAAGCCATCAAGCATGGATTCTGTCGGGTATGAGGCTTACAGATCGTGATGTTTGTTACCGCTCTTTCAACCCATCTTACATCACATCAGGTATTTTGAAATTAAAAATCAGAATTTCCCCTATGGCAGTTTTTATGAATATGAATAATTATAAAATATATTGATGGAATGCCGTAGCCATAGAAGGCAATGATTCCTGACTTGTAACCGGCCAAAGTGCCGGAAAACTTTTTGAGCATCTTGATAATGTTTCATTGTCGTATAAGCAAAAGAACAAATTCTTATCAAAGGAGGGGGCGATGAAGAGAATAATTATGTTGGCAATGATTTTAGTGATCATGCTTGTATCTATCGGAGGATGTCGGGTAGTTAGGGAAGATGACAGGAATGGAGAATATGACAAGGACAGAGGTTATAAAACTTTTGATGGTCATGACACGCGGAATACAATTATTGAGCATATTTAAAGGCAGAGATTGAAGTAATAGGTCTTCCTGAGAAAGTTGATTCACCCAGGAAGAAAGCTACCCTTCATAGCATTAATTATAGTTTGATCTTTACCCCAAAAAGTGGACACCCAGTTAAGCTTCACATTCCTTCTTTTCGAACTCAATGGGAGAACAATAATTCAGCCTGAGTGTTTTCTGACCCAGTTATAGGGTCGTCTTGGGGAAACCCCGTCCTCCCATTTTTAAGGCTGTTGCATAAGTGTCATAATTATTGGCGGGCTTTTGCGCCCGCCCTCCCAAGATGGAAGACAGGCGTCTTGCATGTCTCAGGATTCTTTCCTTATATAACTTTTGCGACAGCCTCTTCCCCGGGAGGGCCTGATTTGCCGCATGTCTTTAGAGCATCTCGATGGCTGCGGCCATGGATACGCCGCCGCCGCCGCACAGGGTGGCAAGCCCCAGGGTCTTGCCGCGTTTCCGCATGGTATGGATCAGCGTAACCATAATGCGGCAGCCGGTGGAACCAACCGGGTGACCCAGGCCGATGCCGCTACCGTTGACATTGGTGATCTCACGTTTTAAGCCGAGTTCCTTCTCGCAGCCAAGGTACTGGCCGGCAAATGCCTCGTTGACCTCGATCAGCTCAAATGCATCCAAAGAAAGGTTCTTGTCGCGTTTGAGCAGATCTTTGACGGCCGGAACCGGGCTCAGGCCCATGACAGAAGGATGGCATCCGCCGCGTCCGACCGAGCGTATCCTGGCGATTGGTTTCAAGCCGAGCTCTTTGGCCTTATCAGCCGACATGATTATCATGGCTGAAGCGCCGTCGTTCAAACCGGCGGAATTGCCGGCCGTGACCTTGCCGGTCTTGGGGATAAAGGCGGAAGGTAATGCCCGCAACTGTTCTATGGTCAAGCCAGGCCGGAAATGCTCGTCCTTGTCGAAGATGATGGGCGGTTTGCCTTTTTTCTGGGGGATCTCGATTGGCACGATTTCGTCTTTGAAGTCGCCCTCTTTTGTCGCTCGCTCAACGTTGTTATGGCTGCGCAGAGCCACCTCATCCATTTCTTCGCGGCTGATGTCCAAAAGCTGGGCGATAAGTTCGGCGGTATGGCCCATGATGTAGGGCTTGCCCTTCAAGCTGTCAAAGGGCTGGCCGGATTTGAGCGGGCCATCATCGGATAAGGGCATGACATAAGAACCGCAATGAAGGGCGCGAATCATGGAATCCACAAAGATGCTGTCCTGCAGTCTGCAGCCCCAGCGGGCTTCAAAATTAACATAGGGAGTGCCGGACATATGCTCCACCCCGCCGGCTAAGATTATATCCGCCACACCAGCCTGGATCATGGCCGCGCCGCTGAGGACCGCCTCCATGCCGGATATGCACACGCGGTTGACAGTCACGGCAGGCACGCTCACCGGAATACCGGCCAAGAGGGCCCCCACGCGGGTTACGTTGAGGGTGTTGCACGATTCCAGACAGCAGCCGAACCGGACATCTTCAATCATGACAGCGTCAATCCCGGCGCGCTTGACGGCTTCCTTCATGGCCACGGCCGCGATCCGCGCCCCGATCATATCCTTCAATGTACCGCCAAACGTTCCTATAGCTGTCCTGCATGCCGAAACAATAACTACATCTTTCATCATATCTCCTTTCTTCACATGTTCTTGGTCGTGAGAGGAATACCTCCCCCGTTATTTAATTACAAAATGAATCCTCATTCGTTTCTGCATATAACTGAAATACAGGTCATGGTAAAGAATAAAATAATTATGGAGTCGCTAGGATGCTTCCGGGCGAATTGAACCGTTAAAGCTCAAAATCGCATTCCGGCTCAGAACTGATCATTTGATGATCAATTTGTTTTGATGGCATTAAAAATTGACCATATATGGATAATGTTATAAAATGAAAAAAGAATTTTTGTAAAAGAATGAACAAGGATTAAAATCCGCGCCTCTTGCGTTATAATGTTCAGTCCGTCGAAAATAATCCAATTTGTCAGATATCCGGAGATATTCCTATGAAACACTTCATTGACCTGAGCATCGGAATTGAGCACAACCTCCCTTCGGACCCCCCCATGATGATTCCGAAGATCGACTACGTCGATCACAGTAAGGGCGCCGACCAAATGCTCGACTTCTTCCCTGGCATCCGGAAAGACCAACTTCCTCAGAGCCTGGGCTGGGCTCTGGAGTTCATCACGCTTACAACCCACAGCGGAACTCACTTGGACGCCCCCTATCACTATCACCCCACCATGGACAGGGGAAAGGCATCCATAACTATCGACGAAGTACCCTTGGAATGGTGCTTTAGTGATGGCGTTCTCCTGGACTTCCGCCACAAGAGCGACGGTGAACGAATCACCGTAGCGGATATCCAAAAGGAACTGGACCGAATCCATTACAGGATCAAGCCTCTCGACATAGTTCTGATTTGGACAGGTGCCGATGCCGCCTGGGGAAAGTCTGAATATCTCATCAAGGGAGCCGGCATGGAACGGGAAAGCACACTATTCTTAGCGGAGAAAGGTGTGCGTATCATGGGGATCGATGCCTGGAGTTGGGACCGGCCCCTGCCATTCCTGGCCAAAGAATTCAAAGAAAAGGGCAACCCGCAGGTTATCTGGGAAGCTCACTTCGCCGGAATTGATATCGGTTACTGCCACATGGAAAAGATGGCTAACTTTGATGCCATCGGCCGGCCCCACGGTTTCGTTGTCTGTTGTTTTCCTATAAAGATCCGGCGAGCCTCGGCAGGATGGTGCCGTCCCGTGGCTATCATTGAAGCATAGAATATCCCGGGATCACAAGGTCATAATATTATTAGGCAGCCTAACTATAGTGGTAGAAATAATTTAAAAAAGGCGGGCTTAAAATATCCTGTCTTTCATTTTTATTCATGAAGAACCTCTTTGAAATCATAGAATCTAACTATTTCTTACGCGGACTTGCGTTGTTCCCCCCACTTTGGAGAGTCCCCTTTTCTCCTTGGAATCACATGAATGTGGCAATGGAATACCTTCTGCCCGGCGATTTCCCCCACATTTACACCAATGTCAAAACCCTCAATTTTATGATCACTTTCCACCAACTGCTTTTCCCGCATTTTCAGTAAATCATAGATCGCGTTATGCTCAACCTTTATACTGTCAAAGTAATCCGCAAAATGTCTCTTGGGTATTATGAGCGTATGTCCTTCGGTGATGGGATGCTTGTCGGGGATGGCAAAGGCATAATCATTTTCAATAAGGTAATGTTCATTAGGTACTGTGCAAAATACGCACTCATTATCAAAGCATTCATCAATCATGCACATGAAGCTTAAATCATCTTCTGGGGGTCGATCTTTTGTTTTCTTCAATACTTTATTCCCGCGAGTGTTACGTTTAGGATTATCGCCAGTATTCGATTCTTCGGAGATTGCATCAAACACCAAATTCACGATCCTGGCAGCCTGCTTTTCACTCAGGTCTTCTTGCTTAATCAGCATTGTAATCAGGTCAGATTTATTCATGGGTTGCTTACCCTTCCCAAATTTCAGGCTTTCGGCTGGGCAACGTAAATAGCTCAATGTGGTAAGGTTTAACAATGCCAACAACATAGTTCGGATCATCGGGACCGCTGAAATACTTTGTCATAAAGTCCTTCCACATCTCTTTTCGAAGTGCGGCATCGCTGGAGATTATCGCCTTTCCCTGTATCTGCAGATACTGTTTTGCTGTTTCCAGGCTTGATACACCGCTTACTATATGGACTTCCCCGTTGTTCTTTATGTGATTAACCTTGCGGGACTTCATCGATGTAGCAAATTTCATGGTGAAGTCCTTTTCTCCAACCGTCATCACATGACGTACCCACGGTTTACCGTCTTCCGTAACTGTTGCTAAAGAAACAATCTGGTAGTCTTTAATCATACCGTAAATCCTTTTTTTCAAATCAGCCATATTCCCTCCTTTTCTCGTCCGTCATAGGGTTCCTAACGGTCCCTTTTGAAGATTTACCGGACCGTTATCTCCACTCGGCGGTTCCGCGGTTCGGGTACACCGTCGGGTGTTGGTATTAAGGGGTTCTTCTTCCCATGGTACGTCACTTCGATGTTCTCGCGATTAACACCCCTGGCCACTAAAATATTTGCCACAGCTCTGGCACGTCTGAGGGAAAGCTTACGGTCGAACTCATCAGAACCCACGCTGTCCGTGTGGCCGCTGACGATAATATTCGTTGATTTCCGGGCTCTAACAGCCTCCAAGACGTCTGGGAGCACTTTCAGAGAATCCGCCATCA
>Ga0326726_10003389_pt1 | contig 14627 bp, 14 predicted proteins | sample MHFenrmetagenome_2_FD_207603 | JGI IMG/M metagenome (GOLD analysis project Ga0326726, IMG submission 207603) | Lab enriched peat soil microbial communities from Michigan Hollow, Ithaca, NY, United States - MHF15MN | ecosystem: Environmental > Terrestrial > Soil > Wetlands > Peat | place: USA...
ATCCCCTGCGGCCCGATCCTGTCCATGAAGGAGATCGCCGAGGAGCCCTCGCTGCGCAAGACGGGAACGGTGGTCGAAGTCGATCATCCGAAGCGCGGCAAGTATCTGTCCGTCGGCAATCCGATCAAGATGTCCGACAGCCCGAGCGAGGTGATCCGCTCGCCGCTGCTCGGCGAACACACCGACGAGGTCCTCTCCGAGTTGGGCTACAGCAAGGACGAGATCGCAGGACTGCGCGCCGAAAAGGCGATCTGAACAATCGTTTCCCCGTGGCGACGCTCCGTCGTCCGTGAAATCCGAAAGGAAGCAGAATGGCAGCCAACAAGACGGCGGTGCGTCAGGTTCTCGACAACACCAAGGCGGAAGGCCGCACCGCGTTAACCGCCCCGGAAGGCAAGCTCGTCTGCGAGGCGTATGGCATCCCGGTGCCCAAGGAAGGCGTTGCAGCTTCGGCCGCGGACGCCGCGAAGCTTGCCGCCGGCATGGGCTTTCCCGTCGTGCTGAAGATCGTTTCGCCGGAGATCCTGCACAAGACGGAAGCCGGCGGGGTGCTGGTTGGCGTCAAGAGCGTGGAGGAAGTTCAGAAGGGCTACGACACGATCGTCGCCAACGCGAAGCGCTACAACGCGAAAGCGACGATTCTCGGGGTTCAGGTGCAGCAGATGCTCTCCGGCGGACAGGAAGTGATCGTCGGCGCGGTGACCGATCCGTCGTTCGGCAAGCTGGTCGCTTTCGGCCTCGGCGGCGTGCTCGTCGAAGTGTTGAAGGACATCACCTTCCGCCTGGCACCCGCCTCGAAGGAGGACGCGCTGTCCATGCTCGACGGCATCGCCGCCGCAGCGATACTCAAGGGCGTGCGGGGCGCCGAGGCGGTCGATCGCAACGCGCTGTCGGGGATCATCCAGAACGTCTCGCAGCTCATCTCGGACTTTCCCGAAATTGCCGAGATGGACCTGAACCCGGTGTTCGCCACGCCGAAGGGCGCGACCGCGGCCGACGTGCGCATCGTCTGCGACTGGAACCCGCAGCCGGCACGCTATCGACCGAGCCAAGAGGAAATTCTCCGGCAGATGAATCGCATCATGAAGCCCGACGCCGTCGCCGTCGTCGGCGCATCGTCCGAGGACGGGAAGATAGGCAACTCGGTGATGAAGAACCTGATCAACGGCGGCTACAAGGGCGAGATCTATCCCATCCACCCGTCGGCCGCCGAGATCCTCGGGCGCAAGGCGTACAAGAGCGTCAAGGACGTGCCGGGGAAGATCGACGTGGCGGTGTTCGCGATCCCGGCCAAGTTCGTCGCCCAGGCGCTCATCGAGGTCGGCGAAAAGGAAATCCCGGGCGCGGTGCTGATCCCGTCGGGTTTCGCGGAAACCGGCAACGTCGAGGGCCAGGTGGAACTTCAGGCGATCGGCCGCAAGTACAACGTCCGGCTCATGGGCCCGAACATCTACGGCTTCTACTACACCTGGAAGAATCTCTGCGCGACGTTCTGCACGGCCTATGACGTCAAGGGCCACGCTGCGCTGTCATCGCAATCGGGCGGCATCGGCATGGCGATCATCGGCTTCTCGCGTTCCGCGAAAATGGGCGTCTCGGCGATCGTGGGCCTGGGCAACAAGTGTGACATCGACGAGGATGACCTGCTGACCTTTTTCGAGCAGGACGAGAACACCCACATCATCGCCCAGCACTGCGAGGATCTGAAGGACGGCCGCGCCTTCGCCGAAGTCGCCAAGCGCGTTTCGAAGAAGAAGCCCGTGGTCGTGCTCAAGGCGGGCCGCACCGCGATGGGCGCGCGCGCGGCGAGCTCGCACACGGGCGCGCTCGCCGGCAACGACAAGATCTACGAGGATGTTTTCAAGCAGTCGGGCGTGATTCGTGCCCGCTCCTTGCGTGACCTGCTCGAGTTCGCCCGCGCCATTCCCGTGCTGGCGACACCCAAGGGCGAGAACGTGGTGATCATCACCGGTGCCGGCGGCTCAGGCGTGCTGCTCTCCGACGCCTGCGTCGACAATAACCTCCAGCTGATGGCGATGCCGCCCGACCTGGACGCGGCGTTCCGGAAGTTCATCCCTCCGTTCGGCGCCGCGGGAAACCCGGTCGACATCACCGGCGGGCAGCCGCCGAAGACCTATCAGGAAACGGTCCGACTCGGCCTCGAGGAGCCGCGCATTCACGCGCTGATCCTCGGCTATTGGCACACGATCATCACTCCGCCGATGGTGTTCGCCAAGGCCATGGTGGAGGTCGTCGACGAGATGCGCGCCAAGGGGATCCACAAGCCGATTGTCGCTTCGCTCGCGGGCGACGTCGAGGTCGAGGAAGCCTCGGAATACCTGTTCGATCACGGCATTCCGGCGTATCCGTATTCGACCGAGATCCCGGTCGCGGTGCTCGGCGCGAAGTACAAGTGGGCGCGCGGCGCGGGACTTATCTGACAGGCAGATGCAGAACGGCGCGTAAGGTCTTGCGCTACTCCGCCCGCACGGCAAGCATGATCTTGCCGATGTGCTGCGACGATTCCATGAGCGTGTGCGCGGCCGCGGCGTCTTCGAGCGGGAACACGCGGTAGATCACGGGCTTGAGCCTGCCCTGCTCGAACAGGGGCCAGACGCGTTCGCGTAACGCCTTCGCAATCCCTGCCTTGCGCTGGTGGGGGCTCGCGCGCATCGTCGAGCCGGTAATGGTCTGACGCTTGATCATGATGAACCGCCAGTCGACCTCGGCCCGGCTACCGCGCATGAAGGCGATGAGGACGAGCCGGCCCTCGACCGCCAGGCATTTGAGATTCTTTTCGATGTAGTCGCCGCCGACCATGTCGAGCACCACGTCGACGCCGCGCTTGGCGGTGATCTTCGCGACTTCGACCACGAAATCCTGCTCGCGATAGTTGAGGGCGTGATCGGCGCCCGCACTGCGGCAATAGGCGGCTTTGTCCGCGCTGCCGACCGTCGTGATCACGCTCGCCCCGAATGCCTTGGCGAGCTGTATCGCGGCAAGCCCGATGCCGCTCGAGCCGCCGTGCACGAGCAGCGTCTCGCCTTCGCGCAACGCCCCGCGCTCGAAGACGTTATGCCACACCGTGAAGTAGTTTTCGGGCAGGCTCGCCGCCTCCAGCAGCGACAACGCGCCCGGCACCGGCAGGCAATAGGCGGCGGGCGTGGTGCAGTATTCCGCGTAGCCGCCGCCGGGCGTCAGCGCGCAAACGACCTCGCCAGGGCGCCATCCGTCCACGCCCTCGCCGAGCGCCACGATCGTGCCGGCGACCTCGAGTCCGATGATCGGGGAGGCGTCCGGCGGGGGCGGATAACCGCCCGCACGCTGCAGGCAATCCGGCCGGTTTACCCCGGCGTAGGCGACCCGGATCAGAGCCTCGCCGCGCCGCGGCCGGGGGACCGGCGCCTGTGCGACACCCAGCACCTCGGGCGGTCCGGGCTCGCGGGCCACGACCTGACGCATCGTTTCGGGTATATCCATCGGGCAGGAACGCGGAGGCCGGGAATCCGTACAATTGTAGCCCACGGACCCGCCCATGAACGCCAACCTCTACGCACTCCTGCACGACCATTTCCGGGAGGATGCGGAACAGCCCTGCTTGCTCATCCCGGGTGGGCCCGTGATTCACTACGACGACCTCGACGCCATGTCGGGGCGCATCGCGCACGCGCTCGCCGGCGCCGGATGCCGACCAGGTGACAGAGTCGCCGCGCAAATCGACAAATGCTGGCAGGCGCTGGCGCTCTATCTCGCTTGCCTGCGCGCGGGGCTCGTCTACCTGCCGCTCAACAGCGGCTACCAGAAGAGCGAGCTCGCGTATTTCTTCGCTGACGCCGAGCCATCGGTCATCGTCTGTCGTCCCGACGTCGCGGAGTCCATCGCGCCACTGCGGCCGCAGGCCACCGTGCTCACGCTGGACGGCGCTGCGGGGACATTGCTCGAGCGCGCCGCTGATCGGCCGGCAACCTTCGAGACAGTGACCTCGCGCCCGAACGATCTCGCCGCGATCGTCTACACGTCCGGCACGACCGGGCGCTCCAAGGGCGCCATGCTCTCGCACCGCAATCTCGCGAGCAACGCACTGACCCTTGTCGAGCAGTGGGGATTCACGCGCGGCGACGTGCTGCTCCATGCCTTGCCGATCTATCACGTGCATGGACTGTTCGTGGCGTGTCACTGCGTGCTGCTTTCGGGCAGCCGGATGCTCTGGCTGCCGAAGTTCGATGCCAAGCAGGTGATCGAATTGCTGCCGCACGCTACCGTGATGATGGGTGTTCCGACCTTCTACACGCGACTGCTGGCGGAAGGTGCTTTCGGCGAGCACGACTGCCGCAACATTCGCCTGTTCGTGTCCGGCTCGGCGCCGTTGCTGCCCGAGACGTTCGCCGAATTCCACACCCGCACCGGGCGCACGATCCTCGAGCGTTACGGCATGACCGAGACCGGCATGAACATCGCGAATCCGCTCGGCGGCGAGCGGATCGCCGGAAGCGCGGGCTTGCCCCTGCCCGGCGTATCGGTGAGGGTCGTCGATGACGATGGGCGTCCTTGCGAACCGGGCGCCGTCGGCGCCATCCAGGTCAAGGGCCCGAACGTTTTCGGCGGCTACTGGAGGATGCCCGACAAGACCCGGGAGGAGTTCACGGCCGACGGCTATTTTCGGACCGGCGACATGGGCGAGTGGCTCCCGAACGGCTACCTGAAGATCGTCGGGCGCGCGAAGGACCTGATCATCACGGGCGGACTCAACGTCTATCCCAAGGAGATCGAGGAAAAGATCGATGCCCTTCCAGGTGTCACCGAGTCGGCGGTGATTGGTGTGCCCGATCCGGATCTAGGCGAAGCGGTCACGGCGGTGGTCGTCGCGCGCGCCGGCTGCACTTTGAGCGAAGGCGAGTTGCTCTCCGCGCTCAAGTCCGAGATCGCCGGCTTCAAGGTCCCCAAGCGCGTGCACTTCGTCACCGATCTGCCGCGCAACGCGATGGGTAAGGTGCAGAAGAACGTTCTTAGGGAAACGTATTCTCGTCGTTCGGGGTAGGCCCGCGTGCGGTTCTGAGCCCGCGTCGACCGGCAAGACGCCTATCCGAGTGCGCCGCCCAGGCTCGCGGCCTTGCACATCATGTAGCCCGAAATCGCGAACAGCAGACAGGCGAACGCGCGCCTGAGCGTGGTCACCGGCCAGCGGTGCGCGAGCGCCACTCCGAGCGGGGCCACCAGCATGCTCGCCACAACGATACCCGCGAGCGCCGGCAGGTACACGTAGCCGATGGTAAGCGGCGGCATGGCGCTCTGGCGCAGCCCCGCGATGACGTATCCGAGCGTGCCTGCGGCAGCGATCGGAAAGCCAAGCGCAGCGGACGTCGCCACCGCGTTGTGAATCCGTACGTTGCACCAGGTCATGAACGGCACGGACAGAAACGCTCCTCCGGCGCCCACCATGCTCGACACGATCCCGATCGTTGCGCCGACGCCGAACAGTCCCGCCTTGCCCGGCAGCTCGCGCGCCGGTTTCGGCTGGACGTTCATCAGCATCCGCACGGCAGAGACGCCGGTGAACACGCCAAACACGGCCGCGAGAAGCCCCGATGACATGCCCGCGACAATCTGTGGCCCGGCGAGCGAGCCGAGCACGATGCCGGGAGCGAGCGCCCACACTACGTACCAGAGAACCGCGCCGCGCCGCGCGTGCGCGCGCATGCTGGAGATCGACGTGAACATGATCGTCGCGAGCGAGGTCGCGACCGCGATATGAACGATGTGCTCGGGAGGCAATCCCTCGCGCGTGAAGATGATCATGAGCACCGGCGTCATCGTCACCGCGCCGCCCACACCCAGCAGCCCGGCGAGGAAGCCGACGATGCAGCCGATCGCGAGGAAGAGCGGGATCAGCTGCCAGTCCACGTCCGTGTCCTGCTCCGCGGATTGGATGCTAACGCCGCAACAGTTTGCCGGTGATAAAGCTCCACTCGCCGGGGTCGACCGGCGTGATCGACAACCGGTTGGCCCGCTGCAGCACGCGCATTCTGGTGAGCGCAGGCTCGGTGCGCAACTCTGCGAGCGGAACGAGCCGCGTCTTCTCGACCAGCGTCACCTCGACGTTGAGCCAGCGCGGCGCCGCACGCGTCGCCTTGGCGTCGTAGTAGGGACTCTTGCGATCGAACTGCGAGGCGTCCGGGTACGCCGCCTTGCTCACCCGCACGATGCCGGCGATCCCCGGCTCGGGGCAGCTCGAGTGATAGAAGAAGGCGAGGTCGCCGATCTGCATCTGGTCGCGCATGAAGTTGCGCGCCTGGTAATTGCGCACGCCGTACCAGGCGACGGTCTTCTTCGGCATTGCCGCGAGGTCGTCGATCGAGACCTCGTCGGGTTCCGATTTCATGAGCCAGTAGCGCATTGGGACGAAAAGAACGCGGCGCCGCTCTCGCGACGCCGCGTCAGGATAGGCCCCCCGCCTGTGCCGTGCTGACCGTCATCTTGAACCTGGGTTCAAGAGGGTCGCCTACCTGGACCATTAGGCGCTTCCGCGTAGGGAGCGCACACCGGTCCGCATGAGGCGCGGCGACCTGCTGAGTAGCATTGGTCCAAAGAGTATTTGGCCAGATCGAACACCGCAGGGGACGAACGTTGCAGCAGGACAGCTCGTCGTGACGCCCGTCGAACAAGATCCGGGTCAGAACAACTTGTCCTGCTCCGCCATCGCACGATCGATGGCTGTCTGCATCGCAGAAATTCTACGCTGAACGGCCGGGCTGTCAAAACCGCTCGTCGCCGGCGCCCCGCTTTTCAGGCCCAGAAGCTCGTGGGTGATGTTGAGTGCCGCCATCACGGCGATGCGCTCGCTGCCGACGACCTTTCCCGTGTCGCGGATCTCGCGCATCCGGCGGTCGAGGAACTGCACCGCCTGAAGCAATTCCGCGCGTTCCGATTCCTTGCACGCGACCCGGTATTCGCGCCCGAGGATCGACACGTCGAGTGTGAGCGAACGATCGTCCATCAGTTTGCAGATTCCGGCAGGTGCTGCAGCAGCGAATCCAGGCGCGTGGTTGCGGCAGCCATGCGCGCCGCCAGGGCCCGGTACCGCTCCTGAGCGCGGGCGATCTCACGCTTGAGCGACTCGTTCTCCGCGCGCACGCGATGATAGTCCGCCAGCAGCAGCGCGAGCTTCTGCTCGAGTCCGACAAGTTCGGAGTCCATGAGGAACTATAGGCGGAACATTTCCGCCGCGTCAACCTGCGCCGTGTTATCTGCGTCGGCCTGCAAACGCCGATCATCAGTCTGCGGCAATCGGCTCGTAGCGCACGTCGAGAATTTCGAGCTCCTCGACGCCGCCCGGGGTCCTCAGCGTGACGTTATCGCCTTCGCGCGCCTTGATCAGTGCCCGCGCCATCGGCGACACCCAGCTGATGTAGCCACGGGCAGTATCGATTTCATCCACACCGACGATGCTCAGCGTGCGCTCCTCGCCGCGGGCGTTGCTCACGGTCACGGTCGCGCCGAAGAAGATCTGGTCTGAGTTCTCGGACTCGCGGCGCGCCCGCGGATCGACGACCTCGGCGTTGTCCAGCCGCCGGATGAGAAAGCGGATGCGGCGGTCGATCTCGCGCAAGCGCTTCTTGCCGTAGATGTAATCGCCGTTCTCGGAGCGATCGCCGTTGCTCGCGGCCCAGGCGACGATGGCGACGGTTTCCGGACGCTCTTTCTCGACGAGCGAGGCCAGCTCCGCCTTGAGGCGGGCAAACCCGCCGGGCGTCATGTAGTTGCGGCTCCCCGCCGGCAGCGGTGAAGCCGCCTCGAGTTCCTCGTCGAGGTCGGCGTCCGGTTCGCGCGTAAAGGCTTTGCTCATGAGCGTTCGACCGCGGAGGAGCGGAACCGCTCCCGAAAAACCGCGTGGCGACCGCAATTATAGGCTCGGCGAGCGCAGGCTATAATCGGCGCGTACCCCTTCCGGTTCGCTCCGCTTCTTCCCTTCTCGCCGCGCTTGCCGCGATGGCCCGGATCTCCGCGCTTCCCGCATTGGTCGCGCTCCTCGCGCTTGCGCTCGCCGTGTTCGCGTTGGCGCTCTCGATGGGCAGCGTCGCGATCGACCCTTTCTCGGTGTTGCGCGCGCTCGTCGCGTCGGGCGACGACACGCAACGCGCAATCGTGCGCGAGCTCCGCCTGCCGCGCGCCATCGCGGCGTTTGCGTCGGGCGGCTGCCTGGCGCTCGCGGGCGCGCTGTTGCAGGTGCTCCTTCGCAACGCTCTCGCCGATCCTTATGTGCTTGGCGTCTCAGGCGGGGCGGCGGTCGGTGCACTGTCGATGATGCTGGTGGGCGCGGCGGCGTGGCTCGTCTCCGCCGGTGCGTTCGGCGGTGCGCTCGCCTCGACACTGCTCGTGTTCGGCCTGGCGCGCGGCGCCGGCGCCTGGTCACCGACGCGGCTCCTGCTCACCGGTGTGGTGATCGCCGCTGGATGGGGCGCTCTCGTCGCGCTCATCCTGTCGATCGCACCCGAAGCGCAGCTGCGCGGCATGCTGTTCTGGTTGATCGGCGACCTCTCGGCGCCTCCGGTCGCGTGGTCGACGCTCGGCGCGCTGGCGCTGGCCATGGCCGCGGCGTTGCCGTTCGCACGCGATCTCAACGCGTTTGCGCGCGGCGAAGCCACCGCTGCAGCGCTGGGCGTGGACGTGGCGCGCCTGCCATGGCTCCTCTTCGCGCTCTCCGCGCTCCTCACGGCCGCCGCGGTGACGACCGCCGGTGCAATCGGTTTCGTGGGGCTCATCGTCCCGCATGCGGTGCGGCTGGTGGTCGGCAACGACCAGCGCGTGCTGCTGCCTGCTTCGGCATTGGCGGGAGGCGCACTCCTCTTGCTCGCCGATACGCTCGCGCGGCAGATCGCGGCGCCCGCGCAGCTTCCGGCGGGCGTGATCACGGCGCTCGTCGGCGTGCCGGTTTTCCTCTATCTGCTGCGGCGCGAGCAACGATGAGCGCCGCCGAGCCATTTCACGGCGCGGGCGCCCCCGATTCTGGGGGCAGCGCAGCGGCGCAGTTTGCCAAATTAGTGGCCAATGAGGCCGCAAGCGTGGGGGTCCAATGACACCCCCGCCGCTTCTCTCGGTGCACGGGCTTACGGTGACGATCGCCGGGCATCGCGTATGCGGCGGCCTCGAGCTCGCCGTCAGACCCGGGGAATGCTGGGCGATTCTCGGCCGCAACGGCGCCGGCAAGACCACCCTGCTGCACACGCTCGCCGGGCTGCGCGCGGCAGCCGCGGGCGTGATCGAGCTCGACGGACGGCCGCTCGCGAGTCTCGCCGCGCGCGATGTCGCGCGCCTGCGCGGCGTGCTGCCGCAGGATGACAGCGATGCGTTTCCCGCGACCGTGCTCGAAACGGTGCTCGTCGGCCGACACCCGCACCTTTCGCGCTGGCAGTGGGAGGGCGCGGACGATATCCGGATCGCGCGCGAGGCGCTCGTCGCGGCGGACATGGGAGGCACCGAAGGACGCGACATCCGTACGCTCTCCGGCGGCGAGCGCCGACGCGTCGCGCTCGCCGCGCTCCTCGCGCAGCAACCGAGGCTATTCCTTCTGGACGAGCCGTCGAGCCACCTCGATCTCTCGCACCAGATCGGGCTGCTCGACCGGCTGGTCTCCAAGGTTCGCGCCGATGGCAGGGCGCTGGTGATGGTCGTGCACGACGTCAATCTCGCGCTGCGCTACTGCGATCAGGCCTTGTTGCTTTCCGGCGGCGAGGCCTTCGCCGGGCCCGCGCCCGCGCTCCTGACGACCGAGCGACTCTCCGCCCTTTACGGCGTGCCCCTGCGGGCATTGGCAGGCCCGCGCGGCAAGGTTTTCGCGCCGGAGTAACCGACAGCCTTTTACCGCCGCAGATTCTCGCGAGCACGATCGAGCGCGACGCAAAGTTCCTCGGCACCCTCGATGAAACGCGGCCCGGGCCGATGCAGGAGGTTCGCGTCGACGACGAAGAGATTCCCGCGGGCAACCGCGGGGATATCGCTCCAGCGCCGCCACTCGTCGAGCCATGCCGGCCGCACCGCGCCGTCGGTTCCGGCGACGATCGCCTCGGGCCGCGCCGCGAGCACATCCTCGATCCCTACCGCCGGAGCAGGCGCCGCGAGCCGTCCGAACACATTCTCGCCGCCACAGAGACCGAGCATCGCCGTGATCAGGTGCTTCCCACCCACGGTATAGAGCGGCCGCGGCCAGATTTCGTAGAACACGGAAACCTTCGGCGCCGCTCCACCACGCTGCGCCAGCAAGGTCAGCCGCGCACGGAAGGCCGCTGCGGCCTGGGCGGCCAGTTCGCCGGTCCCGGCCAGCACCCCCAACCGTTCGAGATCCTCGGCGATCGCCTCCGGCGTGCGCGGATCGGAAACGAAGATCGGCACGCCCAGAGCGCGCAGCTGCTCGACCTCTCCTGGCGCAAGATACGGCCAGACGACTGCGAGATCGGGCTTGAGCGCGACGATGCGCTCGAGATCGAGGCCGGCGGCGTCGCCGATCCGCGGCACGCGCTTCGCCTCGCGCGGCCAGTCCGCCGGCGAGAGCACGCCGACTACGCTCTTCCCTGCACCCGCGGCAAACAACAGCTCGGTCGCGTGCGGTGCGAGGCTCACGATCCGCGCCGCGGGCGCGGCAAGCTCGATTCGCACGCCGTTGGCGTCGACCGCAGACACCGGAGCGGCGACTGCGCCCGCACCGTACGCCGCGAGGAACGCAGCGACCGCTAGGCGCGTAGCCTCGAGCATGGCTCAGTACGCGTAGCGCACGCCGGCGAAAACGCTGGCGCCCGCGGTGTTGTAGTCGGCTGCCAGCTCGTAGTGCTTGTCGAGCGCATTATCGAGCCGCGCAAAGAGGGTCCAGCCCGGCGCGAGCGCGCAGTCGGCCGTGAAATTGACGAGCGCGTAGCCGCCCATGCGGCGCGTATTGGCCGCGTCGTCGAATCGGGGGGACGAAGCGACGAGCTCCGCGCCGACGCGCAGCGCATTCCACACGCTCGCGACCGCAACCGACACGTGCCGGCGCGCCCGCCGCGGCAACAGGTTTCCGGTGGCGTCGTCCTCGGGCCGCTGGATATCCGCGCTGGCCCGGATGCTTGCATCACCGGCTCGAGCTTCGAGCTCCGCGGTCACGCCCTCGAGTGTCGCATTGGCGACGTTTTGCGGGGCGCAGTTGAAAGAAGCGTCGCACTGGAACACGATGAGATCGCGCACACGGTTGCGATAGGCGACGATGCCGGCGGCGAGACCGCTGTTGGCGTAGCGCAGTGCTGCCTCGGCGTTGTGCGCAGTTTCGGGCTCGAGATCGGCATTCGAGAACCCCGGATAGTAGAGATCGTTGAACGTCGGTGCCTTGAACGCCGTGCCGTAGCTCGCGCTCGCCCGAAAGCCGCCGCCGAAATCGTAACCGTAGGCCAACGCTCCGGTCGTTCGCGAGCCAAACTGCGAGCTCACATCTCGGCGCAGGTTGGCTTGGACCGCCCGCGCTCCGCCGCGCCATCGCCACACGCCGACGACCGCGTTGGTGTCGCGCGCGGTCACCGCAAATCCGGCGTCGCTGTCCAGGCGCTCCTCGCGCCGCTCCAGGGCCACCGAGAGAGCGCCCTGAGGCAGCGCGAAATCGTTCTGCCACGCATACTGGCGCTGTCTCGTCTTGAATCGCGCCGGACCGAATCCGGTCTGCGAGACACTGTCGTCGTCGCCTTCGCCGGCTTCGAGCCGGCTCGTCCAGAACGATCCCAGCCGGTTGCGGCTCGCGATCGAGTAGGCAGTGAGCGTCGTGATCGTACGATCGTCGAAACCCATTCCCGCGTCGAACTGTGCGTTCTGCCGGCTGCGGAAGAACTGCGCGGAGAGTTCCTGATCCGGCGCGAACCGATACCCGAGGCTGCCGCTCGCGCTGTCGTCCCGATACCCGTCGCGATCAGGGTTGTAGCTGAAATTCTCCGGGTTGCCGATAGCATTGAAACCCTCGCTGCGGCGGGCCCCCGCCTGCAGGGCGAACCGCCATCCCCCCTCGCCGGCATCGCCCGAAATTCCCACCGCCGCGACTCCGGTGCCACGGGTGCCATAACCGGCGCTCGCGCTTGCGGACAGCGCGCCGTGGCTCCTGCGGGTGAAGATCTGGATCACGCCGCCGATGGCGTCGGCCCCGTAGAGGCTCGACGCGGGGCCGCGCAGAATTTCGATGTGATCGATCTGCTCGAGCGGAATCGCCTCGAGCGCGGTCGCGCCATCGCTCGACGAGCCGACGCGCAGCCCATCGATCAGTACCAACGTGTGTCCGCGATTGGCGCCGCGCAGGAACACCGAAGTGGTCGAGCCCGGACCGCCGTTGGTCGCGATCTCCACGCCGGGCACGCGGGCGAGGAGCTCGGCCACGCTCTGGGCCGCTGCCCGGGTGATGTCTTCGGCACCGATGTACGTGACGTCGGCAATAAGATCGGTGAGCGGCTGCGGCGAGCGTGCGGCGGTAACGACGATCGGTTCGAGGCTCGTCGTCTTGGGCTCAATCTGCGCTTCGACGGGGCCCGCGCAGCACGCGCCGAACACCGCGCCGAGGAGGGTGGCCGGACACCCGTGGGAAAGCAGACGCATGGCAATTCCTCCGCGTGAGCCGTGCATCCCCGCACGGCGGGTGGATTGATGCAACGCGGAGCTTTGGAACGGCGGGAAGACGCACCGACGAGAAGCGCGACTGCCCGGCCGCGACCCGCCACCCGCGGTACGCCTGGCTTCCGGCGAGCGGGCAATGCAACGCCGCGCCGGACGCAGGCCGGTCTCCGGGCTCGTCGACGGAGAACAAGGGCCGTCTTGCCTTCCCGCTCGCTTTGAAGCGAGTAGTGGCACTGATCAACAGCCCTTAAGTCGACCTACCGTTGCGGGGGCAGCGCCGGCATGGCTGCGGAGGTTCGCTCCGCCTCTGGACCGGCTTCCCGTTTCACCCGCCGCGCTGGACGCGCAGCGGACACCTGCGAAAGTGATTATAGCGGCCGACCGTCCTCGGAACACCCTGCCCTTTGGCGATCAGGAACGCCGTCCGCGCCGGGCGCGGTGCCGCCAAAGCACCCAAACTGCTATAATCGCCGCCCCTTCAAGGACCTGTCCCCTTCGCACGCCCACGTGAATCCCCGGCTGTACATCCGCACCTTCGGCTGCCAGATGAACGAGTACGACTCGGACAAGATGGCCGACGTGCTGCGCGACGCCGAAGGCTTCGAGCTGACCGGGCGGCCGGAAGAGGCGGACGTCATCCTGTTCAACACCTGCTCGGTGCGCGAGAAGGCGCAGGAGCGCGTTTTCCACGACCTGGGCCGCGTACGAGGGCTCAAAGCAGCCAATCCGGACCTGATCATCGGGGTCGGCGGCTGTGTCGCCAGCCAGGAAGGCGCCGCCATCGTGCGCCGCGCACCCTACGTCGACGTCGTATTCGGCCCGCAGACGCTTCATCGGCTGCCCGAGCTGATCGGGCGGCGTCGCGCCACGGGAAGGCCGCAGGTCGACATCAGTTTCCCTGAAGTCGAGAAATTCGATCATCTCCCGCCTGCGCGTGTCGAGGGCGCCAGCGCCTTCGTGTCGATCATGGAAGGCTGCAGCAAGTACTGCACGTTCTGCGTGGTGCCCTACACTCGCGGCGAGGAAGTGTCGCGACGCTTCGAGGACGTGCTGACCGAGGTCGCGGACCTGGTCGATCAGGGCGTGAAGGAGATCACCCTGCTCGGGCAGAACGTGAACGCCTACCGCGGCAGGATGGATCACGATCCCGCGATGAGCAGTGAGATCGCCGACTTCGCGACGCTGCTCGAGTATCTGGCAGAGATTCCGGGACTCGAGCGCATCCGGTTCACGACCTCGCACCCGAAGGAGATGACGCGGCGACTGATCGATGCCTATGGCAGGATTCCGAAGCTCGTGTCGCAACTGCACCTGCCCGTGCAATCGGGCTCCGACCGGGTGCTTGCCTCCATGAAGCGCGGCTACACGGCGCTCGAGTACAAGTCGATCGTCCGCAGGCTGCGGGCGATCCGGCCGCAGTTGTCGCTGTCCTCGGACTTCATCGTCGGCTTTCCCGGCGAGACCGATGCCGACTTTGCCCAGACGATGGAGCTCGTCGATGAGGTTGGCTTCGACGGCAGTTTCAGTTTCCTGTACAGTCCGCGGCCCGGGACGCCCGCTGCTGATTTTCCCGATCAGGTGCCACCCCCGATCGCGCAGGCCCGGCTTGCCCGGCTGCAGAGCGCGATCGACGCCGGCTACCGCACGGCAAGCGCGCGGATGCTCGGAAGCGTCGAGCGAGTGCTGGTCACCGGCCGTGCCGTCAGGAGCACCGACGAGCTTGCCGCCCGGACGGAAAACAACAGGGTCGTGAATTTCTCCGGCGATGCCCGCTTGATCGGGCGTTACGCCGACGTGCGGATCACCGCCGCGCAACCCCATTCGCTGCGCGGCGAACTCGTGGCGCATTGAACGGTCTTTGTGTGTCGCGGCGGCGCCAGGGGACGCCTCGCCACTTTCTCATGCTCTTGAAGAGGTCCTACGCGATGTCAGCATCCCAACGTTTCGGCTTTCCCCGGTCTCTCGTCATTCCCGCCGCGCTGTCTGCGCTGAGTTTCGGTTGTGCGACGGTTCCG
>Ga0326726_10003391_pt1 | contig 14621 bp, 17 predicted proteins | sample MHFenrmetagenome_2_FD_207603 | JGI IMG/M metagenome (GOLD analysis project Ga0326726, IMG submission 207603) | Lab enriched peat soil microbial communities from Michigan Hollow, Ithaca, NY, United States - MHF15MN | ecosystem: Environmental > Terrestrial > Soil > Wetlands > Peat | place: USA...
ATAAGGGAGGATCAGCACTTTCGGGCGCTGCTGCCGGATCACGCGCGCGACCTTCAGCCGGTTTTCCCAGGTGTTTTCCACGCGGCCATCTGGGATATCGAGGGCTGCGCGCCACGACACTTTCAGAATGTGCGCCGCTTCAGTCGCCTCCCGAGCCCGGTCTTCGGCGGTGCCGCGCGTGCCCATTTCCCCTTTTGTCAGGTCGAGGATGCCGGTGCGGTATCCACGGTCGGCCATCTTGAGCAGCGTGCCGCCGCAGGTCTGCTCTACGTCATCACGATGCGCGGCGAGGGCGAGAATGTCGAGTGAGGGAGATTCCATGGGTGAGTTTTTGATGTCGTCGTTGGTCGTTGGTCGTTTGTCGTTGGCCGTTCGGCAAGTGTATCCGAACTGGAAAGTCTGCGCGTTGCTACAGTCGTGCCTCAAAGGCGAACCGGGATGCCGAGTGTGACCGTGCCCAGCGAACGACTAACGACTACCGACTGCCAGCACTCTTCCGATTCGCTAACGCAAATGCCAGCCCGAACATGAACAGCGCAAACAGCAACAGTGTCATGATCGACGCGGACAGCGAGAAAGTGCAGAGTGCCTCCGGATACATCAAGGTGCGCAGGGCCTCCACGCCGTAGGTCAGCGGGTTGATATACATCAGCGCCCGCATCCATACCGAAGCGCCGGAAAGCGGGAAGAGCGCGCCCGAAAGCAACCACAGCGGAATCAAAAACAGATTGATGATGGCGTGAAAGGATTGCGTCGAATCCATCGGCCAGGCAATGGCGAAACCGAGTGCGGTCAGCGCAAACGAAACCAGGAACACGGTGAGCACGATCAGACCGAAAGAGCCGAGCGTCAGATGAATGCCCACGAGCGGGGCGAACACCAGAAAGATCAGTCCCTGAATGGCCGCCAGCGTGGTCCCGCCCAGCACTTTTCCCAGTACGATGGCCGATCGCGGCACCGGGGCCACCAAAACCGAAAGCAGGAAGCCTTCATTGCGGTCTTCAATCACCGACATCATGGTGAAAATCGAAGTGAACAATATGATCATCACCAGCGCGCCGGGAAAGAAATAATCGAGATAGTGTTGCTGCCCGGCCGCCTCTCCGGAGCGGAAGGAAGTCCCGAAACCCGATCCGATGACCACCCAGAACAGCAGCGGAGACAAGATCACGCCCGCCACCCGCGCCCGCTGCCGGTAGAAGCGCACCACTTCGCGCCACCAGAGCGTGAAGGCAGGAAGAGCCAGGCCCGCCGACTGCGAACTGCTTACCGGAATGGATGCAGTCGCCATTTGTAATTTGCAATTTGTAATTGGTAATTTGTCCGTCGAAGCACCCGAAATTACAAATTACCAATTACAAATCCTCTACCGTTTCTTCTTCTCCTTCTGCCCACTCCCGCCTTCTTCGTTCCAGAACCGATGTCCCGTCCGATGAATAAAGACGTCTTCGAGGGTCGGCTTGCTCACGCTCAGCGCCTGGATCTCACCGGGAAACGCCTCCACCACGTCGGTGACAAAGCGGTGGCCGTTTTCAATCTCCAGCCGCACGTGCGCATCCAGGACGCTGGCATCAACATGAAACTTGGTGCGAATCCGCTCCGCCAGTTGCTCGGGATCGCGCGTCTCCAGCAAAATCACATCGCCGCCAATCTCGCGCGTTAATTCCGCGGGCGTACCAAGGGCCACCAGTTTGCCTTCGTTCAGGATGGCCAGCCGGTCGCAACGTTCGGCTTCTTCCATCAGATGAGTAGTGACGATCACCGACACGTGCTCCTGATCGCGCAGGATCTGGAGATACTGCCAGAGGTCTCGCCGTGCGCCCGGATCAAGCCCGGTGGTAGGTTCATCGAGCAACAGCACTTCAGGATGGTGGAGCAGCCCCTTGGCCAGTTCAATGCGTCGTTGCATTCCACCTGAGAATGTTTCCACTCGATCGCGGGCGCGGTCCATGAGTCCAACCCGCGTCAGAATCTCCTCGATACGCTGCCTGAGCGCGGGTCCGCGCAGGCCGTAGAGATGTCCCTGATGCCACAGGTTTTCGTACGCGGTCAGTTTGGGGTCGACGCTCTGCGCCTGAAATACCACGCCGATATGACGGCGCAGAGTGGCCGGTTCGCGCACCACATCGAGGCCCGCAATCTGGGCGGTGCCGGCGCTCGGCACCATGAGCGTGGAGAGAATCCGGAACAGGGTAGTTTTGCCGCTTCCGTTGGGGCCGAGGAGCCCGAACAGTTCCGCCGGCCGGACGTCGAACGAAACCGCACTGAGAGCCGTCCGATCCTGGTAACGGTGGACCAGATCGCGTACCGAAATCACAGGGCCGGCTTGAATGGATGGCGGTTCTGGAGGCGCGTATGCGGCGGCGCTGGAATTCGGGGTCACAGGCTATTTTACGCCGTTGATCATCATCAACGCGAACAAGAGGGGAAGATAGACCACGCTTGCCTGCAACAGTTGACGGGCGCGCTGCCGGGAGCGCGGAGCATTCATCGGCAATCCCAGCCTCGCCAGGCGGGCACCGAAGTAGCACAGGCCGATTCCCATCACGATCGCGCCGGCTGCGTACACCACTCCTGACATCCCCAAGATCACCGGCGCCAGGCTAACGGGAATCAATCCCAGCGAATAGAGGAGAATTCGCCGGCCCGTAGCCGTGCCTTCGGTTTCAAGAGCCGGCAGCATGCGGATACTGCCCGCCGCATAGTCTTCGCGATAGAGCCAGGCGATGGAATAGAAATGCGGAAACTGCCAGAAAAACACGATGGCGAACATGACCAGCGCGCCCCACTCCAGTCGGCCGCGCGCGGCGACCCAGCCGAGCACTCCGGGCATCGCGCCGGGAATGGCGCCCACAAATGTGCAGATCGGATGAATTCTCTTGAGGGGCGTATAGGCTGCCAGATAAACAAAGGCTGTTGCCAGGGTCAGCAGTCCGGTCAACGCGTTGGTGGCAATCGCCAGATAAAATGCGCCTCCGACCGTGAGCAGCACGCCCACGATTGTCCCATGCACCAGGCTCATGCGCCCCGACGGCAATGGACGATTGGCGGTGCGGCGCATGCGCGCGTCCACTTCGTATTCCATGACTTCATTCAGCGCAGCGGTTCCGCCCGAGACCAGGCCAATCCCGAGCAGCGCGTGCAACAGGCTCCAGGAAAGGGAAGAGACGCCGCTCTTGAGCGCGCCGAAGTAGAACCCGCACCACGCGGTCATGACAATCAGGGTCGTGACTCGCAGCTTGGTCAGTTCAGCGTAATCGCGCAGCAGAATTTGAATCCGGCCGCGGGGGACAGGCTGGGGCTGCAATGCGGTGGTCATGCGGCGACCGGTTTCTGTTCCCGCCCGGGAACGCGCTCTTCGAACGAGACTGGAACGTGCCGCCACACCTGAATCGCCAGAATGACGGTTGTGGCCAGCAGAAGGGCGCCCACGGCAACGTGCACCACGGTTGAGATCACCATCGGCAATTCTGGCTGGGCCGCATCGCGACCCCACATCACGCGCGTGATGAAGGCCAGGAACCCAAGGCAGAGCTGGGCCACCATCAGGCTCAACATCAGGACTGCCGGCCGGCGGACCGCGTCGGTGCGGTGATAGACAGAGATTGCGCGGATCGCAGTCCACGACAGAACGATGGCGACCACGCCGGCGTGCACGACGTGCGGCCACCAGCTTAGTCCGTTATGACGAAACATCGCTCCCAGGATCAATTGCACGTAGAGTACGAAAATCGACAGGAGGGTCAGTGTGAACAGGGAAGGGCGGCGCAGGTCCAGTTCCACCCGCGGCTGCTCCTCAACCGACCTCCGCCCGGTAAACACAGCGATGGCCACTGCGATGCAAAAGAACGTCTGGGCCAGGGCCGCATGCGCGCTTGAGACAGAGGGTGGAAGGTAGAAGAGCACTGTAATGCCCCCCAGGATTCCCTGCGCGATCACCGTTCCCAGGGCCGCCACACCCAGCCACCGCAACCAGCGCCGTTTCTCGACGCGCCAGGTCCAGACCGCCAGCACGATCGTCAGCAGCCCCACGAACTCGGCCACTATGCGGTGGCCATGCTCGTAAACGACGCCGCCCACCATGTGCGGCAGTTTGTACCACGATCCAAAGCTGGTCGGCCAATCTGGAACCGAGAGACCCGCGTCGTTGCTGGTTACAAGGGCCCCGGCAACGATCAGAAGCAGTGTGACGCAGGCCGTGAAGATGGCAAAGCGGTGCAGACCGCGATGGTACGGCATGACGATGGCCTTCAGATCGGTTCCCACGGCTTACCCGGCGATACGGCGCTACTGGCCGCATCCTGATGAAGTGGCAAACACGTCATTCTAGCAGAAGACGAAATGCCCTCGTTGTAGAGACGGGGCTTGCCGCGTCTCTACACTAGTTCGTGTGAGCCCCGGCCACCGGTTCGGCTGATTTCTGCGTTTCGAGGGCCGCGATGATGGCGTCGGCGAATTCCGACGTTCCGGCGGTGCCGCCGACGTCCCGTGTCAGCTTGCTGCGGTCCCGGTACACCTGGTCGATGGCGTTGCGGATCTTCCGCGCCGCGTCCGATTCCCCAAGGTGGCGCAACATCAGCAAGGCCGATCGAAGGACAGCGGTAGGGTTGGCGAGATTCTTCCCGGCGATATCGGGGGCGGAGCCGTGCACCGCTTCGAAGATCGCGCACTCGTGTCCGAAATTCGCTCCCGGCACCAGGCCCAGCCCGCCCACCAGCCCTGCGCACAGGTCGGAAATAATGTCTCCGTAAAGATTTTCCAGCAGCAGAATGTCGTACTGGTAGGGGTTCATCACCAGTTGCATGCAGGTGTTATCGACGATGTGCTCGCCGTAGGTGATCTCGGGATACTCTTTCGAAACCGTCCGCGAGCAGCGCAGGAACAGGCCATCCGACATCTTCATGATGTTGGCTTTGTGGATGGAGTGAATCTTTTTGCGCTGGTTCTTGCGGGCATACTCGAAGGCAAAGCGCGAGATGCGCGTCGAAGCCTTTTCGGTGATGATCTTCAAACTCTCGACAACTCCGGGCACCACTTCATGCTCGATTCCCGAATACAACCCTTCGGTGTTCTCGCGAAAGATGATGAGATCCACATTCGGATAGCGGGTAGGAATGTGCGGCAGGTTGCGAATCGGCCGGAAATTTGCGAAGAGCTCGAACTTTTTCCGCAGCTCCACATTAATGCTGGAAAAACCGCCGCCAATCGGCGTACTCACCGGCCCCTTCAAACCGACGCGCGTGCGTTCAATCGATTCGGTCAGCTCCTTGGGAATGTATTCCTTGTACTTGGCGAAGGCCTCGGCGCCCGCAGCGAAAGTCTCCCACTCGAACTTGACCCCGGTCGCTTCCAGGATGCGGACGGTCGCCTGCGTGACTTCGGGGCCAATGCCGTCGCCGGGAATGAGTGTGACTCTGTGTGTCATAGCGCGGAGGTGCCGTCCCTACGGGACTTGACCGTGTACCCCACCTACCCCGGGCTCACGCCCCGGGGCTTTCCTCTCCACCGCTTCGCGGTTGGCGTCGTTTCGAACCGGGCGACTCGCACCCAGTGCTCAAATTCATTTCTGAGCGGCCTTACTCTTCGGCTCAGGCGTTTCCTTAGTCTTCAGCAGATCCTTCAATTCTGCCATGAACTCCTGCACGTCTTTGAAATCCAGGTAGACCGAAGCGAACCTCACATACGCGACTTTGTCGTAGCGCCGCAGGCGGCTCATGATTAATTCGCCCAATTCGCTGGTCTTGCGCTCGCGCTCCGCCGACTCGATCACAAAAGCTTCGGCCTCATTGACAATCTGTTCCAGCCGGCTGATGGGCACCGGCCTCTTTTCGCAGGCGCGCATCAGGCCATTCAGGATCTTCTGACGATCGAAGCGCTCCCGCCGCCCGTCCTTCTTCACCACCATGTAGGGGATTTCGTCAATGCGCTCGTAGGTCGTAAAGCGCTTCTCGCACTTCAGACACTCGCGGCGGCGGCGGATCGAGTCCGCTTCCTTGCTCTCGCGCGAATCGACCACCTTGTCATTTTCAAACCCGCAGAAGGGACATTTCATGCGATTGGCTGCACTTCGAACAAGAACGATTGTAGCAGCCGATGCGCGAGGGAGCAGCGCGCGCGGGGCCGTGCGCTTGGAACAGAGGACTAGAAAAGTACTAGTCGGAAGACAGCCAGCCATCCTAAGCCAGTGCGGGCAAATACAAACATGTCCTGGCCCTTCTCACTCTTCGTTTCGCCCTTTTGTTCGTAGGTCATCGCCCAGTCATAAGTTGCTACGGCAATGTCTCCCCAGATGTTGATCGCGTGGTTTGATTCGGCATACTCGATCACCTTGGACTGCGCCATGAACTGCACATAGCTTTGGACGAATGCTTGGCGGCCTTTCGCATACTCCTTCAGGCCCGGTCCCTTCATTGTAATGTTCTCGTGAAGAGACTCGGCCAAAGCGTCGAAGCGCTCTTCTCTCCATGCTTGATTGATGGCGTCCAGTGCTTTGCGAACGTCTTCCATCTAAGTTGTCTTGACGGTTGCGCCTGCGCCGGCCTCGGCTGTCTCCTCCGACAGCTTGCGCAGAGAGATACGCTCGCGGTGAGCCAGATACAATCCCACCGGCACCACCGCCACAAACGTCACCAGCCACAACATGATCCCGCAGCTCGCCGCCATTTCTTTGGGAACGTCGAACACGTGTTCCAGCGTGGCGATGGTCGCCAGTTGCGATCCACCGCCTACGCCCGGAAGCTGCACCAGCGAGCCGATCATGCTTGCGCCCATCAAGACCAGCACCTGCGATCGCTGAATGTCGAGCGCTTCCACGCTGTAGGAATGGGCGACGTCCTGATACGCCATGATGATCATGAACCACATGAGAAGCGAGAGCCCAATCAGGGCGGCCAATGACCACGGTCCATGGATGGTATCGAGCCCGCTGTGGAACTCGCGCACGCGCATGGCAATCTTGTGCCCAAGGTTGGCGGCCAGGTGCGAGAATCTTTGTTCCACCCAGTTGGCAATCCCTTCACCCTTGGCACGGACCGCCATCGCGCCCAGCACCATCGCCACCACCAGCCCGACGAGCAGGAAGCCGCCCTTCTGGAAAGAGCTGTAGAGCGGCAGCTCCCGCGGGCCGGCCGCCAGAAAGATCGCAGCGACCAGCAACACGGTGAAGGCACCAATGTCGAAGATGCGCTCCACCGCCCACACTGCAATCTGCGAAGAGACACTCAGGTTATGACGCCGCGCGATGAGATACGGCCGGCTCAGTTCACCCGGACGGCCCAGCAACGCGAGTCCGGTAAACCCGATCAGCGTGGGCGCAATCAGGCTCAGGGATGAAGCATCCGGCCGTACGGGCTTGAGGAAAATCTTCCAGCGGACAGCCCGCACCACATACGCCAGATAGATCAGGGCCACTCCGTGGGCGATGTGAATCCAGTTTTGCGGCCGCGTCTCGCGAAAGAGCGCCCAGTCAAAGTTTTTCCAGGTCCGGAATTGCAGATAGACCAGCACCACCAGGACGAGGAACACACCGGCATAGACGAGATGCTTCTTTTTCATGTGGCGTGGAACTCAGGAAAGGCACAGCTACGCCGGGCACGTCCCTGAATGAAGGTAAATGAGAGCGCGGGAAGGGTCAACGTGAGACAACGCGAATTGAGGGGTGCAACCGGGAGGGCGCGACTTCAGTCGTGACGTTGATCGCCATTATCAAGGCGTAGCATTAGCCCCTGAGGGAACCGCGGATGCGGTCTTGCTCGAACGCCTTGCTTTCGCCGGCACCGCCGCTTGTTTCTCCTGGGCAGTCTTCTTGCGGTTATATTCACGGACGACCTTGGCTACATACGCCCGCGTCTCGCGATACGGTGGCACGCCGCGATACTGTTCCACGCGCAGCGGACCCGCGTTGTACGCCGCCAGCGCCTTGACCAGATCAAAGTTGTAACGCTCCAGCAGTTGCCGCAGGTAGCGCGTGCCGCCTCCCACGTTGGCCTGCGGGTCGAGCGGATTGGTTACTCCCAGCCGTCCGGCGGTACCCGGCATCAACTGCATCAATCCCTGCGCGCCTTTGGGTGAGACGGCACGCGAATTGAAACCGCTCTCCGCATGAATGACGCTATTCACCAAGTCGGGATCGAGATGGTACGCGGCGCTGGCCGACTTCACAACCGCAGCCAGATCCGGGGCGGACGTCGTGTGCGCCGGTGACGACTGCGGCGGCGGCAAAGTCAGGTCCTTCTCGAAGCCTTCGATTTCTGCGGTCGGGACATCAATGTATCCCGAGTCGCCGACCTTGGGAAACAGGCGCGTCACCTCTCCCAGCACCTGGCGACGCTCGTGGCGGATGGTGAAGCCGTTGCGGAGAACTGCCAAGTCGGCAGCCGCCGCAGGACGCGAAATCAACAGGGCCGCAAGGGCACATAACAGGGCCATGCCTTTTCCGATCCGACTTGTTGCCTTTCCGTTCATTTGACTCGGCTGAGTGCCGGCGCAATCGACGTCCCATGCAAAGCGTACTCGATCGCCGCCGCGACGCCGCTCTCGGCGTTGGAACGCGTCAGGGTCCAACCCCTTCCGCGCAATTCCGCCGACGCATTCTCCATGATAAAAGGTTGCCCGGCGAAGGCAAGCATTTCGATGTCGTTGTAGTTGTCACCGATGGCCATGACCTGGGAGCGCGCAATCCCCCGATGATTTGCCCACCGCTCCAGCGCGTGCCCCTTGGAGCAGCCTGCGTTCAGTACGTCGACGATTGAAAGATCGCGTCCCGGGTACTCGGTGCGCAGCACAGTCACCGGCAGCCCGCACCCCTCGAGCACTCGCAACGCCTGGTGCATCCGGGCGACCGGCCCGCAGAACATGGCTTGCACGGGATCGGCGGTCAGCGCGTTTTCGATCGGGACCACGAACTCGATGTACTCCATGTTCTTTTCCAGCCAGCGCTGGATGCTGCCTTCGAGGTGCTGCAGATGTTCCAGCACGATCGCGCCGCGCCCGTCCTTGTCAAACGTCAGAACGGTCTGCCCCCGGAATTCTTGCATCGCGCCACAAAGATCGCGGCAGGTTTGCTGGGGAAGCAGGTCGCGGTGAAAAGTCTCGCCCGCGAGCGAGCGAGTAACAGCTCCGTTCGAGCAAATCAGCCAGAGATCAAAGCCCAGCTGCTGCGCAATCGGCAGGGCGAAGGTGTGGCGCCGTCCGGTTACGAGGATGACTTCGATGCCTTGCTGGTGGGCGTTGCGCAGCGCCGCCAGATCGGCGTCGGAAATCTGAAACTGTGGATTCAACAGCGTGCCGTCGATATCGACGGCAATCAGGCGGGGAGAATTGGCGGCCACACTCGATTTTACATCGGGTGTGGGAGCGAACGCCGTGTGTTCCTCCCCGTTACCCACCCTCAGGGCACGGTAATTGTCGTTGCCGTTCCGAACGGCCCGGGCGATTGGAAATCCGCTTCCGCGTGATTCACATCGCATGGCCCGCCATTGATGAAGTCGCAACCCGCGCCATTGCGCACAAAGAATTCAAGCTGATAGGTTCCGGAGGGAACCGGGCCGACGACGACCTTGTACGTGCCTTTGCCGTTTATGTCTGTGGTAATCACGCCGACTTCGACCTCGGCGATGGTGGCGGTCACCCCTTGCCGCATGATGGAGATGCACGTACCATCGCCATTTTCTTCGGTCGGAAACTGGCCGAAGGTCGCGGGGAATGTGGTGCAGAAAAAGTTAAGGCTCCCCTGGTAGAGTTTGAGCGGGGTCGCGCCCACCAGATTAAAGGTCAGCGTCAACTTGCGCGACGCCGATACCGACCATTGGATATTGCTCTTGGTGTAATTCAGCGGCTCGCTAAAATAGTCCCAGCCCGCAGTCCATTTCTGCCTGGTCGCGCTCCCCCAAAGAGCACCCGCAGAAAACATCAGCATCGCTGCAACAGCCAGTGCTTTCTTCATCGCCATCCTCCATTCGAAAACGCATTTACAAGCATGAATCCGGATGATGGCGGCCCACACTATAGCACTGTTTGTGCCCTCCGTTTCATGTGCGACAATCGTTTTCCTGGAGACTGTGCATGAAATTTTACATCCTGCCTCTGCTCGCCATCCTGCTTCCCGCGACCTTGCCCGCCCAAACTGCCGACACCTCCGGCAAGCCTTTCGTGGTCGAGTATTACTACAAGGCCAAGTGGGGATACGCCGACGAATTCCTCCAACTCTTCAAGAAGAACCATTACCCATTGCTAAAGAAAGAAGTCGAAATGGGCCGCATGCTCAAGGTCTGGATGGATCAGCCTCGCTACCACACCACCGAAGACGGCCGCTGGGACTATCGCGTCACCATCGTGTTCAAGAATTCCACGGTAGCGAACGAGCCGTTCGATGAAGACGCGCTCAAGAAACAGCTCTGGCCCGACCAGGCAACCTACCAGAAAGAGGAGCAGCGCAGGTTCGAAATTCTGCTCGCGCACTGGGACCTGCCGGTCCGCACGATGGATCTGGAAGGGAAGTAGGCTCAGCCTTCAATCTTCAGAAAGTTGGCAATCATCTTCTCGTGCCACTTCCACGGGAGGATGCGTTTCATCGCCAGCTGGATTTTCGCGTCGCTGCCCACTAGATAACGCAGCTTCGGGTCCGGATCCTGCGCGATCCGGACGATCACCTTGACGACTTCCATAGGGTCGCGTTTTTGGATCGCTCGAATCCGGTCCCGCATGCGGACAATGCGCTCATAGTTCGGCGACGTTTTCGCGGTGGCATTCTTACCCATCACCGCTCCGCGTGTCCAGATATCGGTCTGAAACGATCCCGGCTCCACCAGCACGACCTTGATCCCGAGCGCATTGACCTCCAGGCGCAGCGACTCCGTCCAGCCCTCCAGGGCGAACTTCGAGGCAGAGTAGCTCGAAATCGAAACCGAGCCATGCAGTCCGCCGATGGATGAAATCATGATGATGTGGCCGGATTTTCGGCGCCGCATCACCGGCAGCACGGCCTGGGTCAATGCCACTGTTCCAAAGAAATTGGTCTCGAACTGCATGCGAATCTCTTCCAGCTTCAGATCCTCGGCGAACCCAGCCACGGCAAAACCGGCGTTATTGATGAGGACGTCGACGCGGCCGTAGTCGCGCACGATGGCGTCGACAAATCCGGGGATGGTGTCGAACTCGGTCACGTCGAGTCGGCGAACGTCAATCCTCTGTGCCATTCGTGCCGCGGCGGCCGCTTCGTCCAGCTTGGCGCGGCGGCCGAGATCCCGCATGGAGGCCACCACTCGAAACCCGGCCTTAGCCAGTTCCACTGCCGTCAGCAGGCCGAAGCCGCTGGAAGCGCCGGTAATCACTGCGATTTTGTCAGACATAATTTTCCAATCATAGCGCCTGCCGGGGATCAAAGTTGGTTGCGGCCGGAATCCGCCTTGCGATTTGATTGCTGAGAAGCACCGCTTGCCTCACAATTTGCGCCATCCAATCCCGGTGCGTTTGCAATGGTGCCCGCAAATGAGAGAACATAACTGTTTGCCTACATCTCATTGAAGTCACAAGGACTGATCGCAAAATGCCCACTCCCCGCAAGAATGGCAGTAAGGCCGCGCGCGCCGAGGTCAAAGCACCCGGCCGCTCCCAGAACTCTGAAATCCAGCCCGCCAAGGGCAAACTCGGCGTCATGATCCCCGGCATGGGCGCCGTGGCGACGACTTTCGTCGCGGGCGTCGAAGCCGTGAGGAAGGGAATCGCTGCCCCCATCGGATCGCTCACCCAGATGGGTACCGTTCGCCTCGGCAAACGCACCGATGGGCGCTCTCCCAAGATCAAGGAATTTGTCCCGCTCGCCGGACTGAATGATCTGGTTTTCACCGGCTGGGACATTTTCGAAGACGATATGTTCGCGGCCGCCTCGAACGCGGGCGTGCTGGAGCGCGAGCTCCTCAACAAAGTGAAGGGCCGCCTGTCATCGATTAAGCCGATGAAAGCCGTCTTCGACCACAACTACGTCAAGAGGATCGACGGGCCGAACGTGAAAAAGGGCAAGAACAGGCTCGACCTCGCCGAGCAGTTGCGCCAGGACATCCGTGACTTCAAGAAGTCGAGCGGCGCCAACCGCCTGATCACCATCTGGTGTGCCTCGACCGAAACGTTCCTCGAACCGACCGCCGCCCATCAGAGTGTGAAGAGTTTCGAAAAGGCGATGAAAGAGAACGACGAGAACATCGCGCCTTCGATGGTCTACGCCTATGCCTCGCTGATGGAAGATGTGCCCTTTGCCAATGGCGCACCGAACCTCACAGTGGATATCCCGGCGATGCACGAATTGGCGCATGAACGGGAACTTCCCATCTGCGGCAAGGATTTCAAGACTGGGCAGACGCTGATGAAGTCGGTGCTGGCGCCCGCCTTCAAAGCACGTTTGCTGGGCCTGAGCGGATGGTATTCGACCAACATTCTCGGCAACCGCGACGGCGAGGTGCTCGACGATCCCGGATCGTTTAAGACCAAGGAAGAATCCAAGCTGGGCCTGCTGGAGCACATCCTGCAGCCGCAGCTTTATCCCGAACTCTATGGCAACATTTTCCACAAGGTTCGCATTAACTATTACCCGCCGCGTGGTGACAACAAAGAGGGTTGGGATAACATCGACATCTTCGGCTGGCTCGGCTATCCGATGCAGATCAAAGTCGACTTCCTGTGCCGCGATTCTATCCTCGCCGCGCCGATCGTGCTCGACCTGGTGCTCTTCCTCGACCTGGCGCAACGTACTCCGGAACTGCGCCGGCTGGGAATTCAGGAATGGCTGAGTTTCTACTTCAAGAGCCCCATGACCGCGCCGGGGCTCTATCCCGAGCATGATCTGTTTATTCAGCTCATGAAGCTGAAGAACACGCTACGGCACTTGAAGGGCGAAGAGTTAATCACACACCTGGGGTTGGAGTACTACGATTAGCTTGTGTGGCGCGGGCGCCCTCGCCCGCGTGCCACAACCGCGATGACTCCTTGAAGCCTGCCACGAAGTCCTCACCCTTCTTCACAGGCACCAACTTTGCAACCGGTTTGCCGCGCTTCGTGATCACCACGTGTTCGAGGGTTGAGTGAACAGGTTCGATCCACCGGTAACAATGGGCTTTGAATTCCGAGGCACAAAGCTTCTTCATGCGAGCGCCTCGAATCTTCATCGGTAGAATCGAGTTTATCGCTTGAGTCACCGGGAGTGTCTTGGAGCCCTCTTTTGCCGTGCCGATTCCTCTCTCGAAGGAGAACAGCGAGCACCTATTCATCCATCTCCCACGCCTTCTTCAACCACCGCTTCAGCTCGTCATCGATATCGGCTTTCGACTTGACTTCAATCCGCCTCGTAATCCGATCTTTCTTCTCGTATCCGCCGGTATCGATCAGCCGCTTGGGCGTTTTGATGTTTCCCAGCGCCAATCCGAGATCAATGCGCGTGTTGGTGGAAGGCTTGATCTGTGCGAACACGTGGTTCCGATAGAGCGCCACGATCGTCTTCCCCGGACACGCCTTCACATCTTTTCCAGCCGCCAGCGCGACCTTTAACAACTCGTCATACAACGGGTGCAGTGTCGCTCTCGGCCCTGCGAACATCGCTTCCACCCACTGCTCGGCGGCCTCCAGATAGGCTTCGGGAGAGTCTTCCTCCATGCCCTTGCCCTCGGCGCGTTCGGCAATCCACCAGGCCGAATTCGTGCCTAGCTTGTGTTCTTTCTTCAGCCACTCGCGACGTTCTTTCTCGGTGGGCGGGCCGGACTTCTTCACGAACGCAATCCACTCTTCGAGCGACCGCCCCGTCTTCTGTGGCAAGTCGTTCTTCCATTTCTCGACCATCGATAGGCCGGGATGGGGGCTGTAGACTCCGCTTCGGATTGTTGTAGTGGGCATGGAACCTCCGAGAGAGACCTATGATATCGAACTCTGCCGCAACCACGACGGGTGTGCCGTCCCTTGCGGGACTCATTTGACAGTCGGCACCGAACCCGGGGCTTGCGCCCCGGGCTTTCATCTGCCGCCGCTGCGCGGCTGGTAGGCGCAGGATCAAACCACCACAATCGCTGGTAGCCACAGGATAAAATCATTGCAATGGCCACCAAAAAATCCACCCGCGGACACGGCACCCAATATGTCCGCCTGCAGAAGAATTACTGCTTCGCTTGCGGCAAGAACAATCCCGAGGGCATGCGCTTGCGCTTCACCTATGATGAAGACCGCGACTGCTTCATCAGCCGCTTCCGCCTGGGCAAACGCTATACGGGCCCTCCCGGTCACTGTCACGGCGGCATCATTGCCACCATCCTTGACGAAGCTATGGGCAAGGTGAACAAGCTGCGCCAGGTGATTGCCCTGACATCGGAGATCACCATCCACTACCTGAAACCCGTTCCGCTGAATAAGCCTCTGCGGGTGGAATCGCGGGAGGTAAAAGTGAGCGGCCGTCAGCACATCAACATGGCCGAGATCTTGAATCGGAAAGGGGAAGTGCTGGCGCGGGGACGGGGGCTCTTCATCGCGATCGACCCGCACAAGATGTTCGCCAGGTTTGTGGACCGCTAAGTTCGGGTGGGAGGGACACTCTTGTCCGTCGGCTTTGAGTCTTGCTTGAGCCGACAAACACCAGGGGCAACAGC
>Ga0326726_10003392_pt1 | contig 14618 bp, 10 predicted proteins | sample MHFenrmetagenome_2_FD_207603 | JGI IMG/M metagenome (GOLD analysis project Ga0326726, IMG submission 207603) | Lab enriched peat soil microbial communities from Michigan Hollow, Ithaca, NY, United States - MHF15MN | ecosystem: Environmental > Terrestrial > Soil > Wetlands > Peat | place: USA...
TTTTCAAAGTCTTATATCTCAGGAGAGACCATTGATGATGCAATGAGGGTTTCAAAGGAATTTAACCAAAACAAAATAAAAGTTACTCTTGATGTTCTTGGTGAGTTCATTAAAACGCTGACAGAAGCTGAAGAGAACAAAAAAGAATATCTTAACCTTATTGATGTGACTTGCAAGGCAGGTGTGGATGGGAACTTTTCAGTAAAGCCGACAAGCTTCGGGATGCTGATCGATAAGGAGGTTTGTTACCAACATATCAGGGAAATAGTTGCAAAAGCAGCTTCCTTTAATAATTTTATCAGAATCGACATGGAAGACTCCCCATGCACCGATTTGGAAATTGAGCTTTTCCGCAGGCTGAAGACAGAATTTCCCGGGAATGTAGGTCTTGTGGTACAGGCCTATCTCAGAAGAACACTAAATGATATAAAGGGTTTATCGGATCTCAACAGCGAAAAGTATCCACTGAATTTCAGATTGTGCAAAGGTATATACATTGAGCCTGAAGCAATCGCCTTCAAGAAATATGAAGAAGTAAACCAGCACTACCTCGAGGACCTGGATTATATGCTTAAAAACAAAATATATGTTGGCATCGCAACACACGACAAACCTCTGGTTGACGGAGCATACCAGCTGTTAAAAAAGTACAATGTCCCAAGAAATATGTATGAGTTTCAGATGCTTTACGGAGTGACCCCAAAATTGCGTGAAAGTATCGTAAATGATGGTCATACAATGAGAGTGTATGTGCCTTTCGGTGTGAAGTGGTTCGGATATTCAACAAGACGTCTGAAAGAAAATCCGAAAATGGCAAGCCACATCATTAAGGCGATATTCTATAAGGGATAGAAGAAGTTGTGGGGTATGGGGCTTCATTTCTTAGCTATTGATTCCAGATATTTTTTATTTATCTGTTCGAGTTCCTGCCTGGTCAGGTTTGATTTCATCGGTGGTAGCTTCTCCGGTAATCCATTTATGAGCAGGTAGGCAGCAGGAATCAGCAACAACGGGCTAAGACCAACCATTCGGTCAGAAGGTATCGTTCCCTTTTCAGACGCATCTTTTAGGCGTTTATGCTGAATAATCGAATAGTTAGTTGCCGGATCCCCCATCTGGGTCATTGCTATTCTCCCCTGGTAGGCTGAAACTGCCATATTGTATTTTGCATTTTCCATTTCAGGGCTGGTTGCCGGAGCCTTGAAAATATCATATTTAAGACTCTGAATTCTTGGTATAATAATGACCTCGCCGATCGAAAGTGTATCAGTTTTCATATAAACACCGGCTATAAATTCATTTCCGACAAGAGTATCACTCACATAAAAATTTGCAGATTGATAACCAAGAAGACTGAAAACTACTGTGTCCCTGCGGTTAACCCTTATTGTAAAAGTACCGTCGTCATCACTTACCGAGACAAATGATCTGTTAATATTAATCTGTGAGTTAGGAAGAGGGACAAGAGTACCAGCATCCCTTATTATCCCGCTGAAAAGGATTTTTCTGTCCACGGTTTTTTCTGCCTGGCTGAATCCGCCGGTACTGTGGATCAGGATCATAGATAATATGAGCCAGATCTTCTTCATTCAGTCAATAAAGTTAAACCTTTAATATCAATTCATCAAGCGGTCTTTTCGGAACATGATGGTTCTGATGATCATCCCTCCAGTATTTCACATCATTGTCATTTATTTCATCAATCAGAATTGTTTCAACCGGCTTCCCCAGGGCAAGTACAAGGACAATATCATACTTTTCAGGAATTCTTAATTCGTTCCTTAATGCTTCACGTTTTATTGATGCAATCATACAACCGCCAAGTTCTGCTTCAGTTGCACCAAGCATAATGCTCTGCGCTGCAATTCCCGGATCGAAGCTGAAAGATTCTGTAATTGATCTATCACCCAGCATAATAATATATGCCGAAGGCCTTTCGCCGGGAACAGGACCAAACCACTCCTTAAGATATGCAGCCCATGCAATGGAGGGGAAAATCCTTTCGCAAAACTCCGGGGTATTGAAAAGAAGGTATTTCAAAGGTTGTTTGTTAGCAGCCGATGCTGACATCCGGGCCAGATCAACAAACCCTTCAAGTAATTTCAGATCAATATGATGCGATTCCTCAAACCTTCTGTAGGAACGCGTCTTATAAACCAGATCTTTTATGCTCATGGCATTCTCATTAATCAGCTTTATTGTCTCACTATTTTTTTTCTCTATTTCTTTATTTCTTTATTTCCAGATTTCTCTATTTCCAGATTTCTCTATTTCTTTACTTCATCCAGAAACAATCCTTTTCTTGATAGCAGGTGATCGAGGTTTGCAAGACTGTAAACCACTACTGCAGTAACGACGGAAGTATGTTCCTGGTATTCAGGAATGCTTTTAGTATAGAGGTCGTTCTCCGTATGCCAAATCTCCCCATAACTGAAATTGTATCCTTTTGAATCAGGTGCATCAAAAGTGAGTGTGGGAACTCCTTTTACGGCAAAAGGGCCGCTGTCTGTTCCTCTTGCCTCAGTTGGCATCGGGCGGGGTGGTTGTGTATTCTTGTTCAGCGTAAAGGGAAAATCAGGATTTATGTCGTTCAGAGGTTTGCATGCTTTTTCAAGATCGTCGTACATTGCTTCCGGGACAGTGAGTCCTGTCGCAACAGTGGGGCCACCGTCGCGGTTAAAGTAATTGGAAATTTTCGGAAGTTTTTCCTTGTTGGTTTCGACCCAGTGCTTTGATCCAAGAAGTCCATATTCTTCAGCTGCCCAGAGGCAAACGAGAATTGTGCGCTTAGGTTTACCTCCGGCTGCCAAGATAAGGCGTGCTGCCTCCATACTTGGAGTTGCACCCGAACCATCATCAACACCACCTGTTGCAACATCATATGAATCAAGGTGGCCTCCCATCATGACATATTCATCAGGATACTGTGAACCGCGTATCACTCCGATAACATTACAGTACTTCACCGGTCCAGGCTTAAAGTGATTACGTATATCGAACTCCAAAAGAAAATACCTGCGCTCTTTTGCCATCTTTTCGATTACACCGTATTGGGTCTCATCAAGCTTGATATCACAGATAGTTGGCAATGTTTCAAAAGTCATTTTATCGATATTCTTCCTGTCATAAAGAGCTCTTATCGGGACCTCGGCTGACTGTATAATACCAAGTATTCCTGCCTCGCACATCTCGCGGTAGAACAGCGCCGGCTGATCCTTCAGTTTAAGGTCTGAGGGTGCACCAAATCCCGGAGGGGGACCGCCCGGTCCGCCAGGGCCCCCTCTTCTGCTGTCGCGTGATGCACTTGTCAGCGAGTCATTGTATGCAATGATGCTTGCCCGTATTGAATCACCTTTTGCTGACCTGTCTATTGGAAATCCGTCGTTTTTCCCGGTTATCATCACCCATGCACCTTTCAGAGCACCCTTCATGCGATCAAAATCAGCACGCGTCTTGGGTTCTAAAAGAACAGGCCCATGCTCCACACCTTTGGTTCCTGCTGTATATGAAGGAGTTGCAAAATGAAGAGTCATTCCGTTATCTGAAAGCATGCGGCCGAACCATGGTCCCCGGTTAAAGCCAACGGGTACGGTACCTGCCTCATCCATTATCACTTCCATCCCCCATTTTTTGAATTCGGATGCACACCACAATGCAGCATCATCGTAAGCATCAGAACCGGCGAGACGACCTCCGAACCTGTTGCAGAGGACATCGAGATGCTGCATAGTACGGTTATCGGTTTTTCCAAGTTCAATGATCCGGTCGACGACTTTGTTTTGCTGAGCCGGAATCACCTGGGAAAAGATCAGCAGGACAAAAAAAATGAGAGAGTATTTTTTCATTGTATATCTGAATAGTTTATAAGAATATTATAACAATTTTAGCTGGAAATTGAATTAACAGATGAATATAGATTCCTGATGCCTACTTGTAACGATTATCAATTACATCCCAGTCAATAATTTCCCAGAATGACTTTATATAATCCGGACGCCTGTTTCTGTAATCTATATAATAAGCATGTTCCCAGACGTCGCATGTCAGCAGAGGCTTAAGACCCTTCTTTAAAGGATTGCCGGCATTTGACTCCTGAATGATCTGCAAGGTACCGTCATCTTTTACAGCGAGCCATGCCCATCCTGAACCGAAAAGTGTTGCAGCTGATTTGGTGAAAAGTTCCCTGAATGATTCGAAGGAGCCGAATGATTTGTCAATTGCGTCAGCAAGCGGGCCGGCAGGTACTTTTCTGCCATCCTTTGAAAATGCCTCAAAATAAAAAGTGTGGTTCCAGATCTGGGCAGCATTATTGAATACCGGACCTTCAGCTTTTTTTATAATCGATTCAAGATCAGAGTTTTCAAATTCAGTCCCGGGAACCAGTCCGTTCAGATTATTCACATAAGCCTGATGATGTTTGCCATAATGAAATTCAATGGTTTCAGGGCTTATAAACGGAGAAAGTGCATCAGTCTTATACGGAAGCTTTGGTAATTCAAATGTCATAACTTTGGATTTATTATTAATTGATACTAGGAGAAATAAAAAGCTTTCTTTCAAAAATAGTCATTTTGAATTTCATTATTATTGAAGTCATGTAAGAAAAATACGATCCGGCATTTCCGGAGTAATTCCTCTTTCATGAGCCAGCCTGAAAAGCTCTCTTATAGCATGTTTCCCTCCGGTTCCCAGAGTCATGGAAAAATCATTCACAAACAGGTTAATATGACTGTTCATCACGGTACTTTCCATCTCCCTTGCATGAGTAACAACAAAATCGTATGATGCCTGGGCATTTTCTCCGGCATACTCGATGCTTCTCCTGAGGATCCTGTTAAATTTCAATGCAACATCTTCAGGCATACGGCGGTGAATCACTATTAAACCGAGAGGAATGGGAAGTCCGGTGAGCCCTTGCCAGAATTCACCCATATCGGCGATTTTGTGAAGTCCTTTTCTCTTGTATGTAAACCGAGTTTCATGAATTATAAGTCCGGCATCGGCTTCCCCTCTGAGCAGGACTTCTTCAATATCCGAAAAAAGATATTCTGTTTTATTCGTTGCTTCAGGCCAGGCTATACTGAACAGCAGGTTTGCAGTTGTATATTTGCCGGGTATAGCAATCCTTGCATCCTTCAGTTTTTCTGGTTCGACGGTTTGCTTACATATCAAAAGCGGTCCGTTGCCATACCCGAGTGCACTTCCGGAATCAAGGATCAGATAATCTGCTGCGGCATAAGCATAAGCATGACAGCTTATTTTTGTGATGTCGACATCGGAAGTAAATGCTCTTCTGTTAAGCTCCTCAACATCAGCAAGAAAGTATTCGAAATCAAGCCCTTCAGTATCTATCCTGCCATTTACAAGTGCATCAAAAATGAATGTATCGTTAGGGCAGGGTGAAAATCCCAGTGTTAATTTCATCTCTTAATCAAGTAACGATAATACTTCTCCAAACTTCTTTGAAAGGTTATTAATGGCAAGCGGAATATTCCATTTCTCCCTGTCGCGGGGTTCAACCTTATTGGATACTGCCCTGATTGAAAGAAAAGGAATATTCTCCTTGCTGCAGACGTAGAAAAAAGCGGCACCTTCCATAGTTTCTATATCAGGATGATATCTTTCTGATATCATTTTGATATTATTTTGGGATCCCGTTGCCATATTTACAGTTACAGCACTTACAGGCCGGAGCTGTTCAACCGCTCTAGAAACAAATTTGTTCTCCGAGAAAATCCTGCCTGATCTGAATGGGAATGAATCAGGATCTGCCAAACCTGCTTCAGAAAGTGTAAGAAAACCGCTGCTTGTTTCAACACCTGCATCAGCAAAACAATCAGATACCGGTACCACTACTTCCCCGGTCGGGATATCATCCCTGAAACTTCCGGCTATGCCTATGTTTATGGCAAGATCTGGTTTTAAGCCGGAGGAGAAACTTTTGGTCAATGCCCAGGCTGTGGCAACTGATCCGACTCCTGCCACAAGGGGAATGATTTCAATGCCTCTGAATAAAAAGCCATAAGGGATAGTTTGCATTCCGGTTATCATCTTCAATGAATCTGCTTCGGATGAAGTGGCTGTAACAAGTAAAATTTTCAGAGGCATGTCTCGCTGAAAGTACCGTGTGACTAAATAACCGTATAAATATATTGTTTTCAGATTGAAAAAGATCAACATAATTAGTTAATATTGCAGCGATAATGGCCTGTTTATGATCTACATTACACGTAAAGAGCAATTTAGCGCCGCCCACAGGATGTACAGGGAAGAGTGGTCGGATGAAGAAAACTTCAGGGTTTTCGGCAAATGTTCAAATCCCAACTGGCACGGACATAATTATGTCCTTTATGTTACAGTAAAAGGAGATATTTCCGAAGAGCTGGGTCTCTTTATAAACCTGAGTACACTAAAGCAGATAATTAAAGAGAAGATCATAGATAAGGTTGATCATAAAAATTTAAATACTGAAGTCAGTTTTATGCGTGGGAAAATTGCCACCACTGAGAATCTCGCAATAACAGTTTGGAATGAGTTGAAACCAGCCATTGAGAAAGAAAGGGCAGTTCTTCACTGCATAAAAATTGGCGAAACTGAAAATAATACTGTTGAATATTATGGTTAAGAAAATTGAAACTGTAAATAATGGCAGCGGGATATCGCCTAAAGGGTATAATAAAGTTGAATCGTGGGATGCTGACAACATTAACGAACTGTCATCTATTTATTACAGAGTTCTTAAGCTTATTGGTGAAGATCCTGACCGTGAAGGATTGAAGGGGACTCCTGTGAGAGTTGCCAAGGCACTCAATTTCATGACAATGGGGTACGACCAGAATCCATGTGAGATAATTAATTCTGCAAAATTCAAGGAAGATTATAAACAGATGGTGATTGTTAAGGATATCGAGCTCTATTCGATGTGTGAACACCATATGCTCCCGTTTTTCGGGAAGGCTCATGTCGCATATATTCCAAATGGCTTCATAACCGGATTGAGTAAAATTGCCAGGGTTGTTGATGCATTTTCGAGGAGGCTTCAGGTTCAGGAACGACTGACCGTACAAATAAGAGACTGCCTACAGGATTGTCTTGGTCCTGTGGGAGTTGCAGTAGTTATAGAAGCTCAGCATATGTGCATGCAGATAAGGGGAGTTCAAAAACAGCATTCTGTTACAACAACATCAGCCTTTACAGGAATTTTTCTCGATCAGCTAAATACGCGCGAAGAATTTGTTCATCTTATAGGATCAAGCCTGCATTAATACTTATGAAAGCTTATGTTTTTCCCGGTCAGGGGGCGCAGTTCCCCGGAATGGGTAACGATCTGTATAATAACTCACTCCTGGCAAAGGAGATGTTTGAAAAGGCAAACTCAATACTTGGATTCAGAATCACTGGCCTGATGTTCAATGGTACTGACGAAGACCTGAAGCAAACCAAAGTGACCCAGCCTGCAATATTTCTTCATTCAACAATTCTTGCAGCTCATCTGGCCGATTCCTTTAAACCTGAAATGGTTGCAGGACATTCGCTTGGTGAATTTTCAGCTCTTGCTGCCAGTAAGGCTCTCTCTTTTGAGGACGGGCTTGTTCTTGTTTCGAAAAGAGCACATGCTATGCAGAAAGCCTGTGAGACAATTCCCTCCTCAATGGCTGCAATTATCGGACTGGATGACAAGATTGTTGAAGAAACATGTGCGGAAATCAATGAAATAGTTGTACCCGCCAATTACAACTGTCCGGGGCAGATCGTTATTTCAGGCTCGACTGAAGGAGTTGAAAAAGCAATAGAAATCCTTAAGGCGAAAGGGGCTAAAATGGCTGTAAAGCTTGCTGTTGGAGGGGCATTTCATTCACCCCTGATGGAACCTGCAAGGATTGAGCTTGAAGAAGCTATCCATATCACTCATTTCCATAAACCTGTCTGTCCAATTTATCAGAATGTTACCGGCAAACCATCATCTGATCCTGATGAAATAAAGGCTAACCTTGTTGCCCAATTGACATCTCCTGTAAGATGGACCCAAACCATCAGGAATATGATCTCAGACGGAGCAGTCTCATTTACAGAAGTTGGTCCTGGGAAAGTCCTTCAGGGTCTGATTAAAAAGATAAATAAGGATTCCGTAATTGACACTGCTTTATTCTGAGATAATTGCTTTAAGCACTTATCACGGGTTTCATTATGACTCCCTTGTGGCCTTTCCCGTCAACCATGATCTCCAGGGGCTTCTCGAATCTGATGTGCCGCAGGTGCTCATCCTCGTATAAAGCGTCAGTGCTGTTAAGGTATTCCACATCGTAAGTTCCTTCTCTAATGTAAGGATTTATCGTAAAATAACCGATCCGGAAGGATGTCAGGTTTTGAAAGAAATGTGTCCCCTGGCTGGGATCGATCCTGTAGGTTTTCAGACCTGATTCAATTATAATCCTTGCAGCCGAAATCTGCGGCCACCTTACCGGAATTCCAAGCCATGGATCCGTTGAACCCCATCTGCCCGGACCAATAAGCACATAGCCTGCACCCTGTTTTACGAATTCACTGTTGATACGCTCAATATCAACGGCAATATCCTTGTTTTTTGCCGGATTAAATGACTCAGGCTTCACATAGACTATATCGCGTATTCCTTTGAAGACTCCGTTCCCAAGTGCTGATTCTGAAAAAACAATTGTCTGTTCTTGCCTGATATTAGCCAGGTTGATAACCGATGTCTCATCGGTGTGAACAATCGGACGAATCTGAAGGAAGTTGAAAATCTTAGGAGCCCCCGGAGGGGTTTCCAGGTTGGCAGCAAATTCGATCTCAATCGGATTATTCATTTCATACTGCCCCAGATCGAGCAGTGTGTTCAGGATATCAGCAAGGGGAAAGAGCTTGTGCTGAAGGACATTGGCAAATGTGATGATCCTTTTCCCAGGCTGACTTATTCCATCCCGGAGGATATTATTGTTATAATCAAGTGTTGAAGCAATATATTTCATTGCTACTTCATTATTTATATCACTTACTCCAAGCTTAAGAATATTAACCCCATCGTCGGTTGAAGGAACAAAACTGTCGATCTTAAGATCAAGGGCTCGAAATTCTTTTTGTGTGTCCCTCAGGGCAGTCTCTATCGAAGAAAGCTGTAGAATTTTTTTATAATGCCTGGGCGAAAACCTTAGAGACAATCCTCCTTCGACAATCAGTTTTCCCAGACCGAAGGCAATGTTCGCTATACCATCCTCAGCTTTTTCTGAGCCAATCGGATAATAATTGATCGATTGGGCAACTCCTGATAAGGTCGGGTAAAAAATGTCACCATGCCTGTTGCCACATATCTCCTGAAGGATAATGCCCATCTTCTCTTCATCGATCACATTGGCTGTGGCTGTCATATATGCTTTGCTCCCTCTGTAATAAACTGAAGCATAAACTTCCTTAATTGCATCTGAAATCATTTTCACCATAATCTTATTATCAGGGTGCCTGGGAATCATATACGTTGAGTAAACTCCTGCAAATGGCTGATAATGTGAATCTTCCAGCTTACTAGATGATCTCACAGCAATTGGGTGGTTCCTTGAAACCGTGAGAAATGCATAAAAATCCTGGTAGACCCTTCCGGGAAGCTCTGCATTCAGAAATCTGTTGAGTATTTCATCATCCGAAAGATCAGAGAGAGCAACTGTATAAAGATTATTATGATCCATGAACTCATCAAAGATATCGGTGCTCAGAACCACTGTCCTTGGAATTGTGATCAGAACATCGGGGAATTTATTAAAGAGTTTATGTGTTTTAATTATCCTGTTGATGAAAGCGAGACCCCTCGCTTTACCCCCGATCGATGCATCCCCGATCCTTGAAAACACCTGATATTCATCATAACTGCTCTTGTCAAATTTGGCGATCACCCCTCTCCCCTTTCCCAGTCTGAAGCTTGAAATGGCAACGTAGAGGAACCGCCTCATCTCGTCCATTGTTTCAAAGTCTTCTTTCCTTATATATTTAAACATTTGGGCAACAGGGAAAAGGGCCCTTGCATTGAGCCACTTGGAAAAATGGTTCCTTGTTGCATGATATTCCAGAGTCTTGTCGGGGATAGTGAGAAGCTTCTGCTGCAGGCTCTGAAGGTCCGTGGCAATAGCTATCGGCTCCATTGTATCTGGATTCTTGAAAACAAAGGGTCCAAAGGCGAGGTTCTGGATAATGAAGTTCCTCAGCTCAAGTGATAAGGATTTGGAATACTTGTTTATGAATCCTGCGCCAAGTTCCTCTGCTATCTTTTTATGGACCTGGCTTGAGGACTGGATTAAAAAAGGTACCTTATCATCATCAGCCATCACTGCTTTGCATAATTCTATACCAGCATTTTCATCACTTACATTATCTTTTTTATAGCTTATATCGGAGATAACTCCAAGCACGTTGTATTTATATTTTTTATACAGATCGAGAGCATCATTATAGTTGTTTGCCAGGAGTATCTTGGGTCGACCCCTCATCTTCAGCATACGCTGATGCTCGTTCAATGCCTCACGCTGAAAATCAAGCGATTGCAAAAGAACTATCCTGTAAATATTCGGAAGGTATGATGAGATATACCTTATCGAGTTTTCGACAAGGATAATTGCCTGGACTCCAATATTTTCAATGTCGTAGTCGGCATTCATTTTATCTTCAATCAGTTTGATTATTGCAAGAATCAGTGAAGCATCTCCCAGCCAGCAGAAAACGTAATCAATTGCACTGAGATCCTCACCTTCAAGACGCAGGGAAACTTCCCTGGAAAAGTATGTAAGGACAACTATTGGAATATATTCATACTGCGCCTTGATCATCTTAGCCAGGGCAAACACATCAGAACCCCTTAGGCTCAGCATCGAGATTACAAGGTCGACATTTCCCTTCTGCAGTATTCTAAATGCATCCTCGGCATTATCAGTCTGTACGAAAGTTGGAGGATAACGAAGGTTCAGTGAAACATATTCATTAAATATCTGCTCGTCAATTCTACCATCCTCTTCGAGCATATAATTGTCATAATTACTGCAAATTATCAGGACACGATGGATACGTTTCTGCATCAGAAGGTCAAAGGATGTATCTGTGAAATCGTATTTTTGCAGATCGAGTATTCCTTCGATGATCGTCATAGGCTACAACTTTTATTGATTCATTGATATTACAGCCATTCCTTTTTTCCCATCCATCCGTACAAGCAATGGTTTTTCGAACCTTACATGTCTTAAAAACTCGCCTTTCGTGATAACCTTCTGAATCCTGATCTTTTCCCAGTTAACGGTATCCTGATCAGAATCCTGATTTACAGAAAAATAGCCGACATTCATCGATGTCACATTATGAAAGAAATGAGAGCCCAGCGAGGCATCAGGATGAAAATCAGGCAGAGAGACTTCCACAATAACTTTTGCCAGGGATATCTGGGGCCAGGCTACAGGAATTCCCAGAAACCTGTCACGACTTCCCCATCTGCCGGGGCCGATAAGAATATATTTGCGGTTCTCATTAACCATTTTCTCATTGGTAATTGCAATTTCATCTGCCATTTCAACAGTCAGATTATTGTCAAATTTTTCAGGCTCTATAAAAATTATGTCAGTGATGTCATCTATCAGTCCGTTGCCCATGCTCTTTCTTGTTAACAAAATCAGCTCATCTTCATTAATTGTGTCAGCATCGATATTATAACCAGCTCCTGTTCCAAGCAGAGGTTTTATCTGAAGAAGGTAAAATGAAGCATTTCCAATTTCATTCTTGTTAAGGTCAACAGCAAATTCTATTTCAACAGGAGTACCGCAAGCCTCGGTAACAACATCCAGTACTGTTTTTAGTGTCGCAGCCAGGGGTATGAAGTTATATTTCAGGATATCAGCAAAATTAATGACTCTTGGACCAGGAGAATCAAGTCCGGGGGTTATTGCATCATTGTCAGGATTTAATACTGATGCAATATGATTCAGAGTACCATGATTTTCAGCATCACTTATATCAAGCATTTTAAGACCTGCAATTTCGCCATCCAGAAGGTTCAGATCTTTTTTTGAAAGATCGACCGCATAAAACCGAACCTGGGAGTTTTTATAAAGATCTTTCTGGGATATAATTTCAAGGGTAGGATATGCAGGAGAAAACCTGTATGCCAAATTACCTTCCATCACATACTGACCTAATCCCAAAGCAGTTACAGCAAATCCGTCTTTGGGTGTCATATGAGCAACCGGATAAAAGTTGAATGACTGGGCTGATCCGCTTATATGGGGATAAAAAGAATCGTCATCATACTTGTTTCCGACGACTTCCTGGATCACAATTGCCATCTTCTCAAGTTCAATTTTATAGTTGATCGCTTCAAAATATGCCCGGGCATTTTTTGAATAAACAGATGCAAATACAAGCCTGATGGCATCTGACAGGTGCTTCAGCCTGATTTCCGGATCAGGATTGTTATTTGGAAGAAGGTACGTTCCGAAAATCCCGGAAAATGGCTGACTCATTGAATCTTCGAAAAGACTTGATGACCGGACGGCAAGAGGTCTGGTGATTTTATTAAGAAAAATCCTGAGCTTCTTTTCGAGTGTATAGCTCAGGCTGCTTTCCATAAAAACTTTCTGGATCAGATCAAAGTCCTTTTCCTCCTTTACGAGGTTCCACAGATGGTTTCGTTCCATAAACAGATCAAACTCGTCTGTCCCGATGATTGCGGTTACAGGGGTTTTGATATTTATTCCCGGTATAAGCCTGCCAAGCTCAAAACTGTAAATCAGGGTATTAATAAACGCCAGGCCTCTTCCTTTTCCTCCGAGAGAACCTGCTGAAAGACTTACAACATTGGTTTCATCAATAACTGCAGATTCTTCAAAATTAATCACCCTCCCTTTGTTTAATTCCTGCCTTCGCCTCCGGATTATATCAAGAAGAAATTCCCTGAGTTCATTAAGACTTTTGAAATCTGATACCTTAATAGGATTTATCAGTTTTGCGATCTTCACTTCCCCCCTTGCCATAAGCCAGAGGGAGAAATGGTTCTTCATGGCATGATATGCAAGGGAATCTTCAGGCACGGTCTGAAGATAAGCTTCAAACTCTTTCATTGATTTTGCCACTGCTATCTGCCGTCCTCTGTTATCCCTGTATACAAAATGACCAAATCCCAGGTAATAGTTAATAAATGATTTCAGATCCTGAAGGAGACTTTCAGAATTTTTATTTATAAAATTTGATTTAAGGGTGAATGCATATTTTGCATTTTCAGGATCTGATGACTGAAGAACAGTGGGAAGATTAGGCAGGTTTGTTTTAATATACTGGATAAGTTCAAATCCTGCTTTTTCATGCATGACTCCATTTTTTGGAAAAGCCATATCAGAAATTACACACAGGAGGTTATTCCGGTAATTATTAAAGATAACTATTGCACTTTCCCAGCTCGAGGCAAGTAGGATTTTTGGTCTGGCCCTAAGCTTCAGAACTTTATACAGCTCATCAGTTGAAACATCCTGAATAAGGTTTTTTGTCTGGTCCATAACCAGGCTATACAGCATCGGCAGATAACTTGAGTAATAATCAGCTGAATCCTCAACCAGAAGAATAACCCCTGTCAATCCCTTCTGTGTATCATTTTCAACATTAACTCTGTCCTCAAGCTGTGACACCATGGCAAAGAACACCTTTGATTCACCGGTCCAAACAAAGTAATTGTCAAATGGAACATTCCTGGCTTTCTGTCTCTTCACAAAATCCATATCAGAAGGATTGTTCAGAAGGAGGTAGGTCGGCAAATAGGGATATTTGTCTTTTATTTTCCTGCAAAGTTCCATCGGGCTTTCCTTATCCACCCCGATCATGATGATGACCATATCATAATGCCTGGCTTTAAGCCTGTTGAATGCCTCATCCTCGCTTGATACACCGGTGACCCTTGGTATTGAAGTAAGACTCATCTGATAATATTCCCCAAGTATATGATCTGCAAATCGTCCTTCACCTTCAATAGAATAAGCATCATACAGGTTTGCCACAAGCAGGATCTCTTTTACCTTAAACGGCTGAAGGTCATGGAACACATCCCTTTCGGCATTGTGCCGGTCAAGAAATTTCTGCAATAACTTTTTGCTTGGAATAGTTGTCAGATCATCATCTTCTTCTTTCTTGGGGACATTTGCTGTTCGAATGATATCCCTCGCTTTATAGCTATTGATATATCCGGTTATCAGGCTTGCTATATTCTGGATAAGATCTCTTTCTTCTTTAAGGAAAGGACCTTCCTGTTCCTCTTTGAACTCCTTTGTATAGAATATCTCGATAGTCCCTGTTTCTTCATCAATTGTATTAAATTCCTGAATCATCTTCCATCTTGTTTCCCTGAATTCAAGAGATTCGAAATCCTTTTTCATGAATGATATCCTGGCAACTGTATATTCAGGGTATTGCCATGCAGCAGGCAAGAGAAGCGCTATCTGCTGAAGCGTCTCCTCTATTGGTTTACCTTCCTTAAGTATATATGTGGTTTGGTTTATGCAGCCAAGTTCCTTTAGCCTTTCCCGTTGTTCGTGAACTAAACGGCTGTATTCAGGTGTAATATTTGTATTGGCATCCATTAAACGGAA